>Ga0222712_10006887_pt1 | contig 11125 bp, 24 predicted proteins | sample C33_657DmetaG_FD_165043 | JGI IMG/M metagenome (GOLD analysis project Ga0222712, IMG submission 165043) | Estuarine water microbial communities from San Francisco Bay, California, United States - C33_657D | ecosystem: Environmental > Aquatic > Marine > Unclassified | place: USA: California... | reverse complement strand
ATGTGGAAAAATCTGGGTATGTTAAAGAAAAGTCAAAGATTCCTATCTCAGTTAGCTGGGAGGGTGGTGTTCAACGTTGGTCTGGCTTGCTTGAAGTTGCTCTTGCTGGTAAGTATGTGGCTAAACCATCTAATGGTTGGTATCAACACGTTGACCAAGCATCTGGTGAACTCACTGGACAGAAGTATCGCGAGAAGGACACTCTGACAGAAGAGTTCTGGAAGCCTATCTTGGACGCAACAGACTTCAAAGAGTTTGTTAAAAAGCAATACACCATCGGCCATGCTTCATTGGTTGATATGGATTCTATCGTGGAGGAAGCAGATGATTGATTTAAATAAGCCGCTTGATGAGGTTGACTACAGAGTGATCTCACTTAAAGCTGCAGGTGAAGAAGAGTTCTGGCAAGTTGTGCTATTGAAAGGTGAACACCAAGATAAGAAGCTGGTGTTTACTAACATTGAGTATGACGGTAAGAACAACACTCTCAAATTCTTGCTTGATGTAGTTGATGAGGATGGTGTGTTGGAAAAAGCAACACCAGAGCTAGAGGATCTTGCTTTTAAGATCCTACAAGATATTATTAAAAGTGGCATTGTAGATGGGAGCGTTGTATTCGATGACCAAGACTCCAGTAACTGAAGAGTGGAAACAGAACGTAGACTATGAGCTAATTCCAGGGGAAAACAACGACTGGAAGGTTCGAATCCTCAAAGGAAATTTCATTGAAACTGTATTTCATTTTGGCGATGTTAACTTTACTGATGATGATTTGATGGTACAGTTTGATTTTACGCTTGACTACACCCCTGATCCTGATGTACAATCTACCAATGCTGAGCTACAAAAGGTAGCTAGTTATATTCTTCACAGTCTTTTAGTTGGAATGATAAATGACAATCAACCTTGAGCAGACAATTCTTCGTAATATCCTGACTAATGATCAGTATATGAGGAAGGTTCTGCCATTCGTTAGACCGGACTACTTTGAGGGGATCTATCGAGAGTTGTTTAAAGAGATCGGGCGGTTTGTTGGCAAGTACAACAAGCTGCCTACGCTTGAGTCATTCAAGATTGAGATTGATGGTAACGAAAGGATCAATAATGGCGATTATACATACGCATTAGAGATCCTTCCGAGTATCTTTTCAACCGAACAAATCAATCAACAATGGCTATTGGATACCACAGAGAAGTGGTGCCAAGACAGGGCGGTGCACATTGCAATTATGGAATCAATTCAAATCATTGATGGTAAGCATAAAGAGCTTACTAAAAATGCCCTCCCCGATATTCTCCAAAAGGCGCTTGCGGTCTCTTTCGACACGAATATCGGGCACGACTATATTGAAAACGTTGAACAGCGATATGACTTCTACCACGAACAGGAATCTCGCATTCCGTTTGATCTTGATTACTTTAACAAGATTACAAAAGGAGGCTTACCTAACAAGACTCTTAATATTGCTCTCGCTGGCACTGGGGTTGGTAAATCTCTGTTTATGTGTCACGTTGCTGCTAATGCACTGACTCAGGGTCGTAATGCACTGTATATCACCATGGAAATGGCAGAAGAGCGTATTGCTGAACGCATTGACGCTAATCTGCTAAACATTCCCATCGATCAGCTTGAGTATCTGCCTAAGCCGATCATGGTGACTAAAGTCAACGATCTTGCTAGCAAGACCAATGGTAAGCTGATCATTAAAGAGTATCCTACTGGTCAAGCAAACGTATCACACTTCCGTGCATTGCTGAACGAACTAAAGTTGAAGAAGAACTTTGTTCCAGACATTATCTTCATTGACTATCTGAATATCTGTGCAAGCTCACGGATGAAAGGTATGGGAGGGTCAATTAACTCTTATACGTACATCAAAGCAATTGCAGAGGAGATGCGAGGCCTTGCTGTCGAATTCAACGTTCCGATCATGTCTGCAACGCAGACGACGCGTGCTGGTTTTGGTAGCTCAGATCCTGGGCTTGAAGATACGTCCGAGTCTTTTGGACTACCCGCTACAGCAGACTTAATGTTTGCATTGATCTCAAATGATGAGCTCGCTGAACAGGGTCACATCCTTGTTAAGCAATTGAAGAATCGTTACAACGATCCAAATAAGTACAAACGATTTGTTATTAAGGTTGACCGTTCGCGGATGAAGCTGGAAGATGCTCCTGATGCAGAAGAAAACCTAGTACAAGACGGTCCAGTGATGGACAAAGGTCATACTGCTCAAGTAACCGACAAGTTTAAAGATATCATATTTTAAGGAGAACTATATTATGGGTGGTAAAAAATCATCTGGCAAGCACTACACATCAAAGGGTGAGCGCGTGTCGTCAATCAGCACCAAGAACACTGATCCTGGCCAGCGTTTGCTGAACCAGATCCGAGCTCTTAACAAGGGTAAGAATGTTGTGATCACTCTTCCTGAGAACACCAAGATCCTTAACAAAAAGGGTGAGCCAATCATCAAGATGGTTAAGACCAAGATCGATGGTAAACTTTGGTTGAAGAAGCGCCAAGGTGGCGACAAGAAAGAAATGGCGGATGCGGAATGAGAGCACGCCTGTTCAGCTACACTCAAGCAGCGGAGAGTTATAAAGGTGAGTTTAAAACGGCACTTGAGCTTATTGCCTACTGTACCAAAGTATCTAACCCTGCTGGGCAATATAAACTCGACAACGCAGAGCGACTCATCCGACGACTTATCGAATGGCAACACTGGTCTCCACTCGAAATGGCAGACGCAACCCTTGAAGTTGAAACAACCCGAGACATTGCCCGTCAAATGCTCCGACACAGATCATTTGTCTTCCAAGAATTCAGTCAGCGATACGGGGATCCTAACGATCTTGACAATACCTTTGTTCTGAGGGAAGCTCGTCTGCAAGATCCAACCAATCGTCAGAATTCAATTGAAACAGACGACGAAGAGTTGCAGCATCAGTGGGATGGTGCGCAACAAGCTGTTATTGATATGGCAACTAAAGCGTATCAATGGGCAATTGCTAATGGTATTGCTAAAGAGCAGGCACGTGCAGTTCTTCCCGAAGGTAATACAGTTTCAAAGCTGTATATGAAGGGATCACTTCGTTCATGGATTCATTATATCGAGCTGCGCTCTGGTAACGGAACGCAAAAGGAACACATGGAAGTTGCTAGAGCAATTGCAGAAGCTATCTCAGCGATCTTCCCAATGGCAGGAGAGTATGTTAATGGGTAAGAAGATTAAGACAGTTTATCCAGATCAGGGTAAAGGTTGGTGCGAAATCCACCTTGACTCTAAGGACGAATCGTTGTATATTAAGTATTTCGATGAAGGCGGTCATCGCTTCTTCACAGAAGAATTCCCCAATAAGTCAATGCATTATGTTCAAGATGCAGCAGATAATTGGGCATCTGGTATTAAGAAATTGGAGATTAAATAATGGCTTTTTATTCAACTAAAACGTATGGACACAATCTTGGCTTGAGTGCTTGCTTCCGTCAGCCTCATGCTGATCACTCACATTGTCGATTCCTACATGGATACAGCTTGCAGTTCAAGTTTATCTTTGGATGCAATGAGCTAGACAACAAGAACTGGGTTGTTGACTTTGGTGGGTTGAAGCCTCTCAAGGCATGGCTGGAAGAAATGTTTGACCATAAGATCGTCCTTGATGCAAAAGATCCTCACCTTAGTGATTTTGATATTCTAGTAGAAAAGGGTCTTGCAGAGATAACCGTTCTCGAAGGTGTTGGGGTTGAGAAGTTTGCTTACCATGCATACAATTATGCTAATAACTTGGTAAAACGAATGACTGGTGGACGTTGCTGGGTTGAGAGTGTAGAATGTGCAGAGCATGGTGCTAACTCTGCAATCTACGAAGGAGAATAATTCGTGAGCGATAAAGAATACGTATACAGCGAGATCTTTTACAGTATTCAAGGCGAGGGACACTATACTGGTGTCCCAACCGCTTGGATCAGATTCTATCTGTGTAATCTACAATGTGATGGGTTTGGTCAGAAGCATCCAACTAAGCCTGAGACTTATGAGCTACCATACGATGAGTTTGATGCTCACTCGGTAACTCGAGTGGAGGATCTTCCTGTATGGTCAAAAGGATGTGACAGCTCGTATACGTGGTCTAAGAAGTTCCGTCACCTTATGCATAAGGAGAGTGGTGCTGTGATTGCTCAGAAGGTAATCGACAGCATGAAGAACGAACACAATCCAGAAGGTTGGTTCCGCCATCCTAAGAGCAAGCAACATCAACACTTCTGTGTTACTGGCGGTGAGCCTCTGATGCCTCATGCACAGCAAGGTTTCATTGATATCTACAAAGCTATGCGCGAGATGCCTGGCGGTCCTATTCCCGAGACTGTATTTAATGCAGCATCTAACATTCCTGCATCTGTTACATGGGAAACCAACGGCACTCAGAAGCTAACCAAAGAGTTCAAAGAGTATGTTGGTTCGCCTCTGTTCATGTCGGAAGCATTCTTCTCTGTATCGCCTAAGCTGTGGACAGTTGCTGGTGAGAAGCGTGAGAAGGCTATTCGTCCTGATGTTGTTGCAGAATATTACAATCTCAGTCACAAAGGTCAGCTAAAGTTTGTGGTTGGTCAAACTCAAGAAGAGTGGGATGAGCTTGATGAAGTGATCGAGATGTTCCGTGCTGCTGGTGTAGATTATCCTGTGACAATCATGCCTGTTGGTGCTAGAGAAGAAGAGCAGTTTGCTACTGCTGGTGATGTGGCTCGTATGGCTTTCCAGCGTGGCTACAATGTCTCTGGACGTATGCACGTCTATCTGTTCGGCAATGCTATTGGAACATAACAATGACACCGGAGCTTAGAGAACGGCTTCACAAATACGTACAGGAGGCGGCCAAACAATGTGAGGGCCGCCTTCCTGACCATCCCAACCATCCTCAAGGCAGAATCCCAATTGCACACATCTATGATGTTGTTCAAGCAATTATGGGTAAACCAGCTCGAGAATGTCGTGATACTCGCTACGACGAAATCATTGAGATTGTTAGGTTTTGTGTTGACCATGCTGAGGAAATGTCTATAATTAGACAAATCAAACATTTGTATGAACCTGAACCTAAGGTTCTACCTTCATCATTAGACGAATTTATGTAAAGGATATGTAATGACTATTTCTGACAAGATCAAGAACCGATTGAAGAGCAATGGTGCTCGCTATTGGGCTAACGATAACATCTCTAGCTTTATTAATGAAGATGAGCATGCTTTGCTTATTGATGAGCTGGAAGAGAAGTTTGAAGGTGTTCTTGATTCACTATTGATCGATCGTGAGACCGATCCTAACTCTAAAGGCACTGCTCGTCGTCTTGCTAAGATGTATATTAACGAGACTTTATCAGGGCGGTACACTCGATCTCCGGCGGTTACAGCGTTCCCTAACGATGACGCTGATACTCGATACAGCGGGATGATTGTTGTACGTTCTGAGCTGCTTTCTATGTGTTCTCACCACCACCAACCCGTCAAAGGTGTAGCTTACATTGGCTTGATTCCTGGCGTTAAGGTTATTGGTCTGTCAAAGTACACTCGCCTCGCCCAGCACTGTGCTCGTCGTGGCACTCTGCAAGAAGAGCTGACTCAGGACATCTGTAACGAGATTGTCAAGGCTACTGGTGCTAAGGATGTTGCTGTCTACATCCAAGCTACCCATGGCTGCTGCGAGAATCGTGGTATCTTGGCACATAGCTCATTGACTCAGACTTGTGAGCTTCGTGGTCAGTTCTTCAATCCATCTGTCAAGAATGAGTTCTTGGACTATATCAAGATGCAGCAACAATTTGCAGGAAATCGTACGTAAATGAAATATATTAACGCCGCCAATAAATTTAACTTTGATCTTGCTTACACCGTATATAATACAGTGTACCATGCGTGGGGGACACTATCTGCTAAAGAAAAGAAAAAGGCCCGCCGACAAGTTGAATCTATGATTAGTGAGGCAGGATTTCGTGGCGTCAGCACTAAATTAATTAGTGAGGCGGCCTGGGAAACGGTGTTAGCTGAAAGAGCAGGATTTAAAGCTATTGGTGGAGCTCGTAAAGCGAAAGAGCATCCAATTACATATACCAACATTGCTATGTTTTGCCTTACTCAAAAGCAAGTGCTTCAGTATGAAGATTATTTTAAAGTGTGGTTTGATAATCTAATTACTACAACAACCACAAGTGAAGAGAACTACCGCTTACAAAAGTCTCAAAAGAACTTTGTATTTGGCGTAGATTGTTGGAAAGAGATGTACCATAAAGCGGGCATTAAGTTGATCCCTCGACCCGATCTACGGGCAAAAGGGGCAAAACTTCAACATGGTCTCGATTAACTGTTGACTTCTGAGCGGACCCCATCTATAATGGTGGGGTAACGCTTATGGAGAGCACACAAATGCGGAACGCTAAGATCAAAGAACAGCAACAACTGGAATTCTTCTCGGCAGCAACAACTATGTCTCGTGATGAGCTGGTTGCATATTGCACTAAGATGATTTTGGAAGCTCGTGCTCCTAATCACACGATGATTAACCAGTTGACATCTTTGAGTAAAGATCGTATTATTCTTGCAATGAACAACTTCATTATGAAGGGTCATGGAATGGGAGTTAAGTGATGACTAGATTGACAGAAGACTGGACTGATACTCTTGATGAGGCGTTTGGTGCTACGGGCACTAAAGGTCGTGTAGGTGAAGAGTTCCTTGCTAAGATGTTTGATTCTTGGGGTTGGGAATGGCGCCGTAACGAATCTGATCGAAAGGCTCAATTGGAAGGTCGTGACATCGAGTTCAAAGCCCCTCAATGGGCTAGGTTCATTTCAGCTGATGTAAAGAATAACATGAATCAATATGGAACATTTGAGATCCATAAAGATTGGTTATTCAAAGTAAAGTGTGATCGCATCTTCCATGTCAACCCTGAAACTGGTTGGGTTGTGTGGTATGGCGTTGAAAATATGCGTAGATACTATGATAATAGTAAAGATAAAATGGTAATTACAACTAAAGATCGCTTGGCGATTATGTCAGCTCGAAAGGTAAACGTATGATTAAACAAACAAATAACATTTGGGTGAAGTTTAGCAAAGAGGGTATTCATAAGTATCCTGCTGCTTTGACTGATCCAGCTCTTGCCGATGTTAGCTTTCTAGGCTATCCACATCGGCATATCTTTAAGTTCAAGGTTGGAATCCAAGTGTTCCATGATGATCGCGATATTGAGTTCATTCTATTCAAGCGTTGGCTTGAGTCGTTGTACTCTGATGGTATTCTGCAGTTGGACTATAAGTCTTGTGAAATGATCTCTGATGAGCTTGCTGCAAAGATCAATATCAAGTATCCTCGTCGCGACATCTTCATTAAAGTATCAGAAGATGGTGAGAATGGATCTTACGCTGAGTACAAAGCTCTAGACGTCGATTGATATAAATAAGGTAAAGTAAACCTTACAAGGATGGGATCCATGAAGACTTTTAAAGAAATCAGCGAAGAGATCAGTGGTACTGCTGCTGCAAAGGCAAAACTTAAAGATGTAAAGAAGGGCGAGTCTCTTTCGTTTACACACCACAAGCACGGTGAGTTGTCTGGTGAATACCGCGGCTTGAAGCGTATGGGTGGTCGGTCTTATGCTCACGTAGAAGTCAAGAAGCATGGAGCTTTCTACGTCCCTCCTCACCAAATTAATCACTAATCTGGTTGACTAACTGTTTGAATTGAACTATAATTATAGGCAGATTAATTTCTGCCTATTTCTTTTAACTATGGAGATACTATGACTGACTTCTGTCACATTACACCAACACCGTATCTGGATCTGTTTGCATCTGGACGGTCACACCACTTAGTACTAGCTCACTTGGTCGAGGAAGATGAGGACTACGCTAATTGGTATGCTAATATGCCTCGGGATGAAAATACAATTGTAATTATGGATAACTCTGCTTTCGAGATGTACAAGCAGGGTAAACCTATGTACCATTCTAGCAAGCTAGTGCAGATGGGTCACAAGGTCAAAGCTAACTACATTGTGATGTCGGACTATCCTGGCGAGCCTGCACATAAGACTGTTGAAGCTGCTATGGAGCTAGCACCACAACTCAAAGCTCATGGCTTTGGTACATTCTTCGTACCTCAAGCAGAGATTGGCAACATTCAAGGTGTGTTGGATGCATTTGACTGGGCCTCTGCTGCTCCTGAGGTTGACTACATTGGTGTGTCAATCCTTACTGCACCTAATATGTTTGGTGTTGAGAAGGGTAACAAGCTGCAGCGGTTCTTGTCTCGTTGGAAGCTGATGCGCTTGCTTGAAGATCAAGGGATTCTCGAGCAGATATCTGAGAATGGAAAGAAGATTCACTTCCTTGGAATGGTTGATGGTCCTAACGAGATTGGTCTAGTGTCTCGTTGGATTAATTACATCGACACATGGGATAGCTCTGCTGCTGTATGGGCTGGAATGTGTGGTATTGAGTTTGATGACTCGCCAACTGGATTGATTGATGGTAAGAACGAGATTGAAGTTGACTTTGATCATAATTCTGCTACAATTACGCAGATTGCTTCTGCGTTGAAGAATATCCGTTACATTGATGATCTAATAGGAAGTCCAAATGGAAAATACTGCTAAGTACAATGAGGATGCCATCCTTATGAAAAATACTGCTAAGTACAAATACAATGAGTTGAGCTCGCTAGAACAAGTCAAAGCGTATATCGATAGCACTTATGGCCAGCATTATGTTGGCGATGGTGATGTGCAAACTGTAGACTTCTGGCGATCGCTTGGATCGCTGGAGACTACTGCTCGTGATACTGCTATTAAGTATCTCGCTCGCTTTGGTAAGAAGGGTGGGAAGAATCGTAAGGATCTTCTCAAAGCTGTTCACTACATCGTTCTAATGATGTATGCTTTAGATCTTGAAGAACAAGGAAAATCACAATAATGATTAATATTGGATCAAAACTATTATCAACGTCACAACTTACTAATGTTGAGCCCCAAGACATTCAGCCTAACGCTGTCGACCTGCGCTTAGGTAAAGTGTTCTACATTACAGCCAACGAGTTTGTAATCGATGAAGAATGCAAGATTCATCGTGGCAGTGTAGAAGTAAAGGTTGATGACGATGGATACTACAGGCTGGAACCAGGCCACTACGAAGTGGTTATGGAGAATAAGATCACTGTTGGCGATGGCGAAGCAGGTTGGGTTATTACTCGATCGACTCTTAATCGCAATGGGGTGTTTATCACTTCTGGTCTTTATGATACTGGTTATTCTGGGGTTATGGCTGGTGTGATGCACGTTACCATTGGTCCTATGAAGATCAAGCCTGGAACTCGCGTTGGCCAGTATCTGTCGTTCAAAGCTCAAGCACTAAAGTCGTATGATGGCGACTACGGTGATGGCAAAGCTCACGATGTGAAGTACAAATGATCAAGGGCGACTTCTCACACTGTACAACATTGCAGCAGTTCTACGACGATATCGTAGCTGTGCAGAAAAAAGCGCATGGCGAGCTATACACGTCTCACCATGCAGATCTAATTGATCTGATGTTACAATGTAAAACGTATAAAGAGTTAGGGGTCAACCAAGGAGCAACAGCGGCAGCAGTGCTGCTGCAAGCTCCAAAAAGTATTGAGCTTATCGATATTGTACTTACCAACTTCAACGAGTATCGACATCTATTTGATCAATTTGCTCAAGAGAACGATGTTGTTATGTCTGTAAAACAAATTGGTTCAACAGATCCTAAATTGAAGATTACCGAGTGTGATCTTTTGTTTGTCGATAGTTTGCACGATTCCCACCACGTTCGACAGGAATTATTGTTGCATGGACCTAAAACCAATAAGTTTATTGTGATTCACGATACAGGGGACAGACCTATGAATCACGCTGTAGCATTGGAGGCTTTGGCACCTTTGGGTTGGAAAGAAGTCAAACACGATCTTCGTGGCAAAGGTCACTCCATCTTTAAGAAGGTTTAACAATGTTTAGCGTTGAGCATGAGTTTGACAACACCACAATAACAGTTTTGGATGACAGCGGCGAACAAGAGGATGTCGCTGTTATCCTTTTTGATGATGTTGTCTACATCCGCCAATACGTCGAAGACACTGAGCTTGCATCAGTCGTCACAATGACTCCCAAGATGTTTGCAGAGATGATCGAAGCATATAATCGCGGCGAAGGCTCTTTTATTGCAAGATAGCTGTTGACTTTACTTTCACTTTGTACTATATTGATAGTGTAGGCAGAGGAGAGCTGAGATGAGCAAAGAGAAGATGATCAAGGACGTAGTTGAGCAGCACGCGTTCGGTACTTGGGCTGTTGTCAAGATGATCCTCGAAGATATGTTCGATACTTCGGGTGTTGCGTTTGGTGCTCAGTACTTTGTTGAGCTGAAAGAGGAGATGTTTCGATGACTGTTGCTGAATTAATTGATCAACTGCGCCTGTTCCCACAAGGCTTGCAAGTACAGATGAGCATGAACTACGAGTATCAGGAAGTTGTTCAGCCACACTTCTTCCGGATGGAAACATCAATGCCATCTGGCAATACGTATGTAGTTATTGACAACTGGACGCCCAAGGAGCCATAAATGATCTATGTTGTAATGCGGTACTACCGCCAAACACAATTTGTTAATGCGGTCGCCGCATTCGACAACCACATCGATGCTAGTAAGTATGTTGACCAACTCGACAAGGGTGACGAGCAATATGCCTACCGTGTTGACTCTATACACTTGAATCCTGCTGTGGCAAAATAACTGTTGACTTTACTTTTACTTTGTGTTACATTAATGGGGTAATCAAAGGAGCTGTCAGATGTTTGCTGTAAGAACCGCCGATAAGAGCTTTACAGAAGCTCACTACACCCACCTCAACGACTTGTTGAAAGATTGGTGGATGGAGTTGACGTCAAACACCCACTACTGGGTTCGTGTTAGCGTATAGGAGATTAATATGACACGTTGGGTTATGAAAACAGAGTTTATGACCGATACTCCACTGGAGCATGGGAACTGGTCGTCTGTTGAGTTTGAAACCGCCGAGGAGGCTTGGGCATGGTGGGACGCAAAGCCAACT
>Ga0222712_10006885_pt1 | contig 11131 bp, 12 predicted proteins | sample C33_657DmetaG_FD_165043 | JGI IMG/M metagenome (GOLD analysis project Ga0222712, IMG submission 165043) | Estuarine water microbial communities from San Francisco Bay, California, United States - C33_657D | ecosystem: Environmental > Aquatic > Marine > Unclassified | place: USA: California... | reverse complement strand
CGCTTGATCGGAGGCGGGGGTAGAACGAAGGTCCTATCGCGCCGGGGGCGGCGCTCCCACAAAATTCGCCACAGCCTGTGCAAGAGGGTGTGGGAGCCGCGCCCTCGCGGCGATGCGGCGCTTGATCAGAGGCGGGGGTAGAACGAAGGCCCTATCGCGCCGAGGGCGGCGCTCCCACAGAAACCGAGCCCCGTCGCGCCGGGGCGACGCTCCTACAGGCAGCAAGCCTATCGCGCCCTGGCCTGAGGCGCTTCAGTCGGTGGACTTGAACAGCGCAGCGACCTTGCGTTTGGTCTTGATGTTGGCCGAAACCCTAGATGGCACTTTGGTGCTGGCTTCCCAGGATGGCTGGGTGCTCACATCGGCGCTGGGCTCGTAGGGCTTTTCGAAAAAAGGATCCAGCGGTTTGGACGATGGCCGGGGGGCGGCAGGGCGACCTTCGCCGCGCTCCTGGCGGGGCGGGCGGCGCTCTTCGTCGCGGTACAGACGGGTGCCGTCGTTGATGCGCTCACGGGCTGCGCTGCGGCTGTCTTCGATCTCGAATGGCTCGAGGTCGACTTTGTTGCGGATCAGTTTTTCAATGTCGGCCACCAGACGAGCGTCGCTGGCAGCCACAAAGCTCACTGCCAGGCCCGAGGCGCCGGCCCGGCCGGTGCGGCCGATGCGGTGCACATAGTCTTCTGCGTTGAAGGGCACGTCGAAGTTGAATACCGCCGGCACGTCCTTGATGTCCAGGCCGCGGGCGGCTACGTCGGTACACACCAGCAGGTCGACCTCACCCTTCTTGAAGGCATCCAGGGCCTTGAGCCGCTCGTCTTGGCTCTTGTCGCCGTGTAAGGCAGTCGTCTTGAGGCCTTCGCGATCGAGCGACCGGGCCAGCCGGGCGCAGCCGAGCTTGCTGTTGACGAAGACGAAAGCCTGCTTGATCTCGCGCTGGCGCAGGATCTGCTTGAGCGCGGTCCTCTTGTCATCGACCTGCACGCTGTAGAAATGCTGCTCGACGGTCGAGGCAGTGGCGTTGGAGCGCGCCACCTCGATGGTCACCGGGTCTTGCAGATAGCTGGAGGCCAGCCGCTTGATCTCGGGCGAGAAGGTGGCCGAAAACAGCAGCGTGGTGCGCTTCTTCGGCAGGTAGCTCAGGATGCGCTGCAGGTCGGGCAAAAAGCCGATGTCGAGCATGCGGTCGGCCTCGTCGAGCACCACATACTCCACCTGGTTGAGGACCGCATTCTTGGCCTCGATGTGATCGAGCAGCCGCCCTGGGGTGGCAATGAGTACCTCGATGCCAGCTTTGAGTTCGGCGGTCTGCGGCTTCATGTCCATGCCGCCAAAGACCACCGCACTGCGCAGCGAGGTGTATTTGGCATACAGCTTGATTTGCTGGGCCACCTGGTCAGCCAACTCGCGGGTGGGCAGCAGCACCAAGGCGCGAACCGGGTGGCGCGCTGGCGAGGTGGAGGTGTTGCCATGCACCATCATCCGCTGCAGCAGGGGCAGCGAGAAGGCGGCAGTCTTGCCGGTGCCGGTCTGGGCGGCGCCCATCACATCGCGGCCTTGCAGCACCACCGGAATGGCCTGGGCCTGGATCGGGGTCATGGACGCGTAGCCCATTTCGGCCACGGCCTGAGCCAGTTGGGGGTGCAGCTCTAGCTGCGAGAAAGAATCGGTCATAAGTTGCAGATTGTCTCATCCCCGGGCGGCTCGGCTGCCGCCGCCTTTCAAACGAGCGCAGGCGGCCCAGACTCGGCCCTTAGTCGGCCGGCTTGCCCCCAGGCATCCCCTTGACGCTGATCAGCTCATAGCCGCCCGACACCGGCCCCAGGTGGGCGGCCGTCAAGGGCCCGCCCCAGAGGCAGCCCGTGTCCAGGCCCAGGGTGCCCTCAATCAGCAGCGGCCTGCGCTGAGGCTGGGCCAGCGACATGGTGGACCAGTGACCAAAAGCGATAGGCTGCCCTTGGGTTCGCCTGCCCGGGACGCTGAACCAGGGCAGATGCCCAGCCGGCGGCTGGTCCGGCGGAGCGGTGCTTTTCATGTCCATCACCCCCCAAGGCGTGCAAAAGCGCAGGCGGGTCAGGGCGTTGACCACCACCCGCAGCCGGTCCCAGCCGTGCAGACCGTCCTCCCATTGATCCGGTTGATTGCCGTACATATGGGCCAGAAAATCGGTCCATTGGGGGCTTTGCAGCACAGCCAGCAACTCGCCAGCCAGGGCCAGGGTCTGGGCGCAGTCCCAGCCGGGTAGCACGCCGGCATGCACCATCAGCCAGCCGTGCTCCAGGCGAGCCAGGGGCTGCTGGCGCAGCCAGTCGAGCAGGGCCGCTCGGTCCGGTGCCTGCACGATGGGCGCCAGTGTGTCGCTTGCACTGCTGCGGCGCAGGCCGCAGGCCACAGCCAGCAGATGCAGGTCGTGGTTGCCCAGCAGCGGCCGGGCGGCATCGCCCAGGCCCATGAGAAAGCGCAGCACACCCAGCGAGTCCGGGCCGCGGTTGACCAGGTCACCCAGGGGGTAGACGGTGTCGCGGCTGGGCGAAAAGTCGACCACCTGGAGCAGACGCTCCAAAGGCTGCAGGCAGCCCTGCAAATCCCCAATCAAGTACAGTGCCATGATCTCAATTGTCGCCAAGGCCCGATGGACGTTCTGCTGATTCTGATGCTGACCCTGCTCAACGGGGCTTTTGCCATGTCGGAAATGGCGCTGGCCGCCAGCCGCAAGGTGCGTCTGATGGCCGAAGCCGAGGCGGGCGACAAAGGCGCCCGGGCAGCACTTGAATTGATGGACAGGCCCACCCAGTTCCTGTCCTCGGTGCAGGTGGGCATCACCTCGATCGGCATGCTCAATGGCATCGTGGGCGAGGCGGCTTTTGCCCAGGGTCTGGGCCTGTGGCTGCAGTCCCTGGGCATGCCGGTGGGCGCGGCGGGCATCACCGCCACCGCTCTGGTGGTGACCATCATCACCTACATCACCATTGTGTTTGGCGAACTGGTGCCCAAGCGCATTGGCCAGCTTTACCCTGAAACGGTGGCTAGGCTGGTATCGCGGCCCATGCTGGGAGTGGCGGTGGTGGCCCAGCCCTTTGTGCGTCTGTTGTCCTTCAGCACTCAGGCGGTGCTGCGACTGCTGCGGGTCGATGTTGATGCTAAGCGCTCGGTCACTGAGGAAGAAATCGCCGCCAGCTTGCAAGAGGGCCTGAGCGCCGGTGTGATCGAGCAGCAGGAGCACCAGATGGTGCAAAACGTGTTTTTGCTCGACGAGCGGCCGCTGACCTCGATCATGCGCCCGCGTGGCGAAATCGAATGGCTCGAAGCCTCCGACACGGTGGTGCAGGCGGTGGCCAAGGCGGGTGCCAGCGGCCATTCTTGGTATCCAGTCTGCCGGGGCGGCCTTGACGATGTGGTGGGCGTGGTCAAAATCGCCGGCCTGCTGAGCACCGGCCCGGCTGCGCGCGGCAACATGGACCGCATGGATGCCCATGCCCAGCCCGCCGTTTTTGTGCCAGAGACGCTATCGGGCATGGAGCTGCTCGAGCGCTTTCGCTCCGACTCCTCGCGCATCCTGATGGTGGTCGACGAATACGGCGTGGTGCAGGGCATGCTGACCCCGCTGGACCTGCTCGAAGCCATCACCGGCGAGCTCAAGCCCAGGGCGCAGGTTGATGCCTGGGCGGTGCAGCGCGCCGATGGATCCTGGCTGCTCGACGGCGTCATGCCCACCTCAGAGCTCAAGGCCCGGCTCGATATCCGCTATCTGCCCCTTGAAGACAAAGGCCGCTACAACACCCTGGCCGGCCTGTTGCTGGCCGTCAGCGGCCGCCTGCTGGCCACGGGTGAGCAGGTGGAAATAGCTGGCTGGAGCTTCGAGGTGGTCGACCTCGATGGCCGCCGCATTGACAAGGTAATGGCGCGGCCAGTGCCCACTTCCAGCCCCAGCCCAGGGTGACTTTTTAGGAGCGCTCCCTAGGCGCGATAGGCTTTCGATCAGGCGCCGCATCGCCGCGAGGGCGCGGCTCCTACAAGCATTGGCGAGGCCGATGTGATTTCCCACAGCCATTGGTGAGGCCGATGTGATTTCCCACTGCCATTGCTGAGGCCGATGTGATCTTGTGGGAGCGCCGCCTCGGCGCGATAGGCTTTCGATCAGGTGCTGCATCGCCGCGAGGGCGCGGCTCCTACAAGCATTGGCGAGGCCGATGTGATTTCCCACAGCCATTGGTGAGGCCGATGTGATTTCCCACTGCCATTGCCGAGGCCGACGTGATCTTGTGGGAGCGCCGCCTCGGCGCGATAGGCTTTCGATCAGGCGCCGCATCGCCGCGAGGGCGCGGCTCCTACAAGCATTGCCGAGGCTGATGTGATCTCCCACAGCCATTGCCCAGGCCGATGTGATCTTGTGGGAGCGTCGCCCTCGGCGCGATGGCTAGCCGCAAGGCCTTAGCCCGGCAGCAGCCGTAGCATGGTGCGGCGGGTATTGGTGAAGTGCGGCCGGCAGCGGCTGCTCCAGTCGGTGGCGCGCACCGCCAGCCAGGGTGGGCAGCCCAGCACGTCCTCGCTGAGCAGGCCATAGCAGGCGTGCGAGAGCGGGCCCGCGTCCAGGTTGAGAAAGCGTTGCGCCAAAGTGCAGCCAGGCACCAGTGCCAGGCCGGGCATGTGTTCCTGGTCGTACCACTGGGAGATCTCTTCGAACCAACCCTCTGCCGGATCGGTTTCGACCACATAGTGGTGCAGTGGCGTCTGGGTGCTGCTTTGGCCGGGCGCCTCAAACACTTGCTGCAGGCGGCTGATGTCAGTGCCGATCGGCAGGCCCGCTGCAAGGCCTAAAACAGCCTCCCGTGCCAGGGCCTGCGGCTCGGCCAAAGGCATATACGCATAGGCCCATCGGCTTTCGCTGCTGTAGGCCAGCCGCGCAGGCTCTAGGCTCCAGGGCGAGGCCTGGCGCCAGATTTCGATCATGGCCGGCAGTTCTGTGGCCTGCTGCGGCTCGCACTGCAGGCGCAGCAGCAACTGGTGAATCAGGCTTGGAGCACTCATCGCTCAGTGTCCGATCTGCAGCGCTTCGAGCAGGCGCGAGACCATGTTGTAGGCGGCCACCGTGGCGACGATGTCCAGCATGTTCTGGTTGGAGAACTGGGCAGCGACCGCCTGGTAAATCGCATCACTGACGGCGATATCGCGCGTCATCGCATCGGCCAGCGCCAGCACATCGCGCTCGGCGGCGCTCAGCTCAGCCTGCGGCCCGATGACGGCTTGCTTGAGCGCGGCCAGCGTGGCCTCGCTCACACCGGCGGCCAGGGCCAAAGGCGCGTGGGCCTCAAATTCATAAGGTGCCCGGTTGATCACCGCCACCCGCAGGATGATCAGCTCTTTCAAGCGTACGCTCAGCGAGCTGCGGTTGCGCACGGCCGAGAGCATCTGCTCCCAGCCATGGGCCACTGCTGGGCTGTTGAGCAGCACCTGGTAGAGCGGCGAGATGCGGCCACGCTCAGCGCGTATGCGCGCTTCGATGTCGGCCAGTTCGGGCTGGGTGCCGGGGGTGATGGCAGGCAGGCGCATGGTGTCAATCCGGTTTGATGTTCTTGGCCTTGACGATGCGCGCCCATTTTTCGCTGCCATTGCCCCAACCGGGACCGACTGAGCCGGCCCCCGTTACCAAGGCCACCTGTCCCTCGAGTCTTTGGCTCATGTGTCAAAACCTATAAAAGCGTGCCGGGTTGTCCACCAGCAGGGCCTGGCGCTGCGCCGCCTCGGGCGCAATTTGCGCCAGCGCGTCGACCAGCTGGCCATCATCCGGAGTATGCGTGTGATTGGGGTGCGGCCAGTCGGTGCCCCAGACGCATCGGTCGGTAAATTCTTGTGCCAAGAGGTGAGCCAGCGTCACCCCGTGTTCGTACGGGGCTTGCCCCTGCGGCGGGCGTGGGTCGATGCGGTCAATGCCACTGACTTTGACATGTACCCGCTCGTCGCGCAGCAGTTCGCACAGGGCCTGAAAATCCGGCGCATCTGCACCAGCGGCGGCATCGACCCGGCCCATGTGGTCGATCATCACGGGCACCCGGCTGCGCCGGATCATGGGCGCCAGGGTATGGATAAGGCTGCTTTCAAAGTGCAGCTGCAGGTGCAGCCCCAAGGGCGCTAAGCGCTCGGTCAGTGCCAATACCTGCTCAGGGCTGGCACCGCCGCTCAGGTGCTTCATGAAGTTAAAGCGCACCCCGCGAAAGCCGGCGGCGGCCAGCCTGGCCAGTTCCTGATCGGCCACATCGGCCGGCACCAACGCCACCCCCAGGTAGTGGCCTTCGCCAGCTTGTAGGGTGTCCTCGACGGCGCTGTTGTCCCAGCCGTGTACCGCCGACTGCACCACCACGCAGCGCGCTATGCCCAGCTGCTTGTGCAGCGCGAACAGGCGCTCGCGCGGTGCATCGACGGGCGTGAAGTTGCGGCTGGCCGCAAAGGCAAAGCGCTCGGCTGGGCCTAACACATGCACATGGGCATCACAGGCCAGTGCAGGCAGCTGCAAGCTCGGCTGTGAGGGGTGCTCCAGATAAGTAAGGACGGGTTCTGACATGGGGGGCGATATTAGCGCTGCGGGCGCACCGTGGTGCTGGCCGCCGAGCCCCGCCGCGGCGCTTACGCCTTGTTACAAAACGGGCAAGCAGGAATTTTGGCTCTTCCTTATGCTGCGTAGCCCTTGGAGATAATCATGAGTTCAATCCTTTTTTATGAGCCGAAATGGCCGCACCTGCTTGCCCCTGGCCTGGCCGGCGAGTCGCTGGCCCAATGGCTGGCGCATGAGCTGCGCAATCCACTGGCTCCTATTGCGACGGCGGCCGAACTGCTGCTCAGTCAGGCCCATGATGAGCAGACGCGGCAGCTGGGCAGCATCATCGAGCGTCATGCTCAGCAGCTGCGCCGCCTGGTCGATGAGCTGGTCGACGTCGCCAGCAGCAGTAGGGCTTGGGCAGACCCCTTGAGCCAGGCCATGCCGTCGGTTCAGGGCAGCGCTGATCAGCTGCCCCTGCTGTTTGATACCAGCACTCAGCCTGCTGCGGGGCTTGATGCCCCAGGCGCAGACGATGCTGCCCTGCGCATTTTGGTGGTCGATGACAACGCCGACGCGGCCGGCTTGCTCGGTCAGTACTTGCAAAGCCTGGGCCATGAGGTGTTGGTCATCATCGACCCGCTGGCCGCACCTGCGGCCGCCTTGGCCTTCGAGCCTCAGGTGGGGCTGCTGGACATCGCCATGCCGGGCATGGACGGCCACGAGCTAGCGAGCCGGCTCCTGCAACTGCCCTGCGCGGGTGACCTGCACTTGGCGGCAGTGACCGCCTACAGCCTGCCTGGCGAGCGCCAGGCAGCGGCGCGCGCGGGCTTCGAGCAGTATTTCGTCAAGCCGCTGGATGTAGCCAGCCTGCAAGACTGGCTGGCTAAGCTCAGTTTGCGCGTTTGTGCCTGAGTTGGGCGCCGTGGACTCCTTGCCAGCGCAGCCGAACAGTCGGGCGCGAGCCCAGCCGTCTAGAGGTCGATTACCAGGCGCTAGCGCCTGGCAGTGGCCGCTTGTGCGTGATCGCTGCCTGGGGAGGCGGACCTGATCTGGCCTGGCGCGGCTTCCGGCGGAGCTTTTTTCGGCCTGCGTGGCGGCAGCGAGGCCAGTTTCTTCATGGCAGTATCAATGCGGCGCAACTGGTCGTGGGTGATCAATTGATCGGCCGTCTGATCGCGCTGCTCGCCCTTGGGGCTGTCTGCATCGATGATGCGCTGCAGTCTTTCGAGGGGAGTGCGTGATTTCTTGTCCATGGTGGCGAGCTCAAGCTCAGTGTGACGGACTGTATTTTGTTACATCTCGGACCGTTGGCCCCTTTGCCCCTGCTGGCCTGGCGTCCAACATCAGCAAGGGCGCGGGCTGAGCCTTGGCCACGCCTTGCCTGTGGCACACTCGTCGGTAAAGGATAAAAAATTTCAGAGGGCAGGATTTGACACTTCGGGTGTTCATCGTCGACGACAGCGCCGAGCTGGTGCAGGCACTTGCCGAAACTCTTGCCGATTTGAGAATCGCTCGCTGCGTGGGCTCAGCCCTGACCGAGGACGAGGGCCTGGCTTTGCTCAGCGCCCCGCCCGAGCCTTGGGATGTATTGGTGATCGAGCCGCATCTGCAACAGGGCAATGGCTTGGCCTTAATCGACCTCTGCAGGCAGCGCTCGGAAGGCCAGCAGATACTGGTGCTGACCCACTACGCCACTGATGAGATGCGACGCTACTGCTTGGCTCAGGGCGTTGACGCGGTCTATGACAAGGGCACGCAATTGGTGGCTTTGTTGGGGCGCATGGAGCAGCTACGTTCGCTCAAAGCGGTGCAACGCTGAGCTCAAAACAGCGGGCTAAAGGCGGACCTGTGCGTGGTGCGCCTGCGCGATCAGCCTGACTGCGTTACAGTCAGGTTGCATTGATGTTTTCGTTTTCCACTATCGCGCAACTCCACTCCACCATCCTATGAGCAATAACACCTCTGCCGTTGAGCCGACCCCCACAGCCGCCGAGGCACCTGCAGCCGACGCGCCTTTGCGTGGACGCAGCGTTTTCATGGTGGAGACTGTCGCCGCAGGTGTCGCGGTTCGGCCAGCATTTCTGGCGGAAGACGGGCGTTTGCTGGACCTGCCCGCTGTTTTTCCCGACATGAACTATGCGATGGCGCAGATTGAAGAACTCAAGCAGTTGGTCAGCACCCATTTTTCGCAGGCGGCACAAGTGGGCGCTCAGGTGATTGCTGCCCAGGCAGCAGCTAATGCGGCTGCCGCTGCAGCCAATCCTGACGGGACCGCGCCAGCACCGGCTGCTCAAGCGGCCTGATCTAAGTATGGGCCGGCCGCTCGCTCGGCGAGCGCCTGCTCAGCCAGGAGCTTTCGGGAAGACTCGCGCCGCCGAGTCTTTGGTGCGGATCGCATGCTTCTTGTTGAAGGCAGCCGCGCCCTCAATATCGCCTTTTTCCAGCAGGTCGATCAGCCTAGTACGCCCATCCATGGCGGTACTGTTTTCAAATTTCCCATCCAGTAGGCTCTAGCGCATCGGCTACGCCGTCTCACTGAGCGGCTTGTTCGCTTCTTGTATGGGCTCGCTGCGGCCAGGTATCGGTGCCCTGCTGCTGCTTCCTGCAGAGCCGTCCTTGCGGCTTTCCATCACGATTGCCTCCGCCCCGTAGCGGCTTCCAATGCCCGTGACGGACGAGCTGTCATTGCCAACAAAATTCAATTAACAATATGATGACTATTATGTAAAGTCTGCGACAGATACTTGCTCGGCTTGCTCGCGCTCGTCAACCAGCGAAGGAACTGAAGATGCACAGGCCGCCTTCAAACAACATCTCAAGCGCCCGGTCGGGACGGGTCGCCGATCAAGGCTCCCGCGAGCAGTTGGAGGCTGTTAGCGATCGTGACGTTCTGAGCGATGCCGCAGTCATCCATGCCATGGACCTGGGCTACTGCCGGGTGGAGGTGCTAGAGCCCATCGAGGGTGCCTTGCTCGACTGGCGGGTGCTTGATCTCAACCCGGCGTTTGAGGCTGAGATGGGTATGTCTGGGCTCCTGGGCCGGTGTGCCTCAGAAATCGGCACAGGAAATCAGGCGCTTTGGGAGGAGTACTTCAAAGCCGTGTTGGCCAGTGGCCAGGTGCGACACACCACCATCAGCCTGCCGGGCTCCGGGGCCACCATCAGGTCCACCATCAGGGCCACCATCTTGCCCCCGGGCGGGCCAGGCAGCCGGCAGTTGGTCGTCCTGCTCAAAAACATCACCGCGCAGACCCTCGCAATCCAGCGAATGCAGGACAGGGAGCGGGCAGCTCACGTCGCGGCGAGGCGGGCCGAGGAAGACAGTCGCCATCTGGCCGCAGTGCTGGAGGCCACCCCGGCCTGCGTGGTGGTGGTCAATCGGAACTATGAGGTCATCCTCATGAACAATGCGGCCCGTGAGCTCAGGGGCAACTCACCCTCGGCCGGCCCTATGGCCATGACCGCTCGATGGGCCGATGGCAGCGAACGCCAAGGTCAGCGGCTCGAACCTGCCGACTGGCCGCTGCACCGGGCCTTGCGGGGCGAGTCCTCGCGTGAGGTGATCGAGTTCTTCTCACCGACAGACGGTCGATCACTCGGCGTTTTCCTGACCTCGGCGGCACCCATCCGGGGCCAGGATATGAGCATCGAGGGCGCCCTGACGGTCTCCACCAACATCACAGATCGGGTCATGGCTGAGCGAGCCCTTCAGAAGGCCAATGACCTCAAAGACAGATTCCTGGCCATGCTGGCGCACGAACTGCGCAACCCACTGGCGCCCATCGTGGCGGCCGCTGAACTCATCAGCAGGTTTGATACGCCGGTGGAGCAGATGCGCCAGAGCAGCGCCATCATTACCCGGCAGGCCCAGCATATGCGCGGCTTGGTCGATGACCTGCTGGACGCCTCACGGGTCAGCCACGGCATCATCGAGATCGAGCGGCACTTGCTGGATCTGCATGACCTGGTGCATGAGGCCATCGAGCAAAGCCAGCCCTTGCTTCAGGACAAAGGGCACGAAATCAGGCTCAAGCTGTGCGCTGGGGCCTTGCCTTTGCAAGGCGATGCCAAACGCATCGTGCAGATTCTCACCAACCTCCTGAACAACGCGGCCCGCTACACCCCGGCCGGTGGCTGGGTACGGGTGAGTACCCAGGTGCAAGCCGGCTGGGTCGAAGTGGAGGTTGCCGACAGCGGTATCGGCATGAGTGCCGATACGCTGAGCAGCGCCTTTGATCTGTTCTCGCAGGCCGAGCGCAGCGTTGATCGACAGCTAGGCGGGCTCGGTATCGGGCTGGCTTTGGTCAGGAAGCTGGTGCACTTGCACGGCGGCCAGGTGCAGGCGGTCAGCGACGGCCTGGGCTGCGGCAGCCGATTCACGGTACGGCTGCCCCTTTACAGCGGGCCAGAGTCGGTCGCGCTGCCCAGCGCTGGCGCCTTGCGTGCAAGGACGTTGGCGGACCGCTTGGTCCCTCAGAGGCAAAAGGCGGCACGGATCCTGGTGGTCGACGATAACGTGGACGCGGCCAACACCCTGGCCATGGTCTTGCGGGCCAGCGGCCATGAATGTGTGGTGGCGCACGAGGCCGAGCAGGCTCT
>Ga0222712_10006884_pt1 | contig 11131 bp, 8 predicted proteins | sample C33_657DmetaG_FD_165043 | JGI IMG/M metagenome (GOLD analysis project Ga0222712, IMG submission 165043) | Estuarine water microbial communities from San Francisco Bay, California, United States - C33_657D | ecosystem: Environmental > Aquatic > Marine > Unclassified | place: USA: California... | reverse complement strand
TCACGAAGTGCGCTTGTATAGCCCGCTGGAGGAATGATGCTATCCACAGTCATGAACATGTTAGAGATGTTGTACGATATTTGATTCTTCGCAGTCTCTGCTAAGGCACCCAAGTTTGCCCCCATCGCTTGATTTTTTACCTTTGGAACGAGGACATTAGGTTGAGCAAACGTAAGGCGAATGGTCACCGCCCCACAAAGGTCGGTGGGCAACCACTGAGTTGAACATTCGTTCAAGAATCCGCGCCATTCTTGGATGACCAACTGTTGCGATTCGTTTTCGTCCTTTGATATAATAGCGCCGTGACTGAGAGCCCGGTCCACGGACTGGTCACGAGGAAGGTTACCTTCAGCGATTTTCAAAATGCGCGCGATTGTGTTGTACTCAGCGGTCCCATTTTGAACTTGGACACCGCCGATGTACACCTCCAACTTGCTAATCAAAGAGGAGGCGTCAGCTGGAAGCCGAGCGACGACTTCGTTAGAAGTAGACGTACAGGTGGCGTTGAAGAAGAAACGAATAGAAGGTAAGTGAATGAGCGCACTCTCTGGAAGAGAGAACGTCACGATACTCCCCTTAGTCGCTGTAGTAGCTCCGAGCGTCTCAAGTTTGAAGCGATTTCGCACGATTTCCATGGATGCGGACATCATGCTCATACTTTTTGGGATGTACTGGGAAGCCATCGGTTGTTTTTATGATACTATGTTAGATATTATTTCTCACCGCGTCATTTGGGGGGGCTGTTGATATCTCGCTGTGGGCTGGGGGACAATACGAGCCTCGTGGAGCTCGCTCATGAGTTGGAACTGGAACGCAAGAGTGAAGTTCATGTTACCATCTTCAGCTTGTCCAAGCGCCACCAGAGGAAGTTCTCTGCCTTTGCCGTCCGAGACGTCAAATTGAACTGTAGAGATTGAGTTCTGTTTCAAATAGAGTTCGTAGTCGTTGTTCGCATCAACAAAAACGACATTGCCTGAGCTGTTCTCTACGTTGGGTATCACTGCCCAAATATCCGTGTGGTCAAGCTTGTTCCCAGTCTTGAAAGGTTCATGGGATGAACTCGCATACGCGTCGCTTTGAGCTGAGCACCTTAGAAAGATATTTTCTACAGGATTAAGTCGTATGGGGTACTTGGAAGCGAAGAGCGTTGCCCCTTGACCTTGAATGTGAGCTTTACTCTCATCAAAGAGACGAACTGGATTTGAGCGCACACTTGGTGTGCCCCCTAACAATTCATGCGCATCAGAGTAATAATTCTGCTGATTGACAGCATTCGGACTGTGTCCCATAGCTTTATCAAAGTAGGAAACAAAGTATCCGCTTTGTGCCTGAGTTGGGATATTTATAGACAGTTTCCTGTCGCGAGCGTTGTACGTACAGGTGAACGAGTTCGCCAAGGCGCTCTCGTTTGTTCCAATACCAAACTGAGTGTACTCAGCTCTCAAAGCGACTTGAATCGCGGATGCGAGTTCACCTCCAGAAAAGTAATTGCCTGGAGCAATTGTGAAAGGTTTGTCTACATTGGAGTCTGTCAGGCGGTAGAAGAAAGTATTGTTCGTCATGTTTACGTCATACCAACACTTGGGCATCGTAAAGGATTTGAGCACCATCCGCATGCTTTCATTTTGACCACATTCAAACGCGTTCGTTGGTAAATGAAACGTTGGTCTCAAACTTCTATGACCTTTAACGCCATCGTGTGAGTCTATAAACACAAGTTTGGAGTACAAAACTTCTCGCATCGTATACAGATGAGCGACATTTTTATCACAGGTCACCAAACATTGAGCGGTATGCCCGAGAAATTGTTTTGGTTTTGGGTGGTGGAGGCACAGGAGCAGGCGCTGGTGGTGGAGGTTCACTTTCACTTTCGCTATCTGTGACGTAGACAATCTTCTTCTTAGGCTTCTTCTTCTTGACGATAACAACCTCTTCTTGCTCGGACTCCTCTTCGTGGTCTGATGGTGGAGGTGGTGGTGGTGGTTTCATCTTTGCTAGTCCTTCCTCTACAGCCTTTTGCCGAGCTTCAAACTGCTCCTTCTTCTGAATTGTCTCCAATTCTTTCTCCTTCTTTCGTAGGTCGCCGTTCATCTTTCGGACCTCTAATGCTTTCTTGCGAGCTTCCTCCAAGACGCGTTTCTGTTCTTCGGTGCGCTCTTTCTTTTCTACAGTCACTTCAGTCATTTTGAATCAGGTTGAGATATTAATTCTGGGATAAGAAATGTGTCCAAGTTTTTACGAAAGCCTGATGGATGAATGCCCTTTTTGTAATGTAGGTCAATGATGAAAGCGTTATAGTCTCCTGCGGTTGCTTCTTCGTACAGCCTGTAAAAAGTGTCCTTGTCAATCTCCCCGGAGCACTCCTCCTGAATCTCAGCGAGTTCCTTATCGTTTTTGGTCTTGAACAGAACAATAGTCGTCGCCTGGTTACGGATACACTTAGATATACCTCCTGCTTGAGCTTTGTAAGACTGAACCAAGAAGTAAAGACTACAACCCAAGGCTCCACCTTCTTTAAACTGCCCAAGATGTCGGTGGAAGATACACAGCTTATTCAGCTTGCGAATGCCTTTAGTGAACAGTAAGCTCCCCATCACGTCGTCAAATAAGATAGCCATGTGCGGTTTTCTTCCTCCGTACTTGTGATGAGGTTTTTGAAACGTTCCATTCTGGTAAAACAACAGCAAAATCTCATCAGGAACGCGAAACACTGGGTTCTCTGAGTTCAAGTTGCGCATGAACTCTTTGTACTTTTTCATGTCCTCAAGGTACTTTTCGTACTCGTCCCGCTCAACATCAATCTTCTTCTTGATGTCTTCCAGGGCTTCCAAATCGTCCGGGTCATAGATATCGTCCGGGTCAACATGTAACCTGTCCAGAAGTGCCTTGTTTGACTGAATTGTCGGTGATACGATGAACACTCGGTCATACTTCATTCTCTCAATGATGTTCACTGTAATGACTGACTTCCCCAGTCCTCTTTTACCGACGACTAAACATGCCTGGTGTGACGCGAACATCATCGGGTCTGTTTCAAAGGCAAATGCGCTCCCAGTGGGAACTTTAATCTCCATGTTTGGTACTTTTACAGTTTTCATACCCTGTTGTAAGTGACGAGTTTTTTTTCAAACGAGTACATATCAAGTCAATAACTGGAACAGATATAGCATTGCCCGCCAGCGTGTAAAGTTCCCTGTCCAGCAATTTGGGGAGCTTGTAATCTCTGGGGAAGCCTTGGAGATTAAAGCACTCCCGAGGCGTACACCTTCGCACACCTTTATCGTCTCGTATGATTGGTACGCTACTTGGACTCGTGGTCAACGTGGGGCAAACTGAGCTCTTGTTTTCGCGAACTTCATTCTTTCTTCTTCGTTGGTAGATGACATTCCTCTTGGTGACTTGAGACTGTATAAAATCGTCATCGTGAGGATAGTAATAGCTATCCGGAACATCAGTTTCAAGATAGTCCCAAACGTTACCTAAAGTCTGCGCCGGTACGTCAAAAGTAAAGCGCTCGCAGGCTTCTTCATCTCTGAATCCGACTATGTAGATGCGTTCCCTCCGTTGAGGGACTCCTGTACACTTTGATGTATCTAGCACGGCGTACTTTAAGAAATAGCCACAATTTTCAAGCGCGTTTGTTATTTTCTGAAAAGTTTGTCCAGAATCGTGCGATTTTAAATATTTGACATTTTCTAAAATGAAATGTTCAGGTTGATGATATTCTAAAATCTCTATAATTTTCCAAAAAACACGGGACCTTGCGTCATCAAAACCTCGCTTCATTCCTATGCGACTGAACGGTGTACACGGAAAACCTGCGCACAGCATGTCGTGGGGAGGTATGTCTTTCACGTTTATATCGTGTACATCACTTAAAACGAACGGGCTTTTGTTGTTCAACGTGTAGATGTCCTTGGACGCCTTCGCGAAGTCGTTGGCAAAAACACACTCGTACAGACCCGATTTTTCAAGCGAATGGGTGAATGCCCCAGTCCCAGCGAACAAGTCAACAAATGTACTGCGAGTTTCCAACTGGCGAACGTACAGATTTTGTGTCCCGATGCTGTGTCCCATGGATTTGGCGAGTATCATTCGCTCTTGTATTGATGAGTCTTGCTTATCACTGACCACAGCATGCCTTAACTGGTTTACAGTCAAGTTCACCTTACGTAACAGAGCAGATGGCTCCGTAGAAATAAGCTTGTCTCGTGGGAACCTCGCCAGACTTTCTTTCACCAAACTTCTAAGTTCAGGTGAAAACGTATGCTTCATGGGGGTCCCCTTCTTTTTCAACTTCAAGATGTTCATCTCGCCTGTCTCAGTGTCGTAATTTTGTCCTATGTAGATGTTGCCGTAATCGTTCCGGAGACAGCGCTCTTTGTAGAGACTCAATAATACATGTGTTTCGCTGAACTCGGCAACGTTTTTCATCGCCTGAGCCATCAAATCTGCGAAACTTTTGCTGGTATTTTTGGTCTGCTCTGCTTGTTCAATTCGCACTTTAGCTGAGGCATTCTCAAGTAGAGCTTTGAAGCGGTCGTTTGCTTCGGGTAAAATGCCTTCTATGTCCTTTAAAAAGAAAACGACGGCTAAGAAGTGTTGCTTCTTGGTGTTCCAATTGGACCTCTGAGCTATGACCGATTCAAGCATGTGTTCGTTGTTGATAGCCTGGGCTACAGAATCACATTTGGTGAGAGCGACGTCCAGGTCACGAAGGAAGTTTTCTAGATGTTGCTTAAAAGTAGACTCCAAAACGGAAGAGTGCTTCATATTAGTAAGACGTTCTCTAAGGGCGCTCAATTCGCCAGCTCGTCGCTCATCAACTACTAATTCTTTGGGCATGGTCAAAACACGTCCAAGGTCGTCCATTTCAACATCAATTCGGTATTTGAGCAACGTATTGCGCTTCGGATTGGGTACCAAGGGCTCACCAGAGGCAAACGCGGTAGAGAGTCGTTGAACGAGTTTCATTTTTGCCTTTTCTTCTGTATTACGAGCATAGAACCTACGCTGGGCATCCAAGGATTTTGGATAGCTCAAGTAAGGCATCTTTGTTCCTGTCTGAGATTATTACGTAAGCGATAGTCATCCACGTGACACATACAATGAAGAAGAGACACAGAAGTTGAATGAGTATAACGCACTGGACGAACCTGTCGCCCGTCATTTTCGTCGTGCGAGAAGTGAGGGGCGTTTTGGCAGCCATGCGTTTTTCGCCGTTTTTCATGCGTTTTTCGCCGTTTTTCATGCGTTTTTCGCCGTTTTTCAGTCGGCATCGGGAAAACAAATGTTGTGGGATGGTGTAAACTTGTAAAATTAGGGTTTAGAGACTCGGGTCCAATCGGCTGGTTGTAAACTTGTAAACTTGTAAAATTAGGGTTTAGAGACTCGGGTCCAATCGGCTGGTTGTAAACTTGTAAACTTGTAAAACTAGGGTTTACAAACTCGGGTCCAATCGGCTGGTTGTAAACTTGTAAACTTGTAAAACTAGGGTTTACGAGCCTTACAATTTTTCTAGACGGCGAACGTTTTTTGGCGTTTTTCCAAAAAACGGGTGTACATTCAGTAGTCACTGTAGTCAGGTAGGTTTTGACAGCCCAGCGCATTAGCTTTGTGTTCAAGTCGTACATATGCGCACGTTACGCATTTATCTTCCTCATCTCGCCGATTCTCGCAATGTTCACATTGTATGTTATCGGCATCGGTCACAAAGTAGCCTTCTTTCTTCAACCTGTTAGCGACGATGACTTTAAGATGTTCGTCCATCGTTTTTAAAATAGCTTGTGCTTCTTTTTCCCTGGTTTTTAAATACTTATGTTTAATGATTACGAATGCTTTTGCTTCATCACGGTTTGTTGGAGCGTCCATTTTTTTAAGTTCTTCCGTGCGTTTAAACATGTTAGCTTCAACAATTTCGTCGTAAGAGTACAATTCTTTCTCCAATTCTGTGAGTCTTTCGCATCCTCCCGTTGTAATTAATTCATCAACGACTTCTACAGAAGCTTTACCGCAGTTTTTTAGCTGTACAATATCAGCTCCGCAAGTGACCTTCTTTAAGTTTTTTATTGACTCTCCAGCTAGAAGGAACGCTCGTTTTCTTTGTTCATCGCCTTTAGAATCGTAAGCTTTACTTAGACGGATAAAAATGTCGTAGATTTCCTTAACGGACACGTCGTTGTCGTCGTTATTTTTACGTTTGCGCTTGGCTACCGGCAATTCGTCGTCAATCTGGGTTCCCGTAAGCTCCGTGAGCTCCTCAAGCAGGGGACAGGTTCCATCTTCAAGATATTGTTCCGCTATACAACGACAAACGTTACAGAAGTCTGGTAAGTCAGCAAAATCTGACACAGAGTACAAGCTTTTCAGGTTATCTTTAAGCGTTGTGCTAGCTCGTTCAAACTTTTCCGCGTCTTCTTTCAAACCTTTGTCCTTGTAAATCGAGGCAAGTTCAACGAAAATCCCCCAAACCTCCCACAGTTTATTCGTCCACAGGGGACCACCATCTTCGTCCTTCGTCTCGCCCTCGTCGCTCGCGAGCATAGTCAAAGTCTGACGTATACGTCGCGCGCGCGATATACATATATTTATAGGCTTTATATGAATAAAAACTTAAAAAAGGGCTAAATAAATCCCTTAAAAGTTTACGCACGTGAGTCGTGCGCGCGTGCTCAGCTCACGTCAGACCAGGATGGAACCAACGCTCGCGAGCTCTGCGCCGACTTCGCTTGACGGAGAAAGCTTGGAAACACTGCGAGACAGCTCTCAAGACCTGATTATCGCGGAACCGCCTTATGTGGACCTAGGAAAGCTGTGGAAACAGTTATATCGATCCATAAAAGCTACTGGGATTGTTGTTCTTTTCGCACGCGACGCGTTGTCTTTGCTAGAAGTTTTGAGCAGTTGCCCGTCTGAATGGAGTATGTACACTATTTGCCTCGTGTTCGTTAACGATACGCATGAAAACGTAGTAGTATTTTCAAAAATGGTGTTCACAGACTACAAAACTACTTTTCACGTCAACGCACTTGAAAAAAACGTGAAAACTTTTGAATGGCTTATTACACTGTTCACAAAAATGAATGATTACGTAACCGTTACAGGCTCGCAGAATGGTTTCGCACATATCGCAGTAAAAAACCTGAAACGAATTGACTCACTTGGTAAAGCTGTAGCTGACGAGGAACAAGAAGTTGAACTGGACGAATGCTTTGATGAATATAGCTTTCAACTCTTTTACAAAGAGCTTCGTGGTCAATCTTTAAGTTATTCCAATATTTGTTCAAGCGTGGTGCGTTATTTAAATCAGTACTTTTGTTTACTTCAAGGTCAAAGTCTGACATATGTTGAGTGGAGTTATACTCGTGGTGGAGTGGAAATGTTTCGCTCTCCTCAAGCAAAAAAGCTGTTGTCGACTGAGAAGACCGGCTACGTTTTCCGAAATCCTACGGAGATGAGAAAACGCATGGCAAGAGCAAAGATGTACAACGAAGCTGGTGCCAAGATTGAGGTGTTCCAGATGTACCAAGCACATATTGATGCGTTGGTGTATACTTCGTACAAGTTTGACCCGACACGAGGCTCTTTGATTGACCAAAAGACTCTAAACACATTTTCTGGTTTGAAAGTTCAACATGAACTAAGAAAAATTAGAAATTGTTCAACGAGAGACTACGACCTTAATCTTGTGGACCCAATTCTCAAGCATGTTCATAATCTTTGTGGTGGAGACGAAGACTGCTACGATTACTTTTTAGATTGGCTCGCATTTCCATTACAAACTGGGCAGAAAACAAACGTAGCACTCATGGTAAAGGGCAGACCTGGATGTGGGAAAGGATTATTTTTTGAGACCTTGATGATTGAGCTCATCTATGGACCAATGCTCTCAGTTCAGCTAGCTGGCGGGGTACAAATGGTTGGTTCAAAGTTTAATTCGCTATGGAAGAACAAGATGTTTGTCGTTATTGACGAACCTAACAAGCTGAATAATGACCAGAAAAACATCTTGAAGAATCTAATTACTTCAACTTCAGTGGTGGTATCTGAAAAGTTTTGCTCAGACAAAGTTCAAGAGGACTTCACGAACTATGTGTTTACGTGTAACCAGATTCCGAAAGAGTTCTTGGATTTTGATGATAGACGTTTCTTTGTGGTTCAACACAATAACGAACATGTCCGTGACAGTGAGTACTTTGAGAGCCTACGAGATACAATGATAAGTAAAGAAGGCTATCTACACTTTTACAAGTTTCTCCTGTGTAGAAAAATCATCAGTTTCGTGAAAGGTCAAGCACCTCCTCAGACGAAATTGAAGGCAAGTCTCAAGGAGGAAGCTGTGGACCCAATTTTCTCCTACCTTCGTTTTTTAAGTGAAGAAAATCTTGAACAGCTACCATCCCGGCTACCTTGGAATACGTTCTATGTGAATGCTTTAGCTTGGATTAAGAAGGAAAACATGAATACTGGTCACTACAACTCTCGCATTTTGAAAGCCATCTTGAGAGACAAAATTACTGATTTGGAAGTAGACAAGCCAGCTGAGTTTGAGGGGAAAACTCAACGATGTATCATGTTTGGAACTGCTCAACAGCTGATTGAGAAGTTACAAAACGCTCAAGTGTTTTATGCCGAAGTTGACTATACTCCGAAGGAAAACATAATCATGAATGATGTTGTGGATTATGATGACATAGAAAAAGTTGAAACTGAGAAGGAATTGGCTCGCTTAGCTGAAGAGTTAAAAGCTTTAGAAGAAAAAGAGACCGAGATAAGGGAGCTGGAAGCACTTCTAGAGCAACCTGATATGTTCTTTGATAAAGAATAACTCAGACTCTGTTTGTTGTCTTTAAGCCACTTTCCGATGACGGCTGATGATGACGATGACGGCAATGTGATGGCTTAAAGATTTAATGATACATTATAATATAACTAGTTTATATGAATACCATTCCTCTCAATAATTTGAAGAAGCCTCGCGTGAGCAACTTCTTTGCTCCAAGTAATTTCGCTCGCCATAATACTCTGACTACTCTTGATGGGACTCAGATGTATGGCATTTTAACAGGAGAACCGAATAATTTAATCGTATATGATTTTGATACACAAAAAGATGGAGAAAATGAAGGAAAAGTTGTAGACTCACACGGGGTGGTCTACACTCTTGAAAAGCTATTAGAAATATTTACAGAAAACGCATACGTTGTTCAGAGTAGAAGTGGCGGATTCCACGTCTACTGCTCTTTGAGTGAAGAAACAAGACTATGGAGAAATCGGACAAAGATTTTAGGGTGTATTGATATCAGAGGGAACGGGGGGTACATCGTTGGAGCAAGTTCTCCAGGGTACCGTGTTCTCAATGGCGACATTAATCACCTGACGAACATTCCAGACGAAATGGTTCAGCTTTACGGCACAGCTCCTGTTTCAGCTGAAGTTGAACATGAGGTACCACTCGTACCAGTGGCTCCAGTGGTTCAAACCAAACTCGTGGAAATCTTGGAGGGCGTCGGATTTACCAATGTGTTCTTCAAATGGGCGTCCGCCCCTTACAATTTTCAGTGTGACCAAATTGGGCAAAAATGTCCGCTGTGTCCGAATACCCACGACAATAATAAGTACTTTGTCTTTGAGAAAACAGGCGGATTGCTCTTCGTCAAAAATCACTCTCCAAAATGTGTAGCGAAGTTACTTGACGACTACAAAGCTGTGAAGTACATGTTTGAAAAAAACGTTTGTAGAATCAACGATACATTGGTCTATCCTTTTAAAGACGGTGACGATAAGGATGTCATATATAGTGATTCTCAGTTAACAGAGCGCTTTGGAGAATGGACGTTTTCTCAAGACGGTAAGAGCCTTCGCTTCATTCACCATTGGTACAATGATAGAGACAAGAGACAGTACAGGAGGGGTGACTTTTACCCTGAGGATTGTCCACCAGACGTCTACAATTTCTGGGAAGGTTATCCAGTGGAGAAGATTCCAAAGGAGGAAGGGAGAAAAGGTACAATTGAACCGTTCATGAAGTTGTTGGACGCGTTGTGTAGTGGCGAAACTCAGTACGCTTTGGACTACTTTACCTTGCTCTTGAAACATCCAGGCAGAAAACCGACTACATGTCTTATATTTCAAGGTAGAGAAGGGTGTGGCAAAGGAAGACTATGTGAGACGTTCAGAAAACTGATGGGACCGATGTATTACGAAACTTCTAACGCGAAAGACGATGTGTTTGGGCAGTACGCCAGCGCTTTTGATAGGACCAAGTTGGTTGTGGTGGATGAGGCTGATAGCGATACTCAGTTTGCCAACTTCAGTCGGATGAAGGCTCTGATTACAAACGACAATGGCGTCCGAGTCAACAAGAAGTACACTCCTATCGTTGACATTAGGAATCTGGCTGGTATCATTTTAACCACTAACGCCTCCGTGGTGATTCCTGTCACCGAGGGTGAACGAAGAATGGTTGTCTATCATACCGCTCCGACGTATGCTGGAAACAAGGAGTTTTTTGAACACTACACCGATTGGTTACAGGAACCGAAAAATCAGCGAGCATTGTATGACTTCTTCTTAAGTCGTGATGTATCCGATGTAAACTGGATAAAAGACCGTCCACAGACCGATTTGTATCGTGAAATGCGCATCGCATGTTTACCACAAATACTCAAGTGGCTGGATTACTTCTTGGTCTCAGATTACCCCCAACGTCATATCATAGACAATGACTTCAAAAGTACGTATCTCAGGGCGAAGTTCTGTGACTTTGGCACATCAGACAGAGAACGAGTATCAGATGGAAGTTTCGGCAGAAAGTTGTCCCAAATTAAACGAAAACATGACATTCCCGACACCTGCTTGGTTAGTATCCACAAAGCCACGGGCGCCCATTGGAGAATAGACAGAGAATTATTCCATCAGTGGTTCGTGATGAATAGATACACACTCCATGAGGGTCCTTTACCTACTGCTGTAGAGGAAGAACGTTATTATTAGTAGATTGTTTACCAAAATTACAAAAAATATTTTTTGCGTCTCGTCAAACCTTACCGAAAAATCAATTGGTCAGCTTGAAAATCTCAACAAATGTTCACTCGGTGTGTACACGTCGTTGAGGTCGTCAGATTTCGCA
>Ga0222712_10006883_pt1 | contig 11131 bp, 9 predicted proteins | sample C33_657DmetaG_FD_165043 | JGI IMG/M metagenome (GOLD analysis project Ga0222712, IMG submission 165043) | Estuarine water microbial communities from San Francisco Bay, California, United States - C33_657D | ecosystem: Environmental > Aquatic > Marine > Unclassified | place: USA: California... | reverse complement strand
AGCGCCAGTCGTCGACGAGATGAGCGCGCGTCGGGCGTTGCTCGCCTTGGGGTCGCGCACGCGCGCGTTCGCGTTGAGCGACGCGCGACAGTATTCCACCGGTGCGTGCGAGGAAACGCCATCGCGATCGTCAACGCGTTCACGCGAACGCGACGACGACGAATGAACGAACGAACGAACGATGGACGACCGATGATGGAATGACGACCGATGGGATGGATAGAGCGGCGAGCGATCGGGCGAACGCGCTCGAGTGAAACGACACGCTAAGACGTCGAATGAAGATCGATGAACGACACGCAGAGGACAAAAGAAGAGAAATGATGTCCCGCTGTCGCGTGAACGCCCGCTCGCGAAGGCGCGAAATCTGTCGTCGCGCGCGTGTGTTTCATCGCTCGATGAGGGGGCCAGGGCGAACGCGCGCGTCGGAGGCGAGACGCGCACGGATGACGTCGAGAGCGCCGTCGTGGACTGACATCGCTCATCGGGGGTGTGCGAATGAATAGTTATTCAAGGGTTGAAGTACGCCGCGTCGCACGAATGGGCGAAGATTGAAGGGAACGTCGCGACGATCGGGATCACGGACCACGCGCAGGTGCGTTCAAGGGGCCTCGAGCGCGAACGCGCGGTCGAGCGAAGACACGTTTCGTGAGAGATCGCTCGCGCGTTCGGGGAATCGCGCGCGAAAGATGAAGACATAAATGGAAATGTTTGATATTTCTCTAAAGCGACGACTGACTGTTCGCCGTCCCGTTCCCATGGTTTTCGCCGCAGGCTGAATTGGGCGATATCGTGTACGTCGAGTTACCGGAAGTTGGGAGCAAGGTCGAGAAGGCGGCGACGTTTGGAGTCGTGGAATCCGTGAAAGCGGCGTCCGATGTGTACTCCCCGCTTTCTGGAGAGGTCATTGCGGTCAACGAGGCGTTGGCTGATACTCCGGGTGCGGTGAACGAGGCGGCGTTCACGGATGGCTGGTTGATGAAGATCAAGTTGTCCAAGCCGGCGGAAGCGAGCAGCCTGATGGACGCCAAGGCGTACGAAGCGAGCTAGTACGTTTTCGAGCGATGCGTGCGAGGCACGCAGTTATGGGTGTTTTCCATGTTTGCCTCGCAAATTCGCGTGCAAATGTGGAACCGTCGTCGTCGCGCTCCCGAAACACTCACCGTCGACTGACGCGAATCGCTTCTCGTTCACGCGCTCGCAGTCAATAAATCGGAGCCGCTCGCCGCGATGATTCTTTAATGGCGCAGATCGCCAGTGCATAGCTTCTTCTCGGTCGCGCTCACGCAGCTCGCATCGATCGAGGTACACGTATACCCGTTCTAAATATCAATCTCGCGTTTGATTTCTCGCGTTGCCACCCGTCGGAGCCGTCACATTGCGCTTCACTCGCCATCGCGCCATCGACGTCTCGAAGGCGTCGCGGCGGAGTCATCACTCGCGACTCGCGCGTTCATGTCTCCTCCGTCGCCCCCGTCGTCGTCATCGTCGTCGCCCGCGGATACCGGCGCCGCGGCTGACGCGCGAGACGCCCGATCGCGCGCGTCGTCCTCAACCTCCACGACCTCTACGACGACCGCGGAGGCGCCCGTTCCGGGATTTCGTCGCGGCGTGCACTTGTACGACACCAAAAGCAAAGCGAAGGAGCATAGGTGCAATGACAGGCTGGAGGATGTCGTGCAAGGACTGTTTGAGGGCAACCCGTTGTTGACGGTGCCGCCGGCGTGGAGGGTGTTCATGAGATGCATGCGCAGCGCCGAGGGAGAGGAGCCCAAGGATGCATTTTTATACCACACCCCGAAATGGCTCGCGATCGAGCGCGAACGCGAACGCGAACGCGAACGAGCGAAGAGACGTGGAGGGTGGTTTGGCGGCGGATAGGAGCGAAGCGCGGCGAGTATTTGAGGATAGCACTCAGTAGAAATTGCATTAGAACGCATCGAGATGACGGCAAAACGTGGAAAGTAAACAACGGCTATTATTTATTTGTCCCACTGTGGACGAAGATTCGCGCACAAACCTAGGGCGTCGAGCGTGAACGCGTGCTCGAACGCGGTTTGTTTGTAATGCTGGTAACGGTCGCTCGCGGAAAAGTGGCCGGCGCTCAAGTCGGTCTTGAGTAAAACTCTCGAGCCGTTCGTCACGGATTCTCTCAAACGCGAGGCGTATTTTGCCGCCTCCCAATACGCCACGCGCGGATCGTGCAAGCCGGCGGTGATGAGCACATCCGGTTTCGCCCCGGGCGCGATGTTTTCCATGGGTGAGTACTTGCGCATGTAATCGTAATACACCTCCGTATTTGGGTTGCCCCACTCTTCCCATTCGCCGACGGTCAAAGGGATACTCGGATCGCACATGCTCACCATGACGTCCACGAAGGGCACGCCGGCGATGACACATCGAAACAAATCCGGACGCATATTCGTCACGGCGCCCATTAACAATCCACCCGCGCTTCGACCCGAAATCGCCAACGAGCTCGGCTGCGTCCAGCCCGTGGCGGCCAAGTGCTCGGCGACGTCGATGAAGTCATGAAACGTGTTTAACTTTGTGAGATACTTGCCCTGTTTTTCGTACCAGTCGCGTCCCAGTTCTCCGCCGCCGCGAATGTGCGCCACGGCGACGGTGATGCCTCGATCCATCAACGGCACCGCCGTGCGCATGAACGCTGGATCGTTGGAAATTCCATACGAACCGTAACCTTCGAGCATGAGCGGACCTTTGTGCGCGCGCTTATCGGTTCGGTACGCGATTGAGACCGGAACTTTGACGCCGTCGCGAGCGGTGACTTCGAGACGCATCGTGCTGTACTTGCTCGCATCGAACCCCTTTACGGGCGTCGTCTTCACCGCTTTCGCCTCCTTAGCGTTCATGTCGTACGAATACACCGTGCGCGGCGACACTAGAGATGAATACGAGATGAAAATCTTCGAAGTATCCCACACTTGATTCGCCCCAACGCAACGCAACGACTCTCCAGCCACCGAAGGATAAATCAACGCATTCTCGCTTGGCCACGCCGTCTTGTGCCACTCCACCACGCGCTCGCTGCGCGCGTCGAAACGCAACACCCAAATCGCGGAGAAGCCATTTTCGCGCCCGACGACGATTAAATGGTCTTTGCACGCGAAAAAGCTCTCCAACGTGCGCTTGTCGTCAAACGTAAACGTCGGCGCGTTTTCGCCGTCGACGACCGGCATCCAATACTCTTCGGCCGCATCTTCGACCGTCGGCGTCATGAGCAAGTCAAAGTTTATTCTCCCGTTTCTGTTCGTGAGCACGTAAAACCGATCGCCGCGGTGCTCGAGATAATAGCGGTGCCCGGTTTTTCGCCCTTGCACCAATCTCGGCGCCGGCGGTACTTCAGGCTCTAAATCGATCAAGTACACCTCGTTCGTTTCCGTTGACTCGGTCTCGATCGTCATGAATCGCCCGCTCGACGAGCGCCCGAATCCGACGTTGAAGCGCTCGTCAGCCTCCTCGAAGACGCAAACGTCGTCCTCTTGCGGAGTCCCAATGACGTGCCGCCAAACTTTATGCGGTCGATGGGCGTCGTCAAACGTCGAGTAATACACCTCGCGATTAACCCCGCCGCCCCAACTCACGCCGCCGGCGACGTCACGCAAGACGTCATCGAGCGCGTTTCCAGTGTTTAAATCTTTGAAGAACACGTCGTACGTCTCGTACCCCGTCGCGTCGATGGAATACGCCAACACATCGTGCGTTGGCGACGGGTTGAACCCACCTAGGTCGCAATACTTCATATCTTTCGCGACATCGTTCACGTCGAGCACGACATCGGCGCTCGATGCGTTTTCCCCGACGCGCGAGCGACACGCGATCGGGTACGCCTTCCCTCGTCTCGTTCGCGCGAAATATTCGTACTCCCCCCAACGAAAATGAACATCCTCATCGCTCTCCTCGATCCCGGCGATGATTTCATCGTACACCGCGCGTTCGACGTCACGCAAATACGACGTATGCGCCTCCGTGTACGCATTTTCATCGCGTAAATGTTTCAACACCGTCTCGCTCGTTCGCGCGTCGTCGCGTAACCAAAACAAATCATCCGCGCGCTCGCGCGCCGGGTCCATAGCGCTTTCCCCTCGAAACTCCCCTTTGACGACGCCAAACTTCACCACGTGTTCTTTTCTCACTATCGATGGCGCGCGAGGCGCTCGGACGTCGTCCGCTCGCATTCGCCCGCTCGCATTCGTATTCTTCGAGCGCATCCGCGTGACGTCGCGTCGTCGTCCACGGCTGATGACGATGTGTCGCGCGATCGCCAAAGCGAGCGAGCCGAACGCGATCGCGCGCGCGTCGCACGCCTTGAAGCGGAACGTCGCGAACATCCAACGCGAATCGTTCGCGTCGCGACGTCACGAGGCGTCGCGATGTGACGCCGCAGGTCGTCGTTGACGCGCACACGCGAGTGAATGAATGCGAACCGTCACATGTCGGTCGTCGAGTGACGTTGGAAAACGCATCGCCGCGCGCGCGCGAAGGACGAGGACGAGGAGGAAAAGAGACGTCGAAAGAGATTAAAATCATGGCGCACGACGTGGAAATCGCGCGCGTGCGCGCGCACTTGCGCGAGAGAGATGAGGAATACGAACGCGCGAATGGGACGCGGGCGAGTTTAGGAATCATTCGCGCGAACCAGGAGTGGTTCGCGACGTACGAGCGCGTGAAAACGCTCGAACGCGCGAATGCGAAAGAGAAAGAGTTCGTCGATCAGTGTGGGTATTACCAGAAGAGGAAACGCGCGCGATGTCTCGCACGGAAGCGAGATGGAGGGGAGTATTGTACGGCCCATAAGGCGTTCGAGGGCGAAACGGGCGAAGCGCTCGAGACGCGCGTCGTCGCGCGTGAACTCGACGCTCAACGCGAGAGCGAGGATGAGAGGAGTGAAAGTCAGGAGGATGCGAACGAGCGCGTTGTCGTTGACGTCGCGCGCTCGAGCGTGCGAAGGAAGAAAACGAATGTCAATCGAAGGATGAAAAAAATGACGAATCCGTTGGCGGGGCAATTTCAAACCCCCAAGGTTTTAGACGACGCGTACTGGTCGCGAGCGTACGACGGCACGCACCACAGCGCGCCGTTACTGGTGGATATCGGCACCGCGAAAGGAGGATTCATCAAAGCCCTAGCCACGGATTGCGCCGAGGCGTGCTCGGCGGCGAAGGGCGGCGAGACGTACAATTTGCTCGGCGTGGAGATTTTTGAGCTCTTAGTGGACGCCGCGAACGCTTGGGTGTCCAAAAATGCGGCTTCACTCAAGCGCAAGGCACATTTCGTGTCGTGCAACGCCAACGTGTCGCTCCGCGCGTTAAATTTGCCCAACTTGCGCGCTATTTGCATCCAATTTCCCGACCCTTGGTCGAACAAGCCCAAACGACGCGTGGTGACCCCGGCGTTCGTCGACGAACTCGCAGCTATGTTGCCACGAGGTGGTGAGCTGTATTGTTGTTCCGACGTCAAAGCTCTGGCGGAGGAAATGTACGATATCATTCTCGCGTCGTCGTACTTTACGCTCGACGAACGCGCGTACGAACGCGTCGGGACGACGTCTGAGCCTTTGGACCATCCCACGAATCTCCAACGATTCGACCCGGCGCACAAATACCCTTGGACCAGGCGTTTAGACGCCCCAGTCGAACGAGGAGACGAATGCCCGAGACGATGGTTGAGGGCGAATCCTTACGCCGCCCACACCGAACGCGACGTCGTCTGCGAACTCAAATGGCGCCCCGTCTATCGCTTCGCATTCGCCAAAACCTCCCTCGAACGCCCTTCGTGATATTCCCGTTATCTAATCTCTCATCACTTTCGTTTTGAAATCGCGCGCGCGCGTCGCGCGTCGCGCGACGCGTCGACGCGCGCGCCGACGTCGGGTCGATGTGGTCAACCGACCACATTCTCCGATTATTCCTCGTCCTCACGCGCGAGATGCGAGACTTCAGCGGATGATCGCCGAGGACTCGTCGCACCCGCGCGCGCGCGCGTCGCCGTCCTCGAGCGAGCGCGTCGTCGTCGTCCAATCGTCGCGCGTGAAATGGGTTTCGTTCGCCTCATGACCGCGCTCGCGCGCTCGTTGTCGTACAAGACGGCGAAATTCACAAAGATCATCGATTATCGCCTCGCATTGACCAATCTCGGGTTGCAAGTGTTGATCACGTTCTACGTCTTGTTCGCGTTGGTTCGCGGGAAGACGTATTTACAAACCGAAGTCCCGATCGGTCGAGTGACGAATTGGGGAAGTGCGACGAAAGATTTCGAACGCGCGCAAGTTGCGAACCGATTGGCGCAGACGCGAGCGACGACGACGTTGAGCGGGGGGAATTACACGATTCTCCCGTGCGCGAACATCACGGGATTGAAAGATTACGAGTACGTGTACGACAGTTCGTGGGTATACGCCAACACGAAGTGCGCGTATTTGACCGCGGATGAGATCATCGCGAAAGATGTCAAAGGGGGGTTGTTCGTGTCCACGCACGCGACGCAGACGACGACGTATCGCGAAAAGATGACGGGGAGCGCGTGCCCGGCCACGCACAACTTTACCGATGCGACGCCGACGGTCGTGAACGTGGCGAACGTGACCGGGACCAATGGGGTGTGCTATTACTCGCAATCGGTCGACTGGCTTTTCATCGGAGCCGAGCACACGTCGCTCGGGTTCGCGCACGAGTTCGAAACGAGCTCGGGTAAGTTCAAGGGAATGAATCCCCAGACTTTCGTGCGACGAGCGGGATCGGATGAAGATCTATTGACCATCCCCGCTGGGTCGAGCATATCGTTCACATTGAAGCAGCTGCTGGACATCGCGCAAATTGATTTGGACGCCCGGTACGAAAACCAGCCGGGCGGCTTCGCCAGCTCAGAGCGCGGCGCCCCCGGCTCGGTGGACGCCAATCGCGGACCGATGGCACGCCTCGCTGGTTTGCGCGTGAACGCCAAGCTGATGTACTTCAACTATAATTTGGATGGCGCCATAAAGTCTACGGGTGAGAACGTTCCGTACTGCATTTTGGAAATCGAACCGTCCCTCTCTTGGACGTCTTTGGGGAACTTGATCACTTATCGTCCCAATCGGGGCGATCTCGACGAACCGTTGCGCGTCGCCGACGGACAACCTGAAGGGTATATGATGAACATGTACCGATACGGCGTGCACATCGACGTCTCCAGCAGCGGCATGGTTGGAAGGTTCAACTACGTGTACTTCATCAACGTCCTCATCAGCGGTCTCGTGCTCCTTCGTGTAGCGGGAACGATTTGCGATCTGATCGCCAAGTACTTGTTGGGCACGCGCTCGGCCATTTATTCGCAGTACATGCTCGAAGATGTCAGCTTTGAGCGCGAAGCGGCTCGGTATGCGGTCCAAGGCATGATGGCGGTCGACGCCTATCACTCCGCCGACACCTCTGGAGGAGATGGGTTGGACATTAACGAAATCAAGACCCTGATCATCAAGGCGTTTAATCATACGGACGGAATGTCATTCGCTGAGAAAGGTGCAGAAGGGGTCGTCGCCCATAAGAATCGCCTCTCTGAAGATGAGTGCCGCTGGTTAGCCTCGGTCGTGATGTCCGCCGGAGACGCCGAGGCCACGCGGAGGTACAACAAGGGCCATCCCAAGATGAAGTACGAGGAACTTAAGGAGCAAACCATCGGGCTCGACGAGTGGATCGATCTCATCACGGACTCTAAGATGAGCACACCGTTGTTGAAAAAGATTGTTAAAATGGACAAACAAGAGATGGAGGACGCGAAGCGAATGGAGAAGTATCTCACCTGAGCGACACGCGAGAGCGACGCTTCGGCGGTCTCGTTTGCAGACGCGCACGATACTAAGTTATTAATATCTATACTGACATCAAGCGCATGGCCGACGCGTGATACGACATCGCTTACGCTCGACGGTTGAAAATGAATCTACACAAGTAATGTTACAACCTCGCGACGCGCCGCCGATGAGGAACGGACGAAGGAGCGCCGCTAAACGACGATGAGCTGCGAGCGAAGCGCCGATACGCGACGGGCATCGACGTCGAGCAAGACGGAAACGTCGCTGTCGTTCACGGCGATGACGACGCCCCACTGGCCGTTGAGTGAGGCGTTGCGCATGTCGCGCAAGACGACGCGAGAGTTCACGCGCACGGATGGCGAGACGATTCCTCCGAGGAGCGCGCGAGCGACGGTGGCGGCGCTCGCCGTCAGCGCCATCGCTCGGCGCTCAAAACTCGCGAACGCAAACCCAACGACACAACCAGAGAGGTAGAGATTCAGCGACGCCGACGAGTGGTCGAGCATGTACAAAATCGCAATCTCGATCAGCGCCGCGTAATTCGACGGCGCGTCGATGAACCCAAAAAACGATACCCGGCCGCGAACTCCGTCGCGATGATCCGCAAGCGCGCGATACGTCTTCAGCGCGAAAAGCAACCCGTTCGAACCGACGACACAGGTGTTGTACGCGTCGGTCATGACGTATTTCGCGCTCGCGACGGCGACCGCGTTGGTCAGCGCGCCGAGAACGAGGGCGAACGCCACCGTCGCCGCCGTCGACGCCTCTCGCGTCGCGCTCGCACGAATTCGTCCCTCCAACTCGCTCAGTTTTAGAAACAAGCTCCCGAGGTTGTAAATCGCGTGCGCGTCCGAAACGTGCACGCACGTCGCGAGAAAACACGACTGGACGATCGTCGGCAACGCTTCGGCGAACCCGCGTCGCTCGACGAGGGCGAAGAACGCGCGCGGACAAATAGCGTGCGATGCGCTCATGCGTTCGGCGACACCATGGGCGTCGCCGACGGGCACCCAACGCAACGCGCGCTCGGCGAACACGATGACGGCGGCGAGCGCGGCGCCGCGCGGCTCGAATCCGCGCGCTTCGACGCACGCGCGCCACGTCGCTCGCACCGTGACGTACGCGCGGTGCGCGAAATACAACACAAATGGATCGAAACCAAATCCATCGCCGCGCGCGCGCGCGCCGAAACGTTTGTTTCGGTTCATCATCGCGTTCGGCTGTGACGCATCGACCCCGCCTCTTCGTCTTTTCCTTTCACTCGTTCCTTTTGACCAAAGTTCAACGACGCACGCACGCGCCTAATAAACGTCACACAGCGAACATCGATCGATCGTTTCATCTTCTCTTTTTTCATCGTCTCCCCGATCGTCATTCATACTGTCTACCACCGCGCGTTCATCTCCGGAGGCGCGTTCGCGACGACGTACGTCGCGCGCGCTTCTTCTTCTTCTCCCTCTCCATCACTCTCTTCGTCATCTATCGCGCGCGCACGAATCAACGCGCTCTCTAAATTCTTCGCGATCGCAACGCGCGACGCTTTAGGCGTCGGTCGCGCGAACGCGATCTCGCGGCGACCGTCGACGCGAACGCGAACCACCGGCGCGCGCGAGGCGTAGGACGCTTCCAATCGCCCGTCGCTCGCGCAGTCGCGCGTCTCGACCTTCATGTCGCGTAACGCACTCGACGTCGACGCGTCGCGCGCGATGTCGCGAAGCTTAGTGACTAAGCCATCGCACAGGGCGCACGATTTGGTGGTGTACACGACGACGACGACGGGCGTCGCGCGCGGTTGGTCGACGGACGATGACGACGCACGACAACGCACGCGAAGAGAGCGCGCGGTGAGAGATGACGAGCGAGGGACGAACGCGCGTGTGGGCGATGCGATGGGAAGCATCGACGAGGGGGCGACGAGGCGCGAGATGAGGGCGAGGGAGACGTCGAAGCGAAGCGACGCGGTCGACGACGCGCGAGGGACGAAGGCGACGCGCTCATCGGGAGTGAACTGAACGACGGTTATCGCGCGACGGAGAGGAAATGCGAGGGATGACGGACGATGGATGACGGAATCGCGATCGCGGTGTCGTTAAAAGGCGCCTCGCGACGGCGACGCCGGAGATATTTGCTAGAGGAAATCCTAAAAAGGCAACGTTTCGACGGTGGAAACCGCTTTACTTCTTGCCCTTGGCCTTCTTGGCGCGCTCCTTAATCTCGCGGAGCGCGGCTTCACGCGCAGCCGCGCGCACCTCCGGCTTCTCGTTGCGCTTCTTAGCGAGCACTTCGAGGGACGCCCCGACCAACGAGCGCGTAAACGCGCTCTTATTCACGCGTCTCTTCTTGCGAGTGGTGCTAGCTTCGATGTCCTGCGATTTCAAATAAATAACCACAGTTAGTTCTCATCAATCTCTCTCCTTCGTTCGCCGTTCACCATCGTTCGTCACGTCATACGTCGCCGTCGCGTCGCGCGTTTCAAACGAGCGCGCCGTACCTTCTTGTGCGCCTTGCGATACGTCATCGTCCACGCCAACTTCGCCGGCTTCTTTCTTTGCGTGAACAACTTCTTACACTTTTGGTTCAAGAACAAAAACGTGGTCTGCGCGCGAATGCATCAACCGAAACGTCAGCTCATCGTCGCGCGACCTCCGCGCGCGCGCGCGCGTCGCAAAGCCCTAACCCACACCACATCCCACCACATTCGCGCCTCTCGTCGCTTTCACACATCGCGACTATTCCCTCGCACGCGCGCGATCGTTCGCATGGATTCTATTTTTTTGTCTTTCCCCAAGTTTCCCATCGACCGTCTCCTTCCCGTCGCCGTTCGTCGTCGTTCGATGCCCTCCCGTCGTTCGCCCATCGTCGTCGATCGGCGCCCTCGCCCTCGCCCGTGCGTTCGCCCAGAGATGTCCACGCTCTCTCTGTCTTTCGCGCGCGCGCGCGCACACACGCACCGAATCGATCTTCGTCAGCCGCATGCCGTGTCCCGGGTAGACGCGCGCGCCCGAGAACGAGCATCGTTCGGTCTTCAGCACCATCGCGCGCGACGACTGGGGCGACGCCGCGCGATCGAGGACGAGGACGACGACGAGGGCGGAGTGACCGACCGACCGACCAGTAGACTGACCGACCGACCGACCAGTAGGCTGACCGACCAGCAGACCGACCGACCGACCAGCAGACGGACGAGCACACTAGGTTGTCCTAAGTTCTGTAACAGCACCCCGTAACAGCGCGTCGTGCTGTTACGTAACAGTTCTGTAACAGTTCTGTAACAGTTGACCCCCCCTTATAATTCCTTAAATATGTGCACACTCAAAA
>Ga0222712_10006880_pt1 | contig 11133 bp, 15 predicted proteins | sample C33_657DmetaG_FD_165043 | JGI IMG/M metagenome (GOLD analysis project Ga0222712, IMG submission 165043) | Estuarine water microbial communities from San Francisco Bay, California, United States - C33_657D | ecosystem: Environmental > Aquatic > Marine > Unclassified | place: USA: California... | reverse complement strand
GGGGAGGGGGCGGCGGCTGGGGAGGCGGCGGCAGAGGCGGCGGCGGCGGGGGGGGAGGCGGAGGCTGGGGAGGCGGCGGCAGAGGCGGCGTCGGCTGTGGAGGAGGCGGCGGTACCGGGGTGGGAGTCGGAGCGGGAGTCGGACTAGGGGTAGGAGTCGGACTAGGGGTAGGAGTCGGACTAGGCGACGGAGTGGGGTTCGGGCTACCACCCGGCGTAGCAGGAATGCTGTTCGGGACTTGGGCGTTGTTAAGCCCAGTCGTGTCGGCCACGAACTTTACTTTTACTTCGTCGGAACTCATTTCTTTTTGGGGATCTTCATGTTCTTGAGTTGCTCCATCGCCATCTTGTCTTCGACTCCGACAACATCAATGTCAGACCCGGCGGCGATTGAGTTGGCTACATAGAACCAGACTGCCTCGGTCTCTGGCATAGTCCAGGCTTGCTCATAAGAGAAGCCGTTACGCATAAGACTTGAGACACAGGCAAGGATAGAAGGGACTCCACGGCCGTGAGCATTGTTGCTCTTCTTGTTCCAAAGGATTGGGGATGCGTCGTGGTAGGATAGGTACTTTACGAACTTATCCATCTCCTGCTTGTAGACATCATCGTCCAGGAACATATGCTTGAACATCTTCTCGTCCTGCTTGTCGGCCTTCACGACGAGCATCTCGCGCAGATCGTAGGTAGAAAGAACATGACAGGCCAGCAGTAGGTCTTGAGGCGACATGATCTTATTGACCTTGATCGCAGGGGATTCCATCTCTTCAAGAACGAGCCTATGCCGAAGACAGATAGGCTTCAAGATACGACCGCAGACTTCCACCTCTAGGATGGAAGTCTTTACGGCCTGTGTAAAGCGGCAGTCCAAGGGCCGCCGTTGCCGTTAGGCAATCTCCTGGTACTTGACGCCTCGGATGGACAGTTTGCGGTATTCCTGGTTGGAACCGCGATCCGTGACTTCCTTGATGATAAAGGAGGTACCGCCGTAGGTAAGGGTCTGTCCGGGGAGGACGGAGTCGAGAACCTTGATGACACCTTCGATGGTGATCTCGTTGCGCTCGTCGTCCAGTCGGTTCGTGATGACGCGACCAGACTCGTCCATGACTTCGACATCAAGGCCGAAACGGACAGTCCAGGAGTCGGACTGAACGATGACACCCACGACTTCGTCGAGGGGGCCGAAAACAAGGGCTTCGCCAAATTCGTGAAGGGCCATAGTGGTAGATTATACCACTAGCCTAATGTCAAATAGGGTTAGGAGGCAGGACGGCCACCACAGTATAGACGATGCGATTGCCATAGTTTCGGCTATGCATCCCCTCCTCGTCGGCCTCTATCCAGATTTGGTAGAGTTTACCCTGGTCGGTCAGCCATAGGGCTTTGCAAGCAATTAGGTCGGCCATCAAGCCGTGAACCTTGGATACCCGCTCCCGGTGCGCCTGAAGGGTCTCATCGTCGGCCGAGGAGTAGACGAAGATTTCCAACTTCACATGGTAGTTACCAAGGGGGGTAGCGCCTAACTCCCTGGGGGGGGAGGCATCGTTGGCGTAGACTACGATGCAAGGCATCGAGCGGAGGCTATCCGTGATACCCTTGACCACATTGGTGTCTGTAATGTTGGCGGCGAGGTAAGCGGAGAACTTATCCTCAACGATGGATCTGATTAGGGCGCTCATTAGGTGATGTTGAATCCTGCCCCAACCCCCTGGTGTGTGGCAAGGTGATAAAGCATATTGGCGTTGCCGTTCTTTACGAGGCGCTGGTACATCTCCTCGCGCATAGAGTAGGCTCGGTAGTTAAGGGCTAAACGGAAGCCGTCCCCGGTGGATCGGTGAAGCCTCTGGACTTTATTGCCAACTGTGATGGCAGGGCGCTTAGGGTCTGCCAGTTGATCTACGAGCGTACCAGTATTCCATTGGTTGCCGCGAATCCAGTAGCCTACATTCTTCATCCTGCCCAATTGGGAGCCTACTGTGAACCACCCGGCCTTGAGACGGCCAACATGGGCTTCCACACGCTTGGAGTACGCTTTTACCTCGGCGCCATCGTCATCAACCACATAACGCTTACCATACTTGATAGCGGCCTTCATGTTCTTGAAGTAGTCTGCCGTGGTGTTGCCGCCACGCTGGCGCTCATGGATGCTCTTGATGTTGCTGGTCTTTCCGTAGGTAGATAGGTCAATCAGCCCAGGGCTGATTTCGGCGTTTGCGATGGCAAAGTCCCATTTCTGGAACTTAGTCCAAAGGCTGGACATACCGCTAGAGTCCTTCAGCCAGTCTGGAAGCATAGGGTTGGACAACTTCTTACGAGCGCGTAGCCAAGCAGAGAAGACACCCTCATTGCCGTACTGTAGGATCTCCCCGGCCCCAACGAACTGTAATGGAAGGAAAATGTTCTTTATCTGGGAATTGACCACAGCCATCCCAAGTTTCTGTGCAGACTTACTGCGGCCGTCCTGCCCCATGCCGCCAGCAAAGGGCATAGTGTAGTCCAGCATATCATCGCAGAACAGGCGGGCTTGCTTCTTGAGCAACTTGGCGGCGTTACCGCCCATGACGGCGATGTAGGCTCCGAGGTGCTGTCGGAACTCTTGTTCGTTGGTAATTACACCCTTCTTTACCTTGATCGTGCCGTGGGGCGTAATCATTGCTCCTTGGTCTGCACCTTGGCTACAAGCCAAGCAGACGGAGGACGATTGGCGATAGCCACGATGCGGTAGTCCTGCCCATCGTAGTTGATGATATTGCCGTAGGCAAACAGGCCGGGATGAGTGGAGGCCACAGTCCGTAGAACCTTCACCTCAAAGGTGGTAGAGTTGAGGAAGCCTCCAGTCTCCATATCCTGGAGAACCATAGGCTGGGTGACCATAGCCTTGAATGCCACAGGAGTGCCTCCAGGGACATTCTTGATCGTAATGTCCTTGCCTACCTCGTTGAGGATGGATTGGGCATCAGCCGTAAATTCGTCCCAGATAGACATACCACTTGCCTATGGTCAAAAGAAGAGGCCCACCACTTGTGTGGTGAGCCTCTCTGCATTGGCGCGGCGAGGGGTGGACTTCACCCCTCTGAAACTTACGAGGAGAAGGTGATCTTCTGGAGGGCGTCGGGGTTGCCCTTGCCCGAACCGATCAGCCAGTTGGCCGACAGTTTGTGAAGACCAGCCGACCAGTCGTACCAGTAGCGGAGAGCGTAGGAGAACTGGCTGTCCGGGTCGGTCACGATGGTCTGTTCGCCACCACCAGTCGTGGGAGCGGCAGGGACGCGGGTCACGACAACGAGACCTTCCTTGCAGGAGACCACGCCGTTAAGACCAGCCTCAAGACCAGCGGCGTCGAAGCCGTTGTACTCGTAGAAGTCGATGCCGTGGATCATACCGAGGCGGTTGCCACGGATGACATCAGAGGTGCCGATGGAGAACGCCTGGGCGATCACCGGGTCGGAGATCAACTGCTGATAAGCATCGGGAGAGACGAGGGCGGCGCGACCTTCCTGGGGGAGGTTAGCGAGCGTAAGGCTCTTGGCGATGTTGGAGACAGCGATGCGGTTGAAGCCGCTCTGAGCGCCGTCATAACCAGCCTCGAAATCAGTATCAACCTTGGTGAGAACCTGGTCGAAGAGGGACTTGACGACAGCGTTAGCCATCGGAGCCATGAAGAGGCGACGGAGGCGTTCCAGGGAGAGCGTGGCAACTTCGTAGTCGGTGAAGGCAACAGTAACATGCTTCTGGTCAACGAGGGTCACAGGGACATCCGTCGAGACAGCGTCGGATTCGACGAAGCCAGTAGCGCGGTTGTAGTTCTGCGCCGTGAACTTGCCAGCGTAGCGGGTGTGGACAGTCGTACCGCGTTCAGCGACATAGGCGCCGAAGTCGGTGACTGCGATCTTGGTGAGGGGCGCGAGTTGCGGAACGAGCGTCCGCAGGGACTCTTCAGCCACCAACTGGAGGGTCAAGCCTCCGATAGCGTTAGACATAGTAGTATATTAGGGTTTGAGGGGGAAAGATTAGCGAATGCCAGCAAGGCGCATCAGAGCGCTCTTGTTGAGATCGTAGAACTTAGAAGCGGCCTTGGCGTCGGTCTTCTTGAGGAGCGCCCACTCCTGGGCAATCTCTTCGTCCGTCTTGGCGGCGGCGCTGGATTCAACAGGGCTGACTTCAACCGGGTCGATGCCAACAGAGGCGGCAATCTTGGCGGCCTTCTTGCCAGCGGTTTCAAAGGAGGCTTCCAGGGCGGTGTACTTCTTGGCGGCCTCGGCGAGAGCGCCTTCCAGTTCGACAATCTTAGCGGCCATCTTCTCGATGGCGCCAGAAGCGTAGGCAATCTGAGAAGCGGATTCAGCCAGTTCGGCTTCCTTCGACACAAGGGCTTCCTTGGTCTTGGTAAGTTCGACGGACGAGGCTTCGGCTTCAGCGGCCTTCCCGGTGAAGGCTTCCTTGAGCGAATTAAGGCGTTCTTCGATGGTCATAGCAGTTATTGCTGTTAGCCTGGTGTCAAACGATGTACTCGGACAGGACATCCTCCATGCCGCTGACGATGCCAGTCACGAAGCCCTTATCAGCGGCCTTTTTGCCAACGAATGACTGGCCTTCCATATCCTCGTCCTTAACGAACTTTCTCACGGATTTCACAGTATTCTTAAACTCTTCATGGGTCTCGTTGACATCGTCCTGGAGGTACTTGCGCTGATCATCGGTGAGGCTAGTGCCTTCCATGCCGATAGCCTTGTACTTGCCAGACTTGATGACCTCCATCTTGACGCCGTCCATCGCGTAGGCTTCGGAGACATCGGGGAAGGCCATGTAGACTCCGACAGAGCCGATCTCAGCGGACTTGGTGATGTTAAAGCGCTTCGCCTGGGAGCCTAGGTAGTAGGCGGCAGACAGACACGCGCTCTCGCAATAGGATTCGCAATACTTCGGCATCGTGCGGATCTTTTCGGCCAGTTCGCCCAGACCTTCGGTGCTACCGCCTGGAGAGTCGAAGTCCAGAACGACCTTCTCAACGGAGTGATTAGCAAGTGCCTCGTCAATGTTAGCGGAGATATCATTCACATCAACGCTGTTGCACATCTTCTCGATGTCGGACAGTCCGCGACCAATTACGCCCTTGATGGGGATGATAGCGGTCTTTCCGACAATCTCCATCTTGGGCTGTTCGCCGAACATCATCTTAAGGATGTCGGCCACATCTCCAGCCTTGGTGTCAAGGTTGACATCAAGCGCCTGGAAGCGATCGATGTGCGTCTTGGCGAGAGAAGGGTGGATCATCAGAGGCCGCCCGGTCTTCATCGCTTGGATAAGGTTTCGCATATGGTGTAAAAAATAAAATAAAACTGGATTACCCCTCCGGGTCTTCCAGTTCGTCCGATTCGGCGTCATCTCGCTCGGTCTGAGTTTCCTCAGATACCTCGGCGCTGGACTTCTCGTCCATATCCTCGTCGGTATCCTTCTCCTCTTCTGGCTCTTCGCCTGTGATGTCCTGGAGTCCGACATTGGTGGGCTTGATGAGCATCCACAGCGGGACATCGTATTCCTTCGCCATATCCTTGAAGAGTTTGGCTTCGATGGCGCGGCGGCGAACCATCGTGGAGAAGTGTTCGCCTTCTTCCAGGCAGTTGTCGCCGATGGTCTTGAGGCCGAATTCGATGTCGGCGCGGTTCTGGGCAGAGTCACGGCCAGCATCGACAGTAACGGACTTCGGAGTAGTCCAGAGAACCTTGTGCCAATGCTCGCAAGAGCGGGCGTTGGTGCAGTTGATGGCGTCACCGATCACATAGCCCCAGACAGGGGTGAGGAATCGATTCATCAGCACAGACTGGAAATGGGCGAATTTACGAGCCGCCTTAGCCACGATAAGGCGCATCGATGCGCCGCCAGCCTTGGACGGATCGTGAACGAACTCATACGGAAGGATGCCAGCAAGGCTGTCACGGATGAGATGTTCCATGAATCCGTTGAAGGTAGGATTCGGGCGATTGGAGGTGAAGGACTCCAGGCGCTCGCCGGGAGAAAGGGCTAGGATCTTGCCGCCGATGAAGGTTGAAGCCTCTTCTGGGTTGGTAAGGCCATCCGTCCATCCGTTGGGCTTCATGCCAAAGGCTTCAAAGTCGGACTGGGCGCCGTCGAACTGAGCAGTCTCGCGGGTAAGAGTACGCACGATGTCGCTGTTCATCTTTACGGCGAACTTCTCAAGAGAGATGATTTCCAACATATCAACGATGTTGTTGATCGAGTGCTGGAGTGGGCTGTAAGCGCGAGCGCCAGAAGCAACTTCTGGCTCGTAGATATGCATAACAGCACCAGCCGGGACTCGGCGGCTAGAGCCGTCGGAGCGCAGGATATTATACCATTCTGGCTTGCCGTACTTGCCGAACTTGATGCCGTCCGTCTCGTCGGGAGGCGGCGCCCCGCTCTGGGCGCTTGAGACTCGGTGAGCCTCGATGATCTGCAACTTGGGCGCACCAGAACCATCCCTAGTCTTGAGGATGAAGCATTCTCCATCGCGGTAAACCAGGCGGGTGACGATGTGCTGAATCTCGTAGAAATTGAAACGCCCGGTGATATCACAGGGGTTGCGCGCCCATTCGTCGAAGTACTCTTCGTACTCCTTGTCCATCATTGCGCTACCAGTACGAGCCGTTGCCTTGATGCCGTGACCCACGCTGTAGAGGGCCATGTCCGACAGGACTTGACGGATGATGCCAGAATTCAACTCCATCCAGCGCATCTTTCGAGTCGTCTCCAGACGATCGAAGACTGTCATCGTCTTCTTGAAGTCCGTCGGCCAAGAAGACCAAATCCAAGAACGCTTGTTGGAGAACTTGGCAGACTCGAAATTCGAGAAGATGCCTGGGCCTCCAGTAGCCTGTTTCTTCAGTTGGGGAGACACACCAGACTTGCTGGTGGTCTTTTTGGTAGTCTTTTTGCGCGCCATAGAGGTCAGAGTCCTCGGAAGTTATTCAGCAGATTGCCCACTCGGCAACGATCAATAGAGCCGTAGACTTCGGGCAGTTTGATCTGTAGGGCGTAACGGCACTCAAGCAAGATGGTTGGAGGGTCAATCGGCCAGTCCTTGCGGATATCCGTGCCGCTATCCCGGTATTCCATGATGGTCTTGCCTTCCTTAACCAGTTCAACGGCCTTGGCCTTGATCTGTTCGATATCAACGACATCCAAGGTCATAAAGATGCCCTTGGGTGAGGTAGACCCACGATAATGCACGAATGCCATATGCCGTTGCCGCTGGTCAAAGGGATAGCCTGTCCGCTACCACAACGACACCGCTTGAGAGCCACCCAGGCGAATTAAATAGCGGACAGGCTACTCCTTCACCTTTTCGCCTTCTTCGGGTTTGTCAACAGCCTTTTCGTCGGCGGCGTTCTTATTCTTACCACGGCCAACCAGTTTAGCCATCAAGGCGGGAAGGATGCCCATGACCTCACAGTCCCAGATGTGATTAGGGCGATCACCAATCTGCACCCAAATGGGGCGCCCGGTCTCGGTGGTGGTGCGGTGTTCGGATTGCATCATCTTGCGGTACTCGTCCCCTGCGTCCTGGGCGTAGGTGTGGTGTCCAGCCCGACGGAGGCGGGTGAGGGTGTCCTTCAGCACAAGGTTGGAAAACATGAACATACGGCAGGACTGCTTGCCGACCTGGATTACCTTGGCCGGGGCATAGGGTCGGTAGGCCACCTTTAGTCCATAGGGTGTCTGGACTCGCCAGGGGAACTCGGTGTTACCCGAACCCTTGGTCGCGTTCCAGCCGTAGGTGGCGCAGTTACGATAGACTTCGTCCATGTTCGGGCCGTCACCAGAGTCCACAAAGACGAAGTTTGGGGATACCTTGTTCTTGATCTGCTCGGCTCGTACCTGTTCCCAGGTGTCCACATAGCCCCACCAGACCAGCCGGGACTTGCCGTCCACGCTCCAGGCGCGGATGACGACGAAGAAGCCGCGTCTCTGCACATCGACGGACATGAACCTAAGACGCAGGAAGTGCGGAGACTTGAAGACTTCATCCGTGTACGGCGGCGGCGTAAGCCTGTTCTGGTAGTTGGCGCCCTCCTCAAGCCACTCTTCCAGCATCATGTAGCCGCTAGGTAGTACTTCGCCACCGCCATCGTCGGGATCATCCGACCACGGCAACGCCAGACGCTTCATCTTGAAGTCCTTGCGCTTGGTCTCGTCACCGCCCTGGTCGAACGCCTGTGCGGCCTCGATAGCCTCTACGGCGAGGTCACCCCAGGATAGACCCCACATCATAGATAGGGCATTAAAATGAAACCCTCTGCGGCCCTTAGGGGCGGCGGGGTTGAGCGGCACATACTCGGCGGTAGCCGCCATCTCTGCCCGGACGCTATTGCGGTCAAGATAGGAGTGCTTGCAATGCTTGCACTCGTAGGTGGTTCCAGCCTTCACCATGTCCAAGTCCCATCCATTGGCCGTCTTGGCCTCCTGCGGGTACTTGATCTGCGCCCACTCAAAAGGCTGGCGCGTGTTGCACGACACACAGGTGAAAGACCATTCGCCCCTATCTGTGGAATAAAATAAATCGGTGAACTCGTCCCCATCCACGCCCCCTTGCGAGACGAATACGGACTTGCCCTGCCATGTGAATGCGGTTCGGCGAGCCAGCGCTTGCTTGAGGTGACCTTTAGGCCATTGCCAGCACTCGTCACCACCAAGGAAACGGATGGAGCGGCGCTGGAGGTTGCGCTCGTTGTTCGCACCAAGCACCCAAGTTACATTGCGCTCAAACTGTGTGGTGTGCCACTTGCTCCGATCCACCTGGGAGATGCGGTCTTTAGTGGGTGGCGTGTTATCCCAGAGCGGACGGAGGCGGGTCTGTTGCCAGTCCTGCGCGTTCAAGTCCACATCCTGAAGCAGGAGCATCGGGCCGGGAGTGCGGGACGGAACGAAGGCCGACCACAGTTCCAGTACCATCGACTTGCCGCTCTGGACATTGCCCATGACCACGATGGTCTCGACCTCTGGGTCTTGGAGCGCGCGCAGGATCGGCGCCAAGTATGGCGTTGACTCTATGCGGAAAGGCCCAGGCTGTGGAGAGTAAGGCACATTCTTGATGTTCTTCTCCAGCCAGTCGATGATATCTCCGTCCGGGTCGGGAGCCAACAGGCTCCTTAGCGCGTTCTCAAATTGGTTCTCCGCTGGATTCGATTTCATCTGGTTTGTCTGTTGCGACCTCTTCCTTCGGAGTTTCGAGTACCACGATTTCCTGTACGGCTTGCTTGGCATCCTCGCATTGGTTCGATAGGCGGGACAGGATGCTGGTGATCTCGATGTCGATGGCCTTCATGGCCGTGCCTGGGGAGTCCGGGTTCGCCTTGACGGCGATCTTCGTGGACAACTGGGTGAGTTCGTTGCGGATGGCTAGGATGACCTTGCCGAAGCGCTCGATGGCCGTCTGGGTCTTGATGTACTCCTTGGCGGCGATGTTGCGGGCGTGGAGTTCGCGCTCCAGCGCCACCAGCGTCTTCACCAGTTTGTCGTAGGTAGCGTAGGACTTGGACTGGTTAGGGTCTTGGTTGCGGAGGTCATCCTCGTACTGATCGTAAGCGCGCGCCTTGAGGCGGCGGTGCTTCTCCACGATCTCCGCGAAGTCCTTGTCGTCGTCTTCGTGCTGTTGGTCGGGCGTAAGGTTCTGATCCCGGCGAGCGGAGCGCTCATGGTACCAAGCCTCGGCGTCCTCGATGCTGGTCGTAGGCATCCCCTGTCGGATGAATCCGTTGATGGTCTGGCGCGCGAGGCCAAGACGCTCGGCAATGTCTACTGGTCGGACGCTCATTTCTTCCTCTTGTGTGCGGCTTGCTTGAGCCTTTGGCAAGTCTGTTCGGCTCGCATATAGATGCTCGGCTCGATGCCCAGGCGCTTCTGCACCTGTTTGACTCGCCACGATATGGTGGCCTTCGACACGCCGTACTTCTTCGCGACATCGGCCATCGACTTGTAGTTGCGGTAGCCCAGGGCGATGCGGACGCAGTCGTTGTTCATCATCACCTTCGGCTCGTACTCACAGTCGAACGATGCGATTACCTTGGCGATGATCGACGACAGCGGCCCGAAGACGCTCGTATCCTCCTCGTCCTTCTTGGTGGAGAAGGCCAGCCTGTCGGCGAATGAGTCTCCGTAGATGTAGCGGTGAGGTACGGCCGGGGTGTCGTCGAAGTAGTCCTCTGGGTTCACGCCAGCGGACTTGAGGGCTTCTAGTTCCTCTGGTCTTAGGGTCTTGACGAAGCGCTTCCACTCTTCGCCCATCTGTTGTCGGCTCATGGATTCTTGAACTTCTCCAATTGCTGGAGAACGAGCGCGAGTTCGGCGGCGTCGGTCACAAGCCATTGCGCCTTCTCCTTCGCCTTCTTCGTCAGCCTATCGCTCGCCTGGGCGGCCATGTACGCCTCGATCAGATGTTGGGCGACATTCGACACCACCTCCTTGGACGCATCGAGTTGCTCCAGTTCGGAAGTGGTGAATCGGGACATGATCGGCAATGTGCGTTACTCCCCGGTCTGCGTCAAGGTGTAAAGGTTCAGCCTGTCCTTGGTAAATAGGCCATGCTTGATGCAGAGGCGCACGATGTTCCAGGCTTTGTTGGAGTTAAGGTTCTCGCCGTAGACATCGTTCCAGCATTCGGCAACCTGATCGCGGAGCCGGGTGCAGGACATCGGCTCCTGGGGGAGCATATGGGTGAACGCCTTCACCTGGGCGACCTTCTCCTGGGCCTTGATGATCTTGGCCGAGTTGAGGGCGTTGAGGTGGGCGGTCATCTGCTCGCGCTTGTTCTTCCACTTGGCTCGCCAGTAGTTGGCGTAGTGGGGGCGGCGTTTCCTGGATTTGGGGTCGTTGTTCATGAGAGGGGGGAGGGGGAGATCAAAAGGGACTCCTTTCGTAGCCCCCGAAGGGAGGCGTACAGAAAGGGGAAGGCGTAAGCCTGTACCCTTTTGAATATTACTATATAAGGCGTTAGCCTTATGTAATATTATGTGAGTATATATGAGTTGTTATACGATGGGATAGATGTGAATCACACATATCCCGGCCTATGTCAAGAACAAGCGATTTCTGCACAATACCCCCGCCTTTTTTCCGAGGTGCGCGGTCTTCGACCGCC
>Ga0222712_10006879_pt1 | contig 11137 bp, 9 predicted proteins | sample C33_657DmetaG_FD_165043 | JGI IMG/M metagenome (GOLD analysis project Ga0222712, IMG submission 165043) | Estuarine water microbial communities from San Francisco Bay, California, United States - C33_657D | ecosystem: Environmental > Aquatic > Marine > Unclassified | place: USA: California... | reverse complement strand
CACCTTCAATACCTCCGGCAAGCCCCCTCAGTGAGGCATCGACCGCGGCATCACCGCCGTACTGCCCGATCACACCGAGCATCCGCTGGCGCATATTCGCACCTGGAGCAGCCCCGATAGCCTCCAAAGGACCAATGCGGGAGGGCTGGGTCATCAGGTTCTCGCCTGCCCGGGCCAATGCCTCACCGGCCTCCCGCGCGGTACGGATGCCGGCAGGGATTGCTGCAAAGGCAGCAGCCTCGGGGGCAATGCCGAGGGCACCTGCAATACCGGCGGTGGAGGCAACACTACGGAGCGCTTCTGGGGTCGTCCCTATGGTTTCCGCAGCAATACGCTCGGCAGCACCTGCGAAGCGTTCTAAGGGCCTTGCAACGCCGGCAACAGCACGTCCAGTGAGTTGAGCGCCTTTACCGACAGCTTTTGTGGCTAGTTTGCTGGCACCGAGTATTTCTCCAACGCCAGGAACAAACAGCGTCGGGTCAAGGATCATCGAGACGCCTTGGACGTACTCCGGGTTGGTGTACTCGGGAGGGACAACGATGCCTTCCTCGCCTCGCTCAAGTCGGGCCGAGGTGATCCCAAACTGACGGGCATCAAGGAACTGGTTGTAACGAGACTCCGAGCTTCCGGTGCCTGTCACTAGATCCTTGAACTTAAAGAGCGGTGAGGATGGATCCTGAGATTGCGCGGCCAGGCCGTAGAGCTGGCGAGTGCCCTGGGCAAAGCCTTCGATGTAGTTGAGAGGATTGGCAGCAGCGCCTTGAGCACCTTCAGAAACAGCTCCGCCAATCATCCCGATGGCAGCATCGGCAGCCTGTGCGGCAGTGGTGATCCAGTCGACCTGCTTGGCCTTGGAGTACTCCTCAAACTTCAGGTAGTCACTCTTGGTTGGAGTGAATGAAGGATCCTGCATTGCACCGGCAATATCCTCGCCGGTATAAGGGAATGCCTTTTCGATTTCAATTTGCGCCTGTTGCAAAGAAACGCCGTCCGGTACTTCGACAACGCCGTGACCGGGGACTTCAACAGTGTATGGCATTACTGGATGGGTTGAATTCCTTTACCAATGACGAGTTTGAAATTACCACTAGAAGCGCCGGTGACAGGCTGTGTCTGCGCTCTAATCGTCTCAAGGCCAATAGACTTTGCCTTTGATTCAATAGCCCTTGTCGACTTCTGAAGCATGGTTTCAAAAGCCTGAATGTTCGACTTTTTTAGCGAAAATATAGCAGTTGGATCAGGAATAACGCTGTTCAACAGTTTGAAGTCTTCAGGTGTTATGGTTCCTGGTCCTATGATGTTAATACGTTCAATTCCTCGAAGACCAGAAGCTAACGAGTTAGCCCGTGTCCTGACTTCAGGAGTTTGCTGCATAGCCGGACCCATCTTTGCGATATCTAAAAGCTCGGCAATTGTCTGACGGCTTTCGAGAACGTTGGAATATTGGTCTCGGAATTTTGCGGCTTCTGCTTCAGTAGGTGCAGTGCCTCGGAACTCAGGGAAGTCGATGGTCAATCCCTTGACCTTCAACATATCGCTGATGTTGGTTTCTTTAGCAGGAACGAACTGTTCCTTGTCTCCGAAACGAATAACAGATCCAAGATTACCAACCTTCTCAACCCGAGTCGGCATCCGCTGCCCAACCATAGAAAGAATCTGTGGGACCATGGCAAGCGTCTCGGGCTTTGCGCCCTGCTTCAAAAGGTACTCAGTCAATCGCTTGGACTGGTCCTCGTAGCTGATTGGAACCTGAGTCGGAACATTTTGCGTGATAGTTAAAGGAGGCAGTTGGATGGGCGGAGCCGCTTGAGCAGTCTGCAAAGTGCGCGGACCAATTGTCTGCAAAGCAGGAGACTTGGACATGATTTCAGCCTGTCGAAGAGCAGCGGAAGATTGAGCAAGTTCTTCGTTTTTAAGTCTGATGTTTGCTTCGACTCGCGCTGCGGCTTCAATTGGTGATTCGTACTCTGAATTAACAAATGTCGTCGGAGGAAGTGATGTTGGGAATCCAAGTCCTTGATACGATGCTCCAAACACTTGATAAGCGTTATCGTTTGGCTTAGTAGTATATCTAGGATCTAAATTTAACGTGTTTGCTTGTTTTTCAAGATCGGAACCGTACCGCTGAAGATCTTGAGCAGCCTGACCATATCGACCCATGTAATATCGGGCAGCAGTAGCTTCAGCTTGTGATGGAGTAGCCATAACAGCCGGCGTAACTCTCCCAGGTATCGGAGGAAAGTTAATCGTGTCGGTAACCCGTTCCGTCTGTGTAGTCGTAGTAGGCTGATCCAATCCGTATTGAATAGCACCGCTCAGAATATTCTGCTGCTCTCGCTTTGCTTTGATGTCTTCCAAATCAAACTTGGCCTTTTCCAACCGCAACGCGCCTTCCGCTAACTGCTGCCTAGCCGCAGCATCGCGCACCTCGTTGGACTGATCGTTCCGATACTGGGTCAGCACCATTGCAGCATCACCGAGCGCCGCCTTCTTCTTTGCCAGGCTCATGTCGAGGAACTTGTCTCCGAGCACTCCTGAAAACTTGTTGAGCATCTCACGGTCGGCCATGACCTTTTGGGTGTACCGAGGGATATCCTGCTCAGTGACGCCTTCAGGCAATGCTCCGGTGTCCATGTACTGCTGAATAGCAAGATACTTGGGATCAGAGGCCAACTGCTGCTGCACCATGCCTGCAAGCGTGTCGCGGGTCTGATTCGCGGTCTCGGTCGCATCCTTCTTGGTGCGGTACTGCTCAATGGCCTTGCCGATGTTCTGACCCATCGAAGCAATGCCCATCGCCAGGTTGCGACCTGGGGCCGTAGCTGCCTCCAAATAGCCCGGAGGTAGAGTAGGCACCTGTTGCCCGGTGTAGGGTGTAGAGTAGCTGTAAGTGGCCATAACTATGAGTGCTGAGAATGGTATGCTGCCTCGCGAAGACTTAGGCTGATGGCTCGCATCCTTGGGTATCCTCCAAGGATCCAGGCCACCTGCAAAACCATGTCGTTACCGCAGCAACGAATAACATCGGCAATCCGAGCCTTCCATTCGATATCTGATTTTTCCCAAGCCACAGAGTCGGCGTAGGTGCTCGTTACCTGGGCAACCATAGGTGCCAGCCTGATCCCGTGCTCGACGTAGAACGGCATCGAGTACAGGGAATTGGCCTGTATCAGCAGGTCCAGCATCGACTCGGTGTTGAGCACAACGTCCCCGTCAACCAAGTCATCAATGGCGTGACAGTAGAAGTGCCAGGCAGCAAGCCATTGGCGCGCAGATTCGCTCCCTGCCGTCGCTTCGGCATAGATGGATCCGATGTCTTTGATTTCAGCAGGCATTTCGTTTGTAGAATTCGTTTTGCATCGACCTCAGTCCTTTTGCCGCATTCTGATCGTTGAACACAGACTTATGAAGACTGCTCATCCCGGGCATGGATGACTCAATGAGATCGACCCACGTACCGCAGTGCAGATGATCGAACGAAGCCACCTGATCGGCGGTAAAGAACGTCCCGCCTATCGCGCTGTAGAGAAGCGCCAGCGTGTCGTAGAACGTGTTCCCGAATGGGGTAGGCATGACCAGCGGGTAGAACAGGTTCGACTTCGGCGTGAACACCGAGTTCGGGCACATCGTGTCCCATCGTGCGATGCGTTTGCGCACCAGCGACGGGTTGATGTACAGCAGGCAGGTGTGCAGCCGTTCCATTGTCACGCACCTTGAGAACGGATCTCGGAACCTTGGCGTCAATGTCCCGACAATGTGGGAGCCGATAAGGTTGCTTTGGTCGAACTTCTTCCAGAAAACCATGTCGGTGTCGCAGATGAAGAACGGCTCGTTCTCCAGGGCAACCAAGGACTCAATCCACTTGTGATGGATGGTTTCAACCGTGACCACTGTGCAGCCCACTGCAGCCTCTCGGATGGCCTCTACAGCCTCCGGGATAGCGTTGATGTAGACAGTGACCTTTGCGTCAGGAAAGCCTGTGCGCAGCGTTTTAAAGACAAGTGTGGCTGCCGGCAGCAACTCCAGCTTCCTGCACGTCGCAAGGATCTTGACGTTCATTGATGGAAGTCGATTGCAGCAGATGTTGGACTGGATTGCCATCGTTCAAGGTTCAGGAACACCGAAAAAGTGTCTGCAACCGCTGAGTGACTTACACCGGCGGGCACTGGCCTAGACCATCCGCAGTGCCAGGTGGTGACGTGCTTCGACTTGTCGCCCATTTTCCAGCACATCTTCCCCAAGACATGGATGATCCTAGAGCTGAATGACTGGTGTGTGTGCGACGGGATAACCTCTCCAGCGGGGCAGCACCAGGCCTCAAGCTGCCAGGAGCCAACCCGAAACAGCCTGATTCCAACACAACGCTGGAATCGGTGGATCACAAGGATTTGCCGTAGTGGACGATTCCAGCGCCGGCGTCCTTGGCAATCGAAGCCATTCCGGCTCCGGTGTCTTTGAGGCCAGATCCAATAGTGTCTTTTAACTCTTGGCGCATTTCATCCCGTTGCTGGTAAAGCCCGGACTTAAACTTCAACGCATCGTCGATCATCGTGTCATCAAGACCGAGATCCTTGAGGCGACGGCGCTGCGCTTCAACTTCCCCCATGGTGTTGGCTCCGTTGGGCATCTGAGCCCCATAACCGGTGCCAGGCATCATCGGAGGCATTGGAGGTGCGAACTGGGACATCCCACCGCCCATGCCGTATGGGTTACCTTGCTGAAGAGCTCCTTGGTAGCCGTAGATCATAAAGCTGATAGTCCTGCGCCAACCATTGAAGACGTGTTTGCAGCCGAGGCGGTGCGTGCAGCCAGTTGCGCTTGCTGGTTACCACCGATCAAATTGGCGGCGTACTGCGACTCGGGGTTGAACAACTGCCCGGGGTTGAATCCTTGGGCCTGGCCTAGGAAGCCTTGAGATCCAGCAAAGGCCTGTGACGGCCTGCCCAACACCTGTTGGAACACGTCGCCGTACACGCCTTGGGATGCTCCAAGGGCTCCCATGGCCTGCTGGGAGCGTTGTTGCTGCATTCCGGCTCCAGATAGCTGGGAGCGCACAGCCTCCTGTAGGCCGGCTGTGGGGCTGCCTGCGAGGCCTCGGGCAGCAAAGGAGCCTCGGGTCTGCTGCTCGACCTGGCGCTGTTGCTCGGGCGTTAGCCGGGAGCCAGCGTTAAGCCCGGATTGAGCTTGGGCGGTTAGACTGTCAGCCAGTGCTGCCTGTTGCGGCGAGGCAGCCTTGATGGCGGCACGCGCCTGGGGACCGAGAGTCGAGATGTCGGCAATGTCGCCAGCGCGGGAACGAGAGCGTGAGGCAGCCTCGGCCTCGCTCATGGCCGGCGATATTTGATCCTTGTAGAGCTGCAGCAGCTCTGGGGTCGCAGACCTAAGCAGGTCGAGCTGCAGCTTCTGGTACTGCGGGGCATACTTAGCCTCGGCAGCATACTTTTCGGGAGCAAGTTGCAGTTGAGTGCGGAGAGTGTCCGCAGTCTCCTGTCCGTAGTCCCGTGGTGTTGGAGCGCTAACTGATCCCATATTTTTTGTCTGCCACCCTATAGATCGGCATCGAGCCTTTCTTGTAGGTGGTTAGTTTGCCGTTGCGATACCCGATAGCCGGGAGGATTGCCGACTCCGGCCTGTCGTGGAAGAACTTAGCCGCCACCGCCATTGCGAATAGTGCGCAATCGGCGGCGAACTGGTGCCAGTACCAATGGTCGCCATTGGGATCGGACTTCTGCCAGGTCCACTCTTTAGGCTCCGGCCCCATCTGCCTCCAGCCTACCAGCACAGCGACAACGTGCCCGTCCTGCAAGGCCACCTTGAGCGTGTTCTGCTGGGCATGGAACATCACATAGTCCTCCACAGCCTCACGGGTCCAGCCCTTGAAGCTGTCCGGGAGCTTGTGCAGCAGGTAATCGGTGACGAGGGGGATCAAGGGAGGATCTCTTGGAGGATTACTTGGGAGGTGGCGCGGGTAGCGTAAGCAAGATTTCCGTCAGCACTGGTTCTGTTTAGGAAAAACCCGGTGGTTGCAGTTAATGTAATTGGAGTGCTGCCGTAAATCTTTAACTTGTATGTCACGGCTCCAGCAGGTCCTGGTGTATCCAAGAACTGAATGCAATCAAACACCTGTTGATAGTTTTGAAAAACCTCGCTGACAGGTTTAATTCCGTAAACTTGAAGGGCTTGAGGACTTGTAGGTATTGCGAGTTCTGTTTCAACGCTTGAAACGGTGCGCGTTAAAATAAATGCGTATTTTGAAGAATCTGCTCCAAGAGCGGAAAGCGCATACGATATATTAAATGAAACCAGCACCTTTGAAGTAGCCGTCTGAGTAGTTATTGACGTTGTAAGTGCGGTGATTTCTTGAGGTGCAACTCTGTTGGTTGTCACTTCATAACCTGACGGTACAAGTACAGTTGTTAAAGCAACCGCCGGCCTCAATACACTCAGCGTACTTCCAGTTGTGATGATATTAGAACCAACCGTTAGTGTTTCAACATCTCCTGAGCTTGCGGTAGATCGTCCAACTAGTTTTGTCGAATTGGTTCCATCCAATGCAAACAGCTTCGACGCAGTGACAGCACGAGCACCAATCTTTGCTTCAACCACTGCAAGAGGACCAATATTTACGGTCGTTGCCGTCAGCACTAAGTCGGTCGTCGTAAGAGCCACAGGGCTTGCCATTGATCCTGCACCATTTCCAACTATTGTTTGATTGGCCTGAGCATTTAGCGAAGGAAGCGGTACGGACTGAACTCCCAGCGTTATCGACCCGCCATCGACCGTACCGGTGACGTCGACACTGGGCGTGCCTAGCAGGTTGAGTGTAGACGCATCCAGCGTGGTGGAGCTGGTGACGGTGGTGCCTGGCGTGACGGTTACAAAGAGTGGCATAGGTTAGACGTCGGTTTTGCCGTAGAGTCGGAAAGGGATTGCGATGGATTTGACGCTGTAGATGTTTAGCGCACCGGTGGTAGTGGTAACCACAGGCTGCATGGTAATGGAGTGGCGGCGCAAGCGAGCCTTCTGCGTGAACGATTGGACAAGCCCCGCTTGGAATCCGGCAGTGTTACATCGAATACCCGGCAATGTAGAGTAATCCTCGCGATATGGGTCGAGGAAGTTGTTCCCGGAGTTGTTTGTGACGTAGGTTCCGCTGCCATAGATGTAGTAGGCCGTGCGGCTCTTGGTCTCGTTAGTGGCAATCGGGTAGGACTCATTCACGCCGTCAAAGTTGGCCGTGATGGAATAAGTCGGATTCCATGAGCTAAACTCAAACTGCAGGTTGGTCCACTGCTTGTGTTCGACGCTGTTGTTTGTTGGGTTTGCTTGAGAATAGGGGTTTTTGTCACCGCTATGGCCCCGGAAGTAGACCGAGGTGGCAATCTGTTGGATCGTGCCTACACGATTGCGGTCCTGCAGTGCCTGGTAGTCGAAGTTGTGGATGAACCCGCTGTTGTCAGCCCAGCAGAGCGTGTCTGTGCCAGCGACCACCAGCCGAGTGTAATACCGTGGAACAAGCAGCGAGCCTTCCCAGTAACCTTCCCACGCCTGGTTCAGGAAGTTGTAGACCAGGGTGCGTTGGTTTGTCCCGTCGCCACCTTCCACCGGGACGCTCAGGATGTAGCGGTTGTTGTAGTAGGCCCCACATGACTTTTCCCAGTTGGCTTGGTCGATCTCTTCAATGACATCCTGAATCGGATCCGACAACGGCAGCACCACCGACTGGCTGATGCCAAACTCGGTCTGCTTGAGACTGATTACACCACGCTGACTAAGGAAGACAATGTCTGACCCAGTGGACGCAATAGACGCCTGGCTGATGCATCCAAACTCCCGGGTAACCTCGGTGAGCCGGGTAGTCGACAGGTCTCCGTAGAGGTTCTCCACAGCCAAGATAGACCGTTCCTTGAAGACTATCAGTGTGGTCGTGTTGAATGGGTACAGGGCCACTACAGCGTCATTGGCACCGGTGTTGAGCTTGAATTCATTCAGGATTGGGCTGTAGTGCAGCGGATCCAACACGTCGGACACTGCCAGGTAGTCGGGACCGTAGAGCAGCAGCAGGCGGTTCTGGAAGTACAGGCCCTCACGGCCAGCAGGGACGTTTGCACCGGAGGCAGAGGACTTTTTGATCGTTCCGGTAATAGTGTCGGACGTGATCTCCGTAAGAGTCGACGGCTTGGGTACGGTCACAACCACTGACGTAGCGGTATGCCCGGGGTTGGTAATGGTGACCGCGGTGACCTTGCCGTCAGTGATTGTAGTGGTTGCGGTTGCGCCTGTTACGCCAGTGATTACCGGGACTGGTGCGGTCACGTAACCAGCGCCCTGATTCACGATGGTCAAGGCAGTTACACCTGAGCCAGCAGGAGGGGCAACTGTGACCGTTGGAGGCGTAGCGTACCCTGTTCCCGGTGTTACTACGGTAAACCCAGTAACTTTACCCCCAGAGACGGTTGCTGTAGCCACAGCGCCGACTCCTCCTCCGCCTGAAAATGAAACACCTGGAGCTGTGGCATAACCAGCACCACCGATTCCAAGAGTGATTGAGCCAACCGTTGCCCCTGAAAGCACTGCTGTCCCGGTTGCAGTAACTGCACTGGCTGTTGCGGTTATGTTAGCGACTGCCGCCGTGTTAAGAGAATCAAGCTCCTCGGAAGATCCGCTGAACAGCTTCAGCGAGTTCTTGTCAGTGGGGAAGACGTAGTAGATTCCGTTCGCAACACCTGCAGATACATTGCTGATGGTCACCTGATCACCAGCAACGAACGGATGGTTCGGAACCGTAATCGTGTCGTCCGTAATTGATGACGCTACGATAGCGTTCACCGATGCAATCCGGTTGAAACCATTATCCAGCGCCGATACAGGCACACCAGCATTATAGGAGGCCTCCATTATCAACGGTAAGCCATCGTTGTAGAAGTCGCTGACTCCTTGTGTTACGTCGTACCCGGTGGTGTTGTTCGACAGCTCAAAGTAGTACCGGTTGGAACTAGTGAGGCCTGATGAAAGAGCAACCGGAGATGATCCGGTTTGAGCCGATCCTTGGGAAAGGTGCAAGGTGCAGACCCCTCCGCCCTTCACGTTTACGAACATTGCGAAGCCTTGTCCGGCTGTGGTCGATGCGACTGTCCACAGGTTTGGAGCCACACCAACCTGAACAACCTCAATCCGATCACCGGACTCCATGTCTGGCGGGACATTGAGAGTCACCGTCTTGTTGGCCACATTGACGTCAGCGCCGGTGAAGTAGTACCGGGCATTACCGGGTCGCAGCATCACCACCGCATTGGTGGCCTGCATCAGCCGCACCGGGCTGTAGATGTCGTGCCCGTTTAGCGGGATCTCCAGGTTCGACTGGTTGGGTCGTACCAGATACATCCGGCCCTGACCGCCATCTTCTGTTGCCAATGTACGGGCCTCGTTGGTGGCAACGATCAGCGCCTGATAGCCGGTGTCAGGATCGCGAAAAGGCAGCACACCGAGGATGTCGGTAAAGGCATCTGTGGAGCTGTAGAATTGGACGTTCTTGTTTACTGGCGGCCCAGCAAACGAGATTGCCGCCGTCGACATTGAGACGTTGGTGTTTTCGTCCAGAATGCATCTGGTCCCATTAGGGAACACCAATGAGTTTATGCTTTGATCGGAGCAAACGATGGATCCGGCAGGGATAGTGGTTCCGCTCACTCCCACCGCTGTTGCCGAGCTTGAGGTGACCGTGACCGTCCTGGTCGACGTAGTCCATCTTCCGCCCCACTTAGGCTGCACAATGCCCCACCTGTTTGTGATGAGCTGATTCTGGAAGATCCTGTTAATCGCCTGGCTGACGTACTGCGCCGGCACCTGGGCGGGATCTAGGCGGCTGATTACACCTTTGAACCCATCGTCGACCGACATGATCTCGGGGAGGTCTGGCATATTAGCGGCCTGGGACAATTATCTGGCGCACGTATTTTTCCTGGAGGGCCACCTTGTCGATCTCCTTGGTCAGCTCGACTTCACCGAGCTCTAGGAAGGTGTTGCCGAGGTCGATCTTGCCGTCCACCCGGAGCATTTGGCCGGCGGCCTTGAGCGAACACACCTCGCAGAACCTGTACGGGAAAGCATAGGCGGTCGCCTCACCGGCAGTCGACAGCAGCGGAGGGCTCTTGCGGAACTCAATCCAGGCGTACGGGAGCTGCTCACCAATCAGGATACCGTAATCGGTAAGCGTGTAGGCTGGCTCATGCTGCCTCCAGGTTATCCGGGGGTCAGCAGGCCACACACTGAATGTCTCGCCAATCTCGACAGCCCGGGTAGTCCCGCTTGGGTTGAGCTGTTGGTTGATGTAGCGCAGGAACTTGTTGAGCCGGCCCCAGTAGACAGCGTTGGTGGGAACAGTTCCGGCGGCAGCAGTCGCAAAGAGCTGGTAGTATTCCTGGTCCTCAGGGTACAGCACGATGTCGCCGATGTTGTAGACGGTCGTCGTGTCCCAGGTCGCAGTGCTTCCGTAGCTCGGCTGTGCCAGCCCCCAGTATTGGGAGTTCAGTGTACCTCCAGGTCCGTTGAGAGTCGGAGGGTTGTTGGAGTTGATGGCCCCAACGTACTGGTAGTACTTCTGCTCGGTGGGGTAGTATACCACCATGCCACCGGAGTAGACCTGCGCCGCGCTGTAGTTGGGCGCAAAATACTCCTGCTGATACACGGTCTGCTCGGGCCAATCAAAGCACTCCCAGGCGCTCCTCAGTGACATGGAGATGAACGTACGGAAGAGATTGGACTCCTCGGTCGTTAGCGATGAGAAAACGCGCCCAGTGAGCTCACAGGCACGTTGCAACACATAGTCGTAGGTGACGGTTCTCATTTCCAAGCCTTACAGGACCAATATTTAGCGGAGAGTTTAGTGCCGGGGTTGTCGCAGCCGTGACGGGCTTTGAAGCTAGCTTTGCGCTCCGGGATGTGCTTCTTGATCGTCATATCCGGGTCGCCGAAACGCACTAGGGCAACCTTGCCGTTCTCCTTAGCGAGCACCGCGGACTTCTTGCTTTCGCCAGGAGTAGCCTTGGGCTTGTTATAGCCCGAGAACTTGTTTCCCTTGTAGTTGATCATTGGCTCTTCGGTAAAACATACCAACCTGCCGGCAGAACCACCCGGG
>Ga0222712_10006877_pt1 | contig 11138 bp, 5 predicted proteins | sample C33_657DmetaG_FD_165043 | JGI IMG/M metagenome (GOLD analysis project Ga0222712, IMG submission 165043) | Estuarine water microbial communities from San Francisco Bay, California, United States - C33_657D | ecosystem: Environmental > Aquatic > Marine > Unclassified | place: USA: California... | reverse complement strand
CGGAGGACGACTGGATGACTGAGGACGGACGACGGAGGACGGATCACGAACGATGGGTGTGGGTGATCGTTATAGATGACGACGAGTAAGGACTCGTCGACGTGTGTGCGCGTCCCACGCCCACGCCCACGCCCGCGAGCGACCGATCGAAGACGTCGTCGAATCGCGAACAGGCGAACGCTCGCTCTCGCGTCGTCGCGCGCGTTCACTCGATCGCGCGCGTCGAGCGAACGTCATGTGGATCGACGATGCGCAGCGCGAGGACGTGCGCGCGCGAATGGATGCGTCGTTATCGGCGATTGGATTCCACTGCGCACGCACGCACGTCGAAGGACGAGAGAAAGCGATGGAGATCGAACAACGAGCGTACAGCGCGGCGGACGTGTCGAGCTCGACGACGAGCGGGGTTCGACCGACGATCGAGGTCATGCGTCTGTACGTGAAAAAGGCGGCAGAATTGATGAGAGAAGCGATCGAACAACGAACGAACGACGTCGAGATGGGGAAAGAAGAGGAAGACATGGACGAGGATGAATTCGACATCTCGAAGACGAGCAAAGATCGCGAATTTTACACCCAACAGCGCGCTGAACAAGTGCTGGCGCCACTTTTAGCGAAGGGCGCGGCGTTCTCTACAGTGCGCCTGAGCACGAAGAGTTTTGGTATCGATGCCGCTAAGGTGGCGAGCCGGGCGTTCGTGAACTTGGCGACGACGCTCAAGGCAGTCGACTTGAGCGACACTATCGCGGGACGACCGGAGGTGGAGGCGCTCAAGGCTATGGAAATCTTCAGCGAGGGCTTGGCGGTGGCTGAGCTGACGTCGGTGGATTTGAGCGACAATGCATTCGGAGAAAAGGGCGTGCGGGCGTGCAGAAAGTTGCTTGAAGAACAAAAGTCTCTGACTTCAATTGCATTTCTGAATAATGGGATCTCCGAGCAAGCAGCGCGCGCGATTCATGAATTGCTCGCGTGTCCAGAGAAGCTCACTCGATTCCACTTAGATAAAAATATGACCGGTGACGAAGGCACGGTGCACATCGCTGCGATTGTCGCCAAAGCCAAGGGTATGAAAGACTTCAAAATGGCTGGTTCTCGATTTTTCAGCGACGGCGCCATCATGCTTGCCAAAGCCCTCGCTCAAGGCAACTCGTTGGAGCGTCTCGACTTGAACGATAACAACGTCAACGAAGAAGGAGCGTCTGCTTTATTGGAAGTCTTACCAAAACATCCGAATCTGTACTTTTTGAACCTTGAGGCGACCGCTTTGGGAGAGGAGATGGGTGGCACGCTTCTCCAAGCCGTAGCACAGGGATGCCCGAAGATTGAAGTTCTCCACATTAGCAGCAATGACTTCATGCGAGAAGGCGCAGAGGGAGTTGCAAAAGCGATTGCGGGTATGAAGAACCTCAAGGTGCTGACAATTGGCGACAACGAACTTGGGGATTATGGATTCGCTCAGATATGCATGGCGCTGAGAGAATCTGGTGCGCCTCTTGTTGAATTAGATGCCAGCTGCAACGAATTGAGACGAGCGGGCGCAGTGGCGGCGGCGCATCTCGCCGCGAGCAAGCCTGGCTTCCGATCACTCAATCTTGACGGGAACTTCATTCCCGATGAAGCCGTGGAAGAGGTTGAAAACATATTGAAGGCCGCAGGTGTCGAAAGTGCACTGTTGCCCATGGAAGATAATGATCCGGAAGGTGAAGCAGACGACGAAGGCGATGTAGATTCGTTGTTGGATGCGCTTGCGTCCATTAAAGTTTAAACGTTACAGTACATCACGAATTATCACGAAATGTTATTGAAGCACAGAGACCTATCGATTCATTTCATTCGCTTAATTCACATGCTTTCTTCACCTTTCAAAGCTTCACAGGTTTTTAGGAGCTTGTCAGGAATCATGAGGACTGGCACGCGGGCGTAGTTCAAAATGTAAACTGCCGTTGATCCGATGACATGATGAAGCAACGATCGATGCTGTGTGCGATTGCCGATGATCAGCAAATCCATCGAACGCAGAGCGTTGACATGCGCCAAAATTTCATCGCGAGGCTCTCCAGAAAAAAGCAAAATCGTATCAACTTGTCCTGGTTCTTTGAAAAAATCTAGCAATTCGTTGCGCATGTCGATATTGATTTCAGTTGTCACTCGATTGAGCGTGGCTGCGTTCTCATCGGCAGCGCAGTGTACAATTTGAACGTAATCGTCAGCCTTTAGAATTTTTTTGGTGATGCAGTACCGAATAAGCGATTTCACATTTGCTTCATCGACGGCAATGCACACGCTGCGACGTCTAGTTGTATCCTCAGTCGTTCCGATGTATGCCGCACCAACCGTATCCTCTCTCAGATCTGTGATCGATTCGAACGGACGAGTTCGTACAAGTAACACGGGATTTGAATCTATTTTTGTCGTCACGTCGGCAGATACACTCCCAAGAAGAAACCTGTTCGGAATAGCGGGCGTGTGACGTCTAGAACCGAGTATCAGTACGCTATGTGCCGGCGCGTCAAACTCCATGAAATGCAAAATCGCAGACGAAGCGGACATGCCCGTTCTTAGCACGCAGATTTCGTGATGCGGGTACATCGGAAGGTGTGTGTGAATGTCGTACGAGAGAAATCGCGAAGCGTCGGCCAAGCTCACGTATTGGTACGACATCAAATCAACTTTGCTTCGTTCACGGATCGTCTCCACGTGGAGCAAGACTAAATTTACGTCGTCTTTTGGGTAAAGAAAGTGGCGCTCGAGCCAACGCCATGCAACTTTGTCATGAATACCGTAACCGTAATCGAAAGCTAAAACAACTGTTAAACGCGGCTTGGTGTCCATGTCGGCGAGAGTCAGTTTATGAAGCACGCGTAACGGATTGTAATTTATCGGAGCTCGTCGAGCATGGATCCTAATACGGAGCTCGTCGTGCAGATCGTGCGCTCGCATGAAGAAACACTACACTAACACTAATGTACCACTAACTAATTCTAATAATAGCCCATGTTTCAACCAATTAATCAAACTCGCATCCAGAGTTTCATCTTGATGTGTGCCACACGCAAGCGAAACGAAACTTCGTCATCAACATCGACCAGTACTGGAGCATCAGAGACGTCTCCTGAAGCCTGCATGCGGGCCAATTTTTCACGAATTTCGTTGATAACCGTAATATCCATCCCTAAATCGCTCGAATCGTCAACTAACTCGCTCGTGCAGAGCGCCGTGAGTTTGTATCCCAAGCCTGGCTCTTCGTCGGATTTGGCTTTGAGCGAATCGACGCCTTTGTCCATGCCAGAACTCGTCGTCAACACACGCACATCGCGAGGCAGAATGATCCAATTGTTTGGTAAAATTCGTCTTTGCGCCGATAGCAAAATGTCCAGTTCATCCTCGACTGTTCGCACCGCATTAGTCGGTGCGTCGGCGTGTTTAGTATTCGCGTCCAATTCACCCGCGGCCCGCACGCCTTGAGACTCTTGACACGCCTGCGCAAAGATTTCGCGCAAACGCCGCCGGAGTTGCGTTTCAGTGATTTTTTGCAGCGTAGGAGGCACCTCGATATCACGCGATTTAAACCCCATTTGAAATCCGTGTCGTTTCATCGTCGCCTCGAGAGCTTCTGGGTGACTCGATACGTACACGCCGCGCCCGGGTAATTCCCCGCGAATGTCCGGCACCACCCACCGTCGCTTCTCCTCGTCCTTTGCCAAAACATATCTAACCATAAATTCTCGCGGGAAGTGTGCGTCTACCCCCGCGCATCGTCGTCGTGGCAATAAAAGTGCGCGCGCTCCGTGCGCGCGCACGTCGAACGACCAATTCTCCTTCGCTCGTCGCACCAATCGCTCGGCCTCGTGAGCGCTATCGAACGACTCATTTGACGTCGACGATGCCATCGCGCGTTCGTACTTGTCACCTCGTCCATCTCTATTGCGCGTCATCGCTTCGTTCGACGTTTGCGCTCGCGCCCGTCGCGCCGCGCCTCGCGCGTGTCGTCGCGCGTACATCTCACGCCGCGTCTTCCCTCTCCATCGATCGACGAACTCTCGTTCGTCGTCGTCGTCGTCGTCGTCGTCTTTTTTTGTCCTCACGTTTACGTTCGACGCCACGGACGCGAGTGACGACGCGCGAGACGAATGTCCATGTCATCGTCATCGTCCATCCAAGTAAGTCATCGTCCATATCGCCGTCACCGTGCACGTGAACGTCAACCCTAGTTTGCGACGCGTGAGACGCCCGACGCGGGGCGTGACACGCGGACGCGCGAACGCGATCGACGACGAGGAGGAAAATCGACGACGAAAAGCGAGAGAAAAAGATGGAGGAAAGATATGGACGACGTCGAAAGAACGTCCGTCGCGCGAGCGACGACGCGGACGAGCGAAGGGACGCGAACACGGTGTACAAGTGACGGTTTCAACGACGAGCGCGAACGATGATGACGACGACGGAGGGCGAACGCGAATGGAAAGCGCGACGAACGATGGTCGCGAACCCTGTTCGTGCGATGGTATCCATCCTCGCGTGCGTCGGGATGATGGCGTGCATTGGTGTTGACGCGCAGTACGACTCAACGGCGACGACGTTGACGCTGGAGAACATTTGGCCTGAAAGCGGAGCGGTGTATGCGTCGACCGCGGTGTCGCTATACGGAAGCGGATATGCGAACGCATTACCACCTATAGGGTGTAGATTTGGCGACGTCGTCGTTTCGAAGGACGCGTCGACGAGCACGAGCACAAAGATTGTATGTGCGACGCCGACGGTCTTCGCCGGTTTCGTCGCCATCGGTTTGGCGCAAGCGACTGGACGAAAATACGTCCCAGGCTCGGATGATTTAGTCGTGGATAACGGACAGCACTCTTTTGAATTTGTCAGTCCGTGGACGCTGTCGCGAGTGAATCCGGAATTCGTCTACAAGGGCGGCGGAGAGGTGCTGCGACTCCACGGCTCGGACTTTCGCCCAAGTATGCAGTGCAAATTTGAAAGCGCTTCGCTCACCTCTGAGTTCCGCTTTGTGTCGTCTGCTCTAGCAATGTGCGAAACGCGTGGATCAACCGCTTCCGACGGTACAGTCGCATTGAGTCTCACCAGTGACCACGCAATTGGTGGCACAGGTGTCGCTATGTTTTATCAAACGTCGCCCATCATCGACGGCCCGATCGTCTCCACGGGAGTGCCTGGCGGTGACGTGCGAATACAAGCGTCGAGCAACACGCCTTTGAGTGGTATCTTATACTCGTTTTCATCGAATCCAGTTCGTATTGGGTGTTGGTTTAACGGCATATGGGTGGAGGGTTCATTACTAAGCGAAACACAACTCAGCTGCAGGGCGCCATCAACAGCGGTCGGCAGTATGTCCTTGAGCGTCATGGATATGTATGCGCAGAGAATGTTCCAAACGAATTCTACCCAAACGGGGTGGTATTCGTTTACTATTACCGGCGAAGAAGTCGTTGAAGAAATTCTGCCGTCTGCTGGAACAGCTATGCGATCAACAGTGACATCTTCGATTGACATCATTGAATTTTATGGAAGAAATCTTGTAGCAGGTTTTGGGTCGAGCGCGGCGAGCGTGTGCTCTTCACTGAATCCTGCAACATCACCGGTTTTATTGTCGGCCAACGTGCGAAGCAAGTGTGATTTTCCTACCACACCCTCTGAAACAGTTGCTCTCGCAGCTTTACGTTATGGATTCCAAGCCGTCGGTTCAGGGAGCGCATCGTTGACGTCGGCGCAGTACCTCGTAATATCGCCGCCGCAAATCACGTCGATTTTACCTGGATACCTTCGCGCGGGTTCGTTAGCGAGTTTGACTGGTCTTAACTTGATGGATGGCATTCGTCCTGCGTGGTGCACTTATGATGGAGTCGCACTTGCGGCACATCAAGTGTCATCCGCGTTGATCAAGTGTCAGGTGCCCCTGTACGAGGAGCTACCAAGTGGTTCGGTTGCGACCGCACACAGTTTAACCTTAGGTATTGTCGGAGGACAAAGTGATAGTCTTAGCGCAGCGGGCTTGACGAGTGTGAATTGGGTACCACTCACCGCAGTTTTAGCTAGTATAGTCCCAAATCTAGGCTCTGTGGATGGAGGCGTGCGCACAGTGTTTAAAGTTTCGGGTGGTATAATTCCAACATCGGCATATTATACGCCAAACTGTAGATTTGGGACTATTTCCGTCTCCGCAGAGCACGTACCTGGTGGAGGTGTCGTTTGCACCTCGCCAGCGCATGTGACGGCAACAGTCAATGGAGGCATAGATGAAGAATCTACTCTAACTTTTGAGTACGTCGCAAATGTTATTTTTGATGCCGATTCCATCCTTCCAGCGGGTTTACCAAAGGCATCTGGTGGATCCATCACGCTTCCAGTGAGCTCAACTCTGTGCAATAATGTCCAACCTTTGGAGTGTATATTTTCCACCACGTACGGGCCGCAGTGGAGGTCGACGGCAGCCATGTCAGCGGGTAGTTGTTTGTGTAAAGCACCCGATGATGGCGGAGTCGGTTTCGCAGTCATGAGCGTGGTGGTGAAATCGACCAAGGATTCGAACGACGTCGCGTTCGTGAACGAGGCCGTTGGAGAATACAACACGTTTGAAATGCAATCCGTCACTCCCGCCATTGAGGTCTTTCTACCTCTTGGAGCAAACTGGATTCAGGCCGAAGAGGTGATTCATCTCACGTCTTCGGATGGTACACTCGTCGGCGCAGGAGATGCCAGCCCGTGGTGCGTCTTCACGCAATCTGGTGTGTACTATGGAACGACGTTTTACAGCCAAGCAACGATGGTTTCCGGGACAAATTTAAAATGTATCGTCCCTGGCATGGATTTATTGATTGCATCTGGACAGAGTGGATTTGATGTCTGGGTCAGTATTTGTGTCTCGACCGAGTACAGTGCAAGCGTTTGTGTCGGCAACGCAGGTACACATTTGAGGTACGAGAGCAGATTACTGGCGTCAACACTGACACCAGTGAACGGAACACAAGACGGTGGCGATCTTCTCACCCTCGTAGACACAGCGGTCGTTAAGGCGTTTAGTGCAAATATTCCAAGTTGTCGATTTGGGACAATCTTTCCAGTTGCGGCGACTCTAGTCACTGGGACCGCCGATCTCAACTGTGTATCACCCGCTCACGCTGTGGGCATAGTTCCCGTGAGTGTTCCTCCGATCGACATCGGAACAACAATAGCGACATTTGAATACCTTGCCGTAGCTACCTCTGCTTCGGCGCTGTCTCTCACATATGGTCTTGACACGGATGTCGTTGCGTATCTCGTCGAACCGACGCCAATCATCACTGAAGTGTCTTCTTGGGTCGCATGGAGCGGTACTGTAGTGAGTTTGACGGGAACAAACTTTCCAACTGGCCCAGACGTTCGTTGCAAGTTTGGCTCGGTTTCCATCGAAGCACAAATCATCTCAACGGCGTTGATCCGCTGCGGCGGAACGGTTCCAGTGAATTCGAATGCTGCCGTGGAACAACAGCTGATCGCAGTCACCGCGAGAGACGGATCCGCCAATCCGAACGTAACCACACTGCAGCATTACGTCGTCAGCAAAGGCGATGTAACCTCTATCGATGCTACAGATGGATGGCAGGAAGGAGGTAACCTCCTCGCGGTGACAGTTGCCTCGTGGACTCCAGAAGGCTACACTTCCTGCTTATTCGGCACGATTTCAGTGCAAAGCCGAGGCGGTAATGGATATGGTGCGATCGGTAAAGCTTCTGTTTCGCAAGTCTCGCAGTGGTGGTCGAGTTCCTCTGATGCGACGAAAGTGGAGTGCATTTCTCCTGCTCAAAAGGCTGGTGCAGTTTTGTTCGGCGTTGCCATTGCAGGTACATCGATGAAATCATTCGTGGGTAATACGTTCACGTATATATAGAATAAATCGTAGCTACAGTAGTTAGTTGTCTATCAGAATTAGTTGTTCAATAATATCGTTCGGTGCGCGAAGCATTTGAGTCGCTAAAAGGCGAGCGACGACTGGGCGACTCATTCGACGTGAACGTTTTGTTCTTAGCCTTGACCCGCGCGTTCTCCCATTTGACAGCCGCCGTGCAGTCGCTCAGAACGTTATAAGCTTCACTTATCAAGTTGAATAACCTACTCGAAACGTCTGCTCGGGCGTTGGAAAGAGCTTGTGAGGCGCCACCCCGCGTCGCCTTGTCTGGATGATGGCTCAAGGCAAGCTGCCTGTAACACTTCTTCAATTCGTCGTTCGACGGCTTTGCACCAACGCCAAGTAACCGGCGCAAATCAATCGGCGTTCCAGCGTTCGCTCTTTCACTAACGGTCTTAAGGTACGATTGTACTTTTGCTCGTTCATCGGCGGTGAGCGACATTTTGAGCAAGGACTCATACGTCGCCTTCGCATCAGACACCATGTCCAGCTCGGTATATATCGCTCCTAATCTGCTATGAGCTTTCGCATATGATGGAGCCAAAATGCACGCCGTACTAGCCGACGCAAGGGCATCGACATAACGCCCAGTGGCTTGCTCACATGCACAAATGTTGGACAGGAACAATGCTTGAAGAATCTTGGAGTCCTTGCACATTCCAAGCGCTTCGGTGTAAGCACACGTGGCGCCGGCATAATCGCCATCGTTGAATGCACTTTTACCTTTTTCTTTCAACTTATAGATATCGCGCACACGGCGAAACGTGAGCAAAAGCGACGCTGGATTCAATATCTGTTTCAACGTGTCGTTGAGCTCCGCTTCGCTCGATCCGCAACACTGCCCTTCGCTGAACTCGAGAGCGGGTATCAATGGATTCAAGCTCTCCAAGCAATTTCTCAAATCCGCTAAATCAAAGTAAACTCGCGCTCTTACGCAGAGTCGACGAATATCCTTGACGTTGACATCCTCAACCAGCTCTACTGCAGCATCAATGTCTCCAACAAATCGCAAAGCCTCAGCTTTTAAGGTTGCGATGAGCGAAGATCGCGGAGCTAACTGCAAAGCTCTTTCGAGGGATTGCAAAATCTTTTCGCTGCGCTTTTCGACGTCAGCATTCTCATTTTCTTGTAAGTCGCGAAGATGTATCGCGGCATCATCGATGATTCGCCGCGTCACCTCCAAATCATCCAATACTTGTCGAGAGTCGGTCTTATGATCAGGATTTGAAGATGTGTGATCGATGATGTCCAGAGCTTCTCGATGGGCTTCTTCAAAGTGACCAAGTTGCAGGAAACATCGCGCAAGACGGACTTGTGCTTTGAAATGAAGTGGGTCCAGCTTTAATGCCGAGTAACAGTCTTCAGCGGCCAGCTTTGGGTTACCAAGCATCATATGCGCTGCAGCACGATTTGAAAATAATCCAACTTGAACATTCTTACTGTCAGGAAGACTCATAATGTCCAGATGCTCCAGAGCGGAGGTGTACGATTGCAAAGCAGCGTTGAAATCACCCTTACGGAATGCATCATTCCCAGCCACTTTGTCACGCTCCACAAACGCGCGCACAACAGAGCATTTTTGAGCCGCAGCTTCTCTCAAGTCGGCAGCACTAGATGCCGAAGAAAGTGCTACAAACTCGATATAACGCTGCGCTTTCTCTAATTCTCGAAGCTGCAAGCAGCAAGCTGAAGCGCGCAAAAGAGCACGCACGTGATTGCAATCTACTGCGAGCACCAACTCGCATTCCATGAGCGCCTCTCGAGCGTGCCCCAGAGAGAAAAGCGCCGCGGCGCGATTCACACGCAGCCACAACTGCGATGGCTGCACGAGCACGATCCCGCTCACCTCGAGCTCGGCAATCGCATGCGAATACAACTGCTCGGCGGCGCCAATGTCACCGCGCTTGAACGACGCATCAGCTTCTCGCCGATGCTCATCAGCTCGCTTCAGCGCCGCCGCTTGCGAAGCCGCTATCTGCTTCGCTTTCGCTTCATCTTTTTTGCGCTCTCGCTCGTCGTAGACGAGATCCTGCTGAATTTCAAATTCTTTAGTGGCCACCGCGAATTCGCTGGCGTACAGGCGATGAATCTCCTCCGCTTCCTCAAGTGCCCGCCTCGCGAGCTCGACTTTCTCCCAGCTATTCTCCAACTTTAGCTCTAAATCTACTCTGCGCAAGTCTAACCGCCGCAGTTTGACTTCTTCAGATGAATCAGCGGTGACTGAGATTCGTCTCGAACTGCCTTCCGAAGACGTGCTCGTGGACGCTCGTCGGTCAACATCGCTTATTATCAACGACTCGCTTACGCGTACATCCACTCCCTCAAAGATCGCGTGCGCGCGCCTATTCAACGCGCTTTCATCTGTAACTTCATAATACTCGTCTTTATCTCTCGACGCACTGTTTGAGGACGCACTCTCTCGTCCATCGTCTTCGCTCTCGTCGCTCGCGTCGCTCAAACGCGCCCCCGACAGCTGCGCCGTGATCTCTTCTTGTAGTTTTCTCAGCGACGTCGTTTTCGTTCGTATGTCTCTCGCCATGGTCTCTATATCCCTTTCGTCCACATCATTCGTTTCCTTTCGCGTTTTCGATCGATCCATCGTTCGTGTATCGTCCTCGTCGTCGCGGTTGTGTGTTCGTTTACACTCTCTCGTGCGTCTTTGTTTTTCCTCACCCCGTTCGTCGCGCGCGCGTTCGTTCGTCGTTCGTCGTTCGTCGTTCGTCGTTCGTCGTTCGTCGTCTTCGTCGTTTTCCTTGGAGTGTTCGTCCTCGCCTTGTTTCGCTTTCACCCGAGTGTTTTTCCCGTCTCCAGGTCGTCGTCGTCGTCGTTTTCGTCCTCGACGTCCTCGACGTCGCGTCGCGTCGCGCGTTGACTTCGAACGGAGGACGTGTCCGACCGACCGACGTGACCGACGTGACCGACCGACCGACCGACCGATGGCTCGAACGGTGCAACGCCGTCGACGGCGCGTCGCGACGACGGCGCTTCGCGACGACGACGACGACGACGACGACGACGGGGAAACGGCGTGCGATCGAGGACGACGAGTGAAACGCGTGGACATGCGCGAACGCGCGAAGGACGGGAAGACGAAGACGACGACGACGACGACGACGGTGGGCAAAGAAACCACGCGAACGACCAAGGCGAAACAGGCAAAAGCGAACGACGAAAATGACGACGAAAATGACGACGACGACGTTGATGATGACGACGACGACGATGGATCGAG
>Ga0222712_10006876_pt1 | contig 11140 bp, 11 predicted proteins | sample C33_657DmetaG_FD_165043 | JGI IMG/M metagenome (GOLD analysis project Ga0222712, IMG submission 165043) | Estuarine water microbial communities from San Francisco Bay, California, United States - C33_657D | ecosystem: Environmental > Aquatic > Marine > Unclassified | place: USA: California... | reverse complement strand
GTTAGCATTGGTCAAACGGCTCAAGACTGCGGCACCTTCGTCCAACAAGCCGATAGACTTGACGGGGTTGATGTCGTTGTTTGTTGTACCAGCGCGGAGCACTGACTTCAACAGAACTTCAGCTTGGAAGATGTTGCCGGGGGCGACCACCAACTGGCGGGGCACCAAACGAATCTTCTTGCCGTTGTTATCCACTGCTTGGCGAATCTGGATCAACATCTGCTCAAGCGATGTCTGTGACAGATTGGCGGCTGTGGTCAACTGGTTAGAGAAAGTACCATTCACGATTGGGTGAGAGGTGTTGATAAGCGACACGCCGTCACCACCAACGTATGAACCGTTAAATGCGCGGTTCAAAACGTTAGCGGACAGAGTCTCTTTAGTCTCAATCAGTGATTGAGCCAAGTGCTTAGCGTACACCTGACCGATACGGATATGGTCGCCGTCTTCGACCAACACTTTCGTCAATGCGAAGGCGAGGCCATACACATTGTAAACGTAGCGTTGGAGGAAGAGCACACCACCCTGTTGGTAGCTGACAGGAGTACCGTCAGGCAACTGGGGAGCGGCACCAAATCCATACAGGACTGGCTCTTCGTGGTAGTTACGGGGAATGCCCTGTTCTTCGCGGAAGACACGGGACCATTCATCTTTACGCTGTTCGTAGATACCGTCGAAGCATTCGTTAAGAATAGGTTCGACAATACTACGAAAGTCGGTACTGCGCATTGGAGCGGCCATGGTTCATGTCCTCCTTAAATAGCGTTAACGGACGCATTGAACTGCGACTCGTTAACTTGAACTTGTACGACTGTGTACGCATCTCCCCATGCGTTATCAACGCCGGGGGTCAAACCAATAATCTTCAATTGCGCAGAAGAACCAGCGGCAACAACCGAGGTGCTAATGGTGCACTGAGACAATCCAGTGGTCGTGGAACCTGCAGTCACATTACTAAAATCTGACTGTGCACCCAACGTAGTTTGTGCCATCGAGCCATCGGCCTGAATGTCATAAACGATCGCGGGATCTTGGTAGTAATAAGCCACGAGCGAGCCAGTCACGTAGGCAGTATTGGCGGGCCAATAGTTGCTGATACGTGGACGGCCGGTGGTGTCGGTCCATTGAACGCCTGCGAAGGCACCCAAGAACGCGTCGCCAGCGGCGGCGGCTTGCAAAAGGCCGGTGGTAGCCAACTTGACGGGCTGGCCCTTCAAGATGTCGCTGGTATAACCAGACAGAATACCGTCAGTTAAAGCGACCGCACGGTCCAAACCGGAAGGATGGAACGAGGGGCGCAAACCGAACGGTGCATTTGTTGAAGACATATTAGTCACTCCAAATCATGGTTCAGAATCCATCACCGGAACACGGGGATGGGCATAGGTTTATCAAGTTCATTTATGCCTTCACCTTCTACCTGACCAAGACGCCTGCCATTACTGTCTCGCCCCATCGTCTGCTCAGCCTGAACGCGGATTTTGTCCGCTTCATCCTGAGGTGCGTGATGGTGCAACTCTGCCATGATATCCTGATATACTTCCACAGGTAACTTGTAGAGCAACATTTCATTGCAAGCGACGAATCCAGTGTGCTCACCGGCTTTAACTTTGTAGTTCTCAAAGCCCGGAACATCTTCTACTTTTACTGGTTCGTAACCCATGCGCATGCGCTTGTGGATAGGGTCGTACCCATTGGTCGTCGAAAGCCAACATACATGAAATCCCGGAATATCCGGAGGTTTTGGAAGGGATTCTTGAATCCATTCCGAACTGAACATCCTACGACGTTCTTGCGCGCTCGCCAGTTTCTCAGTCGCTGAACCGCGTTCGCTATCCTGCTGTGCGCGGGATTCACGGCCACCACCTGAAAGGTCTTTTTTCAATCGGTCATCTCTCATAATCTGTTACCCCTTATTCACATTCATGCGGTCATATTCCGCGTATTTACGAATCATCTTGTTACGCTCGGTGATATTATCCCATCTCCCGGCGTCCTTGATGGCGCGGACTCGCTCAGGTGACAACCGAAACTCGTTTCCACGAGCTGTCGATTGTGATTCACGGCCTGAACTTGTTACCACGGTGCGAGGTCTCCGATTTGACGACTGATTGTCGTTGCCGCTATTATAACGGTGCGGCAGGTATTTTGTCAATCTATTATCTAATTCTTCCCAGTAATCGGCGGTCTTCGGATCCCATCCGTCGGCTACGAGTGCCTCGTCCACCTTGGTGGCGACTTGGGAGTCCATGTCCTTGCCGTTCGGGTCGTACCAATCGTTCCGAGCCATCCAGTCCGAAGCGTGACGCTTCAGGAGAGGGTCCGGAGCTTGGGGTACGGAATTGCGGTTGGGTTCTGAGGCCACGGCACGCTTCTTGAGCGATTCGAGAGCCTCCACTTGGCGGCGGGCTTCATACCACGCCTCCTGCGCCTCGACGACGGAAGTGCCGTCGGCCATCTCAGTGGCCTCTTTCACCTTCATCTTGGCGTACTGAAGTCGCAAATTACCGTCTTCGATCGCCTTGTCCAGTCGAGCGAGGTCCGAACCGGCCGTACGCTTTTCCAGTACCGCAAGACGTTCAGCCATGTGGTCATTTTGACGTTTCAGCGAGGTGATCAGATGATTCGACTCACTCGCTTTGGCCCTCTGAAGCTTCTTCTTGAGCTGTCGCTCTTCGCGACGGGCCAATCGAATAGCTTCGCGCTCGGGATCAGCATGGGGTATATTATCGGCGGGATTATCATCATCGTCGCCGTCATCCGAATCTACTCGGCCACCAGTCCGGAGACCGTCGCCGCTATTTTCGGGGGTATTCGGTGCCTCGCCATCGGGCAAAGACACCACTGCGGACCCATCGGGTTCTTCCGCGAGTTGCAAATCGAGTTTATCGTTCGAGGTCATAGGAATGCCTTTACTTTCAAGGGGTCACCAGTAACTTTCGCAATTACTTCGTGATCATTAAACACACTAAAAAGTGCGGTCTCGCCTATCGTTGGGTCCCCGTAAGGTACTTCCCAGCGATCGCCGCCCCACTTTGGCATGCGAACATAGTCGCCGACATCGATCCAGTTGCCCTCGGGCCACGATTCGAGTGTATCGCGTTTCTTGAAAGCCAGTGGACCCACCGCTATGACTTTCGCCACTTGGTTATTCCACTTCTCCGTTTCCTTCGTCTCCTCGACGAGTACAATTCCTGACGATGTGACGGTCTTCTTGGCGGCTCTCCACTGCACAAGAATTCGTCCACCTACAGGCAAAGCACCGGGGTCTACTGCGGGAAATGCTTCCTGCAACGCGGCTTCATGCGAAGCCACCGGTTGAGTATCACTCATTGTCATCTTCCTCTTTTAAAAGGTCGTTTAAAATTACCAGAGCTTCTTCAAGCCCTTGGTGCTGGCCAACTAAGCGTTGGTAGGCCTCAAAGGTGACGGCATTTCCATGCACCAATGACTGCGCGATCGCCGATTTGCGGACCTCAATAGCACCAATGAGGTCACTGACGTATCGCATTATTTCTTTTTAGCTTGCGCTAGTGCCCCACCACCACGCTTGGGCGCACTGGGCGTCTTTGCGGGTTCTTTAGCACCAAGCGAGGAGCCGTCGAGCTTCGCGCCCATGGCTATCCGCTTGTGGTAAGGTACATCTTGGCCCATTTGGGCAGAGTCGTTGGTAGCCATATTACACTCCTAAAGTTCGTTGTGCGCTCTCTTGCGCGGCCAATGCAGTCTGCTCCTGCTCGCTCTTCAGAACTGCCGCGTCTTGCGTCAATTCTGCAGTCTTGATCCGTTCTTCGGTCAAGTTGTCCGATGCGTTCAGCGCGATCTTGATCTGCTGTTCGCGGTTTTTGCTCAGTGCGTCGTTCTTCAGACGCTCTGCTTGTAACTGTAACTCGGCCGCGTCGCGCTCTGCACGTCGCTTGGTCTCGGCCATTGATGTCTGGAGGATCACCTGATCCGAGCCGTCCATCTGTGGCTTCGGCTTGAGCTTTTGCACAGTCTCCAAGATTTGTTGCATCGCGGGCATAACCTTCGCGAACGCTTCTTTTGCGTCCATCTGTGTGTGCTGGGACGCCAACGCGTACAGCTTGTCGATCTCGCCGGTGATTCCCGCAATGTCGTAATCCTTTACGGGACGTCCGAGCGACTCCTCGACATAGCCGTTCATATGGCCGAGATACCAGAGCATCAAGTGTTGCTTGAAATGCTCGAGGAATGCGGGCAAGAATGCTGGCGCGATGATCGGGTTGGACCCCAGCATCGGGTTCAGAGCGAAATCGAGATGGCTCTGAATATGCGCCAACTGGTTCTGGTGTGGGTACGCAAACGCGGCACGCCCAATCGACATCGCCGCATTTTCTTCTGCCGCATTGATTTCCATCGGTTCGGCCGTCGCGGGCATCAGCTCCTGCACGTTCGGTATCTTCATCTGCTTCAACGCACGCTGGACTACCGCTCGGCGATCAAAAAGATCGGGGTATTTGTCCATGTAGGCCATTACCGCTTGGGTCTGGGCCATCCGCTGAGTCTCGGAGAAAATGTGAGGATCGCTCACCGGAATCACGTCAGTATTGCGATTGAAGTCTTCGCGGCGGATGTCCAGCTCTTGGACCACATCGCCCATTCGCATTTCGTCCAGATACCAGCGATTGATACGCTGAAGTACCCTAAGTACTCGCGATTGGGAGTCGTGAAGTCGTGCGTGAATTGCTGAGAATACCTTCGAACCCTGCTCGATCAACGCTTGAGTCGTTCCGACTGGCGTGTTGGCATTCAACTCCGCGATTTTCTCTTCGGAAGTGGTCACCACACCTTTCGCCGCGTCCGTCAAGAACCCGACGAGCTTGAAGAGCACCTCGCTCGGGGGGTTGAAAGGCATCGGCATTGCGATCTTGCGAATATCGTCAACGCCCGGAGCACCCTCGATCTCGGTGATTTGCGTCACTTCAACGTTTTGCGACTGCCCCGAAATCTTCGCGCCCTTGATCTTAAGCATTGTGGCGGCGTTGTTGATATGCGCAGTATCCAGTAGAGCACGCAAACCACCAGTAATAGCGGCCGAAAGCCCACCAATAAGTTGCGGCAGACCAATCGCGTATGCACCACGCCACGGGATGAACTTGAACTCGATCATCCAGTCGAGCTTCGCCATCGCTTCGTCGCCCTGCTCCCAGTTCCGGTACATGCCGACGACTTCCGAATTGTTCTCGTCGATCATCAAAATATAGGGAGCCAGTTCGCCTTTTGAGTGCGAATCATCTTCTTCGGCAATGTATGCGTAAATGTGGTACACGCGACGCAGTCCATCGGTGTCGTCACTCCACTGCTTACCCTCGATCCTGTTATTCGCCTTCTCGGGAGAGGATGGCTCCGGCTCCATCACGGCGCGAGTGAACGTCACATCGCGGTACAGACCCGACGACATCCGCGACTCGAATTCCTGCTGGGTGATGTCCTGCACCTCAGTCACACGTTGTGCAGTGTAGAAATTCGCGGCGGAAAAAGGCAACAGGATGTTATCGATCGATACGAACTCTGCGCAAGGACGTTTTTTGCGGTCGTCGTACCAGAGCTTCAAGAACTGCGAGCCGCCCAGTGGCAATTGCGTGAGCATCTGCTCCTGCTCATCGCGGAACTCCTCGATCTGCTCAGTCAACTGCCAGTTCATGAAGTCGCGCTTGCGCTCGGCCCGCTTCGTTTCTTCCTCGGTGACTTTGCCCAAAATGTGTGTACGCACTGGGCCATCCGGTGGGAACAGCTCTTTAATAGCACGCGATTCGAAATCGATACAGGCTTCGGCCATCACAGGGTGCACAACTTTGCTGGCACCTTGGAATTGCGCACCACCGGGAGCGTCGTGCCCGAGGCCCGTGCGCTTGAGTCCCTCTTCGTACTGCTTGTCCCGCTCTTTGCGTGCCTCTTTGTCCTTCTCGATCAGGTCGAGGTAGTGCATCGCGAGCTTGTCCAGCTTCCACGCATCAATCTCGTCGGCCATGTTCGCGTAGAAGTCTTGATCCTCGCCCGGTCCCTTGAATTCGTCCATCCGCACAATAGCCGAACCGTCCGGTTGCTCTTCCACTTCCGCGAACGGGTCCTCCATGTCGAGGTCGAACACCATGCCCGCCGAGTCCTCAGGACCTTCGGGTGCTTCCATTTGCGGTTGTGGGAATTCAGTTGCCATTATCAGCCTTTAATATGTGCGATTTTAACACGACTAGCGGTTTCCGATAATTTCCCAGATCTTTGGGTCACCACGCAAGAACATTTCCACTTCGTCTTCGCCCCTCAACACTCCACGCCCAAGTGCGTTCTCAATCGACTGCATCGAGAAATCGCGCGATGCGTCTTTCAGCTCCTCATACTTCTTCGGTGCCATGTCTCGCATCGCCCGCATCTCGGGGCGTGCGGCCATGATCGATGGTTTCTTTTGCGCGGCAAGCAAATCACGCATTACGTCGGACGGCGTGAGCAGGTCGTCCTCGTAGTCAATGCGGGACGGATTCTTGTAATTGCGGAATGTCTCTTCGAGTTCGAATAACTCGTCCGCGTTCGGCACCTTACTGCGCACGAATTTCAACGCGTCACTAAGCTTCATACCTTGCTCGGCCGCTTGAGCCAACAACGGGGCAATCATGCTCGAAGGCAAAGCAGTGGGAGCGGCCGCAGTCTCTGCGACTTTGGCTACGTTGCCAATGGCACTCAACCCGCCAAGATCGGGCAGTATGCCACGCATCGCTTGGCCCGCCGCCGTTTGCAGGACTTCGCGCCTCGACATCGGCGTCTCGCTGATCGATTTAAGCGTTGACTTCGCCGCGCCCTTACCGGGGTCGATGGTCACGGATTTCTCGGTGATGGCTGGCGCACCCTTCAGATCGGACTGCATCTTCTCTAGTGCCTTGGTATCGAGCTTTGCCAGTGGGAAATCCGACGCCTTACCGAGGCCGAGAAATCCACGACGTGCGAGGTCCGGCTTGTCGGCCAGCTTGGTGCCTTTTTGTGCCATCTCCGCCATCATCTGGTCCAGCGTCTTTTTCACGCCGCCGCCCCTGTTGTAAGGCTGTGGGTCGGGGATGAACCTGCCACCGTCCTGCATGTCGGGGATGGTGAAGTCGATCGCGCCACCATTGGCGAATTTCTTCTTTTTCGGTGCGGCACTCATGTACTGCTGAGCCGACATCGGTGCCTCTTCGAAATCGCGGCGTCGCGTAGCGGTCGTCGGGCTGTATGGGTCGCGTGATTGCTTTAGCATTTCGTTGATCAGCAATTCGCGAATGCGAGGGTCGGGGTATCGCATCTCGAAATCCATCTGCGCACGACGATTGGACTCCGCTGGGTCAATAGTCGGCGGTGCTGGCATCGTGGCTGGACCACGGCGTCGCGCCAGCTCCTCATCGTGACCCTCGTTCGTGCCTGTTGCACCCAACGCGGCATACACTGGTACTGTATTGCGCAGACCAGCCAAAAGGGTCAGAATGTCAGCCGGTTGCAATCCGGCTTTGAATTCGTCAACGAAGTCCATGTAGTTATTGGGCATAAGGGTTCCCTCGGTTGGGTCTGTATTCGTCGTCCACGTAGTCGTTGTCCGGTGGTATCGGATCGATTTGCAGGAATGACATGTCTTTCAGCAGTCGTAGTGCTTGGGACAGCGTGTCGGTCAGGTCATCACGGTCCGACTCGGGGAACGAGCAGACTTGGCTGACCAGTGGCTCTGCCCAGTCGCGCGGTTGGCCCGGATGGACGAGCGATTCGGGAATGTAGACGCGGCCATGTGCAATGATGTTGGCGACCAGATGCAAACGCTGTACTTTGTCAGCGCGGCCCGGGTTGTAGGCGCGGCACGGCACCCCAGCACGCTGTAAGTCCTGCAAAATGCTGATACCCGACGCTTTGTCCTCGACGAGTACGAGGTCCACCTTTTTGCCGGGGTCGCCGTAGATCGAGCCGTACTCGTCAATGATCTTGGGCCGCAAATCGGGATACGCGAGGAAGTCCTCCCAGCAGTCGATGAGCATAGCGCAAAGCCCGCTGTCTTCGTTCGGCCGAAAGACGCCCCACACGGAGCACGCGGTTGGATCGTTTTGCGTCTTTTCGGTGTACGCACAGTCGTAGGACTGGAGCACGTAGAGGAAATCGGGCAGTGGCTTGCTCGCGTCCCACAGCTTGAACCACTCGCGCTTGACAATGCCGTAGTCTTCGGGGTCAATGACCTCCGCGTACAGCTCCTGCCGTCCGATGCGTGTGCCCTCGTACTGCGACACGATTTCGTCGCGAAACGTGGGTGCAAGGTTATTGAAATTCTCGTGCGTTGTGCCCGTGGTGACGATGACACGCTCCTCATCAATTAGACGGCGTACGATCGGGATGGGCTTTGGTGTCGTGGTAATACAAACGCGGGGCTTTTGCCCCAGTCGCAGGCCGAACATCAGGTTGGACCACATGTCCTCCGCATTGCGGAATTTCGCCAGTTCGTCCACCCAAGCCAAATCGTGCTGTGGTCCGCGCAGTGTCTCGGGGTCGTTGTCCGAATAAATCGTGGCGATCGCGCCATTGGGCCACTCGAGTCGCCGCTTGGATGGGACGAATACCGGCTTGCATTTGGGGTGCGAGATGGCCAAAATGCCAGATTCGCCTTCCACCATCACGTCGCGTGCGTCACCCGCGTCTTCGGCAATCAGTGCAATGCGGCCAGCCAGTCCGTTTTCGGCGTGGTAGCGCACGAATTCGGCACCACAGCGGGTTTTGCCCCAGCCACGTCCAGCGAGGATCATCCAAATCGTCCAGTCGTCACCCGGTGGTATCGTCTGGTTGTGCCGCGCCCACGTGGGCCAGTCGTAAAAAAGTTCGAGTGCTTCGCGGTCCGACAGCTCGTCCACGAACTCGTGCCAGTTCGCCGAATCGACGATAGTCGACTTTTTACTCCGCCTTTGAGCGCGAGTTAAGACGTTGGGCAAGGCGATCACGGAGACCTTCGATGTTGATGTTCGAATCCAGCTGGCCCGACACGTTCATATTGACGTCTTTCGAGCGGAATTTCGCGTCGTACCCCATGAGGGTGAACTGGAGCAGTGAATCACTGAACTTTTTCACAGTGTCGCCCGTCTTGACGCCCTGATGCGTGAGCGGTTCATCGTGTCCCACCACAGAGCGACGATAGGCTTCGGCACGCATCGTATCGACCATCTCCTCTTGGATGCTGTCCATGATGCCATCGAACAGCTTGTGGTCACCGCGCCAGCCGATCAGCGTTTGCCGGTGGATGCCCGCCGTGTTGTACGCATGGCGCAGAGAGAAACGCGACTCGGGTGGACCATCACGGAATTCGGCGATGATCTGGAGCATTTTGTATGCTTTGGTCTCCTCGAGCAAAGCTAGCTCGTCAGTCGCCGTGACGCTTGGGTCGTTGCACGTGGGCGAGTGTGACATAAGGCACGAGGGACTGGGTGGGTGTCGCACGCGGTCACGGACGACGGCGTCCAGCAGTATTTGCACAGAGATCCCAGCACGACGCTCGTATTCGGCAATCGTAGCGGGTCCGATGTCTTTCAACAGTTTGCGTTCGTCAGGTAAGGCCATGAAGCGAATTAAAACACAGATGCCACGCGACACGCAATACCCGGCTTTGTCTGCCAAATCGTTATAACGAATCGCCTGAGCATAACACGGAGTTATAACGCTTTCATGCGCACACGTGAGAAGCCCTAAGAGAAGCTCTAAGTGGTGGTGGAAGAATATTCGGCGTCTGGAGACCCCCGTTTGTTCCACAATGATGGAACGGTGATGGAACGCACCACAGTCTCACAAGCCCCGTCCGACGCGGGTTTCGAGACACACAGCCCGTGTACCATTGTTCCATCTAATACCCCCCGCCTCGAACCATGCCGTTGACAAGGCAGTACCCCCGCGTGCGCATGTAACAATGGAACACCGGGTCTTTTTTCGAATGGGAGGAGCGTTCCATTGTGCGTTCCATCTTGCTGGAACGGTGGAACGTGTCTTTTCTTGTTCCACCAGTGTCGGGAGGTCCGACACGAGTACAGCGCATTGCACGCCGTGAACGAATTAAACCACAAATTCGCGCAGTGCTACAAGTACGTCCTCGGTGCTACAGGCTTTTTTGTCGAGTCGCACGCTGTACGAACGCCACTCGGCTTGGGTCCAGTCGCTGGTCGCCAGCTCCGCCGCGTTGAACACGAAGACTTCGTCCCCGATTTGGACCACGAGCCACGTGTTGCCGCCGTACGTTTGGTGCCGGATCGCCCAGTAGCGTTGGCCGTTGGTCCAGTGCGGGAGCTTGACGGTGGTGGTGGCTTTGACGGGGAACGCGTCGAGGCATTTCAGTTCGATCCAGCCGGTGAGCGGGCGGTCGTCGGTACTGGACGACGCTCGGACGCTGATGTACAGGTCCGGGGTGTCTTTTTTCACCCGGTTTTCGACACGCTCCAGCAGTGCCCAATGGCCGATTTTGCGGACCAGCCAGTCGTAGAGCTTCTGCTCAGGCAAGCGCATACACGCTCCGATACCTCTCCGAGGCCTTCCTTGGGGTCTTCCTTGCGCTGGGGGGTATAGTACCGGTATGGTAATAGCTTAGCATATCTCAAGCGTCTTCCGTGGGCTTCGGTGGGTCATCGTCCAGTGGGTCCCGGTTGATTTCGTGGATCGCCCACAGAAGCGTGCCCACCCCGAGAGCGAGGAAGGCAAGCAGGATGAGGGTGGCGTCGGACATGCCACCGATTGTACCCTACGAGGCCTTTTCACGCAAGGCCTTGCGTAGTGCGTTCAGCAGTCGCATCGTCGCGACGCCGTTGTTCGGGGCGTTCAGCAGGATCGCCGGATCGATACCGTACTCGTTGCACAGGGCGACGCGCAAGACGGGGAAGGGGCACTGGGCCACCAGCCGCTGGGCCAGATCCGGTTCCCGAGGGGTCGCCGGGGCCTTCCTTGGGGTCTCGGGGACGCTCGCCACCCGGGGTTGGGCCTTAGGTACCGGGGCGGGTCTCGGTGCCACGGGAAGCCTTCCGGTGGCCTTGCCGCCGACGATTACGACGCCCGACTCGGTCGTGTATTTCGTGCCGTTGGCACGGGCGTACTCGCCCTTTGCCCACCAAGGCACGTAGTCGGGGTCTGCCACGGGACGGGGAGAGTG
>Ga0222712_10006875_pt1 | contig 11140 bp, 9 predicted proteins | sample C33_657DmetaG_FD_165043 | JGI IMG/M metagenome (GOLD analysis project Ga0222712, IMG submission 165043) | Estuarine water microbial communities from San Francisco Bay, California, United States - C33_657D | ecosystem: Environmental > Aquatic > Marine > Unclassified | place: USA: California... | reverse complement strand
GTCATGTGGCCGAGGGGTGAGGCAAGGGTCAGCAAAACCCTTAACGATGGTTCGATCCCATCTATGACAACTTGGTTTTGGTTTTAGCAAGCAATCGTAAAGTACGGGCGGTGTTTCTACACTGCCCTTTTTTATTTTTTTGAAATTTTATATTTATACCTAAATATAAAGGCTGCTAATAATATTAAGGCGCAAGCTTCTACTAGTAATTTTTCAGGATCAATAAAATCAATCGGCCGATCTTTTAGAAGAGGGTCCATTACTAAACCATGTACGATGAACAATAGTCCAGTAGCATAGGAGATGACATGAATATTACGCCATGTATTTGTGCCTAATTTATTTTTGATCACCTTCTGCGTGGTAATAATTACAGTCAATAATGCGATAAATGATATCACGCCTAGTAATACAAATACGGGTTGGTGCGGCGCCGTTAAAGGTTTTAATAAATGTGTAAAATTAAACTTCGAACTAGGGTCCAAGGGGATAATGATGAAATGTAAAAACACAATGAGTAAGGCCACATAGGCGGTATTGTTATGGAAATCGATAATTTTTAGTGCTTTTATTTTGTCAGGTAGCTTTTGCCAATATACATTTTTTTTATACGCCGTACTTAATAGGATCCCCATGACAATATTGAGTGTTAAAACTACCATCGCGATTAATCCAAGTACGCCCGAAATTTCAATCGTGTCCATATTTTTTATTAAATAATGTTGAATGTTCATATAAAGATACCATGTCAATTGGTTTATTTGCAATTTAATAATTTTACACTACCATTTATTGCCTATTTTTAATTATCATTAAGTTTTCATAAAACCTAACCCTACAATCCAAAATTCTTAAGTAAATTGCTGCATATGCAAATAATTCGATGGGGCATGATTGGTTGTGGTAGTGTAACTGAAGTTAAAAGCGGCCCGGCCTTTAATAAAGTGCCTAATTCAAAGTTAATGGCGGTCATGAGACGTGATGCTGAAAAAGTAAAGGACTATGCACAACGACATCATGTTCCTTATTATTTCACCGATGTAGATGAATTAATTAATCATCCGGAAGTGGATGCTATATATATTGCAACTCCTCCTAAATTTCATGCAGCATATGCGGAAAAAGCAATGAAGGTGGGAAAGCCAGTGTACGTTGAAAAACCAATGGCATTGAATGTCGCGGAATGTGAAACAATGCAGCAAATTTCAAATAGCACAGGCGTGAAATTAGTCGTGGCACATTATCGTCGCGCACTTCCCTTGTTTTTAAAAGTAAAAAGTTTGTTGGCTGAAAATTATATCGGTGTTGTAAAACAAGTAAATATTCAAATGTTCAAGCAGCCGAGTCCCAATTGTGGTTCAACGGATAATTGGCGTGTATTCCCTGAACTTGCAGGTGGTGGTTTGTTTTATGATTTGGCACCACATCAATTGGATTTGGTATTTTTTTACTTTGGGGATGCCTTAAGTTATCATGGCAAATCCGAAAATAAGGCTGGATTGTATCCGGCTGAAGACAGCGTAAAAGGAACCATGCAGCTTAATCATGATATTGTATTTAATGGCGAATGGGATTTTACGGTGTCAGCGGAATTGGAAAAAGATGTTTTTGAAATTATAGGGGAATATGGTCAAATTTCATTTCCGGTATTTGGTAATGATATCAGGATTGAGAAAAGTGGGAAACAAGAGATCATTCATTTTGATCCTCCGTTGCACAACCAACAAAATTTTATAGCTCAAGTTGTTTCCTATTTTTTAGGCAATGGCGTAAATCCTTGTTCTACAATGGATGCGCTACAATCAATGAGGGTTATGGAAGCCTTTGTGTATGGTGCTAATAAATAGTTTTTACTTATTAGTAATCAAATTATATTTGGACATCATTTATAAAATTTCGAATCATGGTTAGATATTGTTTTGCAGTTGATTTAAAGGACGATCCTATTGCTATTGCTGCTTATGAGGAATACCATAAATCCGTATGGCCTGAAATCATTCAATCAATTAAAGATGCCGATATTCATGTGATGGATATATATAGGGTATCCAATCGTTTGTTTATGATCATGGAGGCTGGAGATGACTTTAGCTTTGAAAAAAAAGCTGCCATGGATGCCTCCAATGATATTGTGGTACAATGGGAAAAATTATTATGGGATTATCAGCAAGCTTTACCCAATGCGAATCCTGGTGAAAAATGGGTTTTGATGAATAAAATATTTGCGCTGTAAACATTGGTCAATCCAACTTACTTTTATGAAAACTTTAATTAATTGGCTTTTATTTATAGGAGTTATTACTGTTAATGCACTAGCAAGTATTTTGCCAATTAATGGATACAATACAGGTCAAATTTCCGCCTTTTATCCAAATTATTTTGTGCCTGCTGGTTTTACATTTTCTATATGGGGCCTGATTTATTTATTTTTATTATGCTATTCAATCACGCATACTTATTTTTCCATTAAGCAAAAAGAGTTCCCAATTATTAAAAAATATTTAGATCAAATTACACCTTGGTATTGGGCTACGGCTGTTTTAAATATTGCTTGGATTCTTTCTTGGCATTATTTACAAATATTTACTAGCGTGGTTGTAATGATTGCATTTTTGTTGATGTTAATTCAGATATTTATATACACCCGAAGCCTTTCAAATGATATCAAATTAATACATCGTATTTTTATTATTGCACCGTTCACTGTTTATATTGGTTGGATCAGTGTTGCTATGATTGCCAATTTTGCAGCTTTATTGGTTAATTTGCAATGGAGCGGCTGGGGAGTTGCTCCTGAATATTGGGCTGTTATTATGATTGCTATTGCAATTGTACTTGCGTTTTGTTTTTCGTTTTTCTACGACTCTATTGCAGCACCCTTAGTTATTGCATGGGCATTATGGGGCATTATGAATGGGCAAGGAGGACAAATTGAACTGATACATATATTATGTCTAATCGGGTTGTGCGTTATCCTCATTTTATCACTTAGATTACTTTTTGTAAAATATATTTTAGTGCGGTAATTTTTCTTGAAAAAAACCATACGTCCAAGTCCCTAATAAGGCACTCGCTAAAATAACTATTTTCCAAAAAAGAATTGTTCAATAAAAATAACACTGGCCATAACTAGTATAAACCAGCCGAATCCTTTTTTTAGTTTTGCGCCATCCATTTTTTTATTAAGATAGTTGCCGATAATGATACCGACAGTAGCTAATAAAACAATGACCATTAAAAAATTCCAATCAATGGTGGTATGTGATATATCGCCAACAAATCCCACAATGGATTTGATACTTATAATAAAAATGGAGGAAGCGATCGCTTTTTTCATGGGAAGCTTACCTAAAATAACCAATGCAGGGATGATTAAAAATCCACCACCAGCACCCACAATACCGGTTAACATTCCTTCCCCTAGGCCTACCATCATTAAGGCAATGCCATATTCAGGCAAAATACCTTCTAACTCTTTTTTGTTTTTTCCTAAAATCATGGATAATGCCGAAACCAACATTAAACTTGCAAAAAACAACATGATAAAATTACTTTTACCTATTAAACTATTGCCAAGATGAATGGTATCTGGGATATTGGGCAAGAAAAATTTACGAGCAATAAATACACCAATGACTGATGGTATCCCGAAAATGATGATCGTTTTAATGTCGACCAATCTTTGTTTCATTCTTGAAATAATACCTGCAATACTACTCAAGCCTACAATACATAAGGAGTAAGTGGTTGCTAAAATTGGATTTATATTAAACAGGTATACTAAAACAGGCACTGTTAAAATAGAACCGCCACTTCCAATAAGGCCCAATGATACCCCAATTAAAATAGATGCGAAATAGCCGACTACTTCCATGTTTGATTAGTTTTTAGCAAAAATCAGAATTAAGCATTACAAGATATGTACTATTAGTCACTTAGTAAATTTTTAGTGAAATAGGGGAGACAAAAATTTCCTGCGCAAAAGTGATTTTTGTCACGCTTTAAGCTAATTTTATAGTATATTTTTACAGTTGATATTAAATATCAGATAATGAAAATAGAACAAATTTATACGGGTTGTTTGGCGCAAGGGGCTTATTATATAATGAGTGAAGGCGAAGTGGCGATTATCGACCCATTAAGAGAAGTCGACCCCTATATTCAAAAAGCCAATTTGGATCAGGCTAAAATAAAATATGTTTTAGAGACCCATTTTCATGCTGATTTTGTATCTGGTCATATTGATCTTGCAAAAAAAACAGGGGCTAAAATTATATATGGCCCTACTGCGGCACCCGCTTTTGAATTTCATTCGGCAAAAGATAAAGAAGAAATTTTATTGGGAAAGGTTAAAATCAGGGTATTACATACACCAGGTCACACCATGGAAAGCACTTGCTACTTGTTAATTGACGAAAACGGAAAAGAGGTTGCTTTATTTAGTGGTGATACTTTGTTTATTGGAGATGTAGGTCGTCCAGATTTGGCACAAAAAATAAAATCAGGATTAACACAGGAAATTTTAGCAGGATACTTATATGATTCCCTAAGAAATAAAATCATGCCATTGCCTAATGATATAGTAGTTTATCCAGCGCATGGGGCAGGCAGTGCCTGTGGTAAAAAAATGAGTAAGGAAACACAGGATACTTTGGGGAATCAAAAATTGACCAATTATGCATTGGCAGCTGACATGACCAAGCCAGAATTTGTAGCTGCCGTTTTGGATGGATTAGTAGCACCTCCTGGATATTTCCCATTGAATGTAATGATGAATATTCAAGGATATGATAGTATTGATAAGGTGCTAGCACGTGGACAACATGCAATGAGCCCTACTGCATTTGAAACTGCAGCCAACGAAACAGGCGCATTAATTTTAGATACCAGAGATGCGCAAACTTTTGCAAATTGCTTTATACCCAATTCAATTAATATTGGCATTGATGGCAGTTTTGCTCCTTGGGTAGGCGCAATGATACCTGATATTAAACAAGAAATTTTATTAGTGGCTGAGCCAGGTCGAGAAACAGAAATCATCACCCGACTTGCGCGTGTTGGTTATGACTTTACCATTGGATTTTTAGCAGGTGGATTTGAAGCATGGAAACAGTCGGGAAAGGAAATAGATCAAATAAAATCTATATCAGCAGATGAACTAGCCACAATTCAAAAACAAGATGCAGGTATTAATATATTAGATGTTCGTAAAGCGTCAGAATATAAGAGCGAACATGTAAAAGGCACCATCAATGCGCCACTTGACTTTATCAACGATAGTATGGCTGCAATTCAAAAAGATAAAACCTATTATGTTCATTGTGCTGGAGGTTATAGATCAATGATTTTTGTATCTATTTTAAAAGCAAGAGGATTTGATCATTTAATAGATGTGAAGGGGGGATTCAAGGAAATAAAGGAGTCTGGCCAGTTTAAGCTTACAGAATATTCCATACCCACCAGTTTATTATTATAAAGGCAGTATGAGTTTAAGGCCTTAAATAATTAATAATTTCTTACATTCATGTAAATTATTAATTATGAAAAATACATCTCGTTTAATTTGCCTATTATTTACGATGGTATTTTCTTTTCAATTTTGCTATGCGCAAACTGAAATCAAAGATCATAATATTGTTATTCAACTAAATACTGCAGATACCAGTGCATGGTCCTCCACCATAGGTAATATAAAAAATATTCAAAAGGCATGGCCTAATCATCTTCATATTGAAGTAGTGGTGCATGGCAAGGCAATTAATTTACTAGTGAAGGATAAAACATATTTCGCCAATGACATAGCTGGCTTAACCAATGAGGGCGTTGTATTTGTGGCTTGTGAAAACACCATGCGAAAGTATAAAATTGAAAAGGCAGATTTATTAATTGAAGCAAAAACGGTTCCATCGGGTGTGGTTGAAGTAATTTTGAAGCAGGAGCAAGGATGGCGTTATTTAAAAGCAGGTATTAACTAAATTTAGATGTTAAAAAAGTTTCTATACATCATTGGTTTTATTATTGTATTGGGGGGTGGCTTATATATATTTTACACATTTAACAAAAAACCTATTCCTCAAACTGTCCAACTTGATATAAGTAAAGTGGATACCACTACCTGGGTAGGTGCTTCGCAATATCAAATTCCTTTGGACACCAATCAAAATGGGCCACTCATTAGGTACGGTTATGAGTTGATTGCGCATACTGCAAAATATTTAGGACCTAAAGGAACTGTGCAACATTCAACCAACGGCATGAATTGCCAAAACTGTCATTTAGAAGCGGGTACCAAACCCTGGGGTTTGAATTATGGTGCAGTGTATGCAACCTATCCAAAATTTAGAGAACGTTCTGGATCTATTGAAACTATTTATAAAAGAATCAATGACTGTATGGAGCGCAGTTTAAATGGGAAGGCCTTAGATACAAGTTCGAAAGAAATAAAAGCTATTTATGCTTATATAAAATGGTTGGGGGAAGGGGTACCCAAAGGGGAAAAAGTAAGGGGCTCTGGCATTGAAATATTACCACTATTAACTGTACCAGCAAATCCTAAAAATGGGCTTTATGTATATACACAATACTGTCAAAAATGTCATGGCTTGAACGGAGAGGGTGTAATGAATAAGGAAGGAAATATGTATGAATATCCGCCGCTTTGGGGGGCGCACAGTTATAACGATGCAGCAGGCATCAATCAGCTTTCAAAATTAGCAGGATTCATCAAAAATAATATGCCTAATCCGGTCAACTATCATAAGCCTACTTTAACTACAGAACAAGCTTGGGATGTAGCAGCTTATATTAGCTCCCATGCAAGACCCACTAAAGATAAATCCAAGGACTGGCCAGTACTTGCAACTAAGCCATTTGATTATCCATTTGGTCCTTATGCTGATACTTTTTCAGTAAGGCAACACAAATACGGTCCCTTTGAACCCATACAATTAGCAAAGTTGTCGAAAAAGTAAAAGCCTCCCCGAATCAACGAGAAGGCTTTTCACTAAAGTATTTCTTACTTATTTTTTTCTTTCAATTTCTTTATTCAACTCCTCAATATCAACGGATCTTTCCGTGTTATCACCCAATAAATATTTTGAAAAGTAATCGGCAGTTTTCCAGAACCAATACTCATTCATATCTCCAAAGCCATGTCGTTGTGTAGGTAAAATTAACATATCAAAACGCTTATTCGCTTTAATCAATGCATTCACCACACGAATGGTATTTGCAGGATGAACATTATTGTCAATCTCACCGTGAATCAATAATAATTTTCCTTTTAAATTTTTAGCAATGTCTGGATTTTTATCAATCATATAAGCAAAAGTAGTATCTCCTTTATCAGAAATATTTTCTTTCACGCCATTATGTTTTTCACTCCACCATCTATTGTAAACACTATTGTCATGATTGCCTGCATTACTTACTGCTACTTTAAAAATATCTGGATAAGCAAACATAGCTGCGGTACTCATAAAGCCACCACCACTATGGCCGTGAATACCCACTTTATCACGATCAATAAAAGTAAATCGGTCAGCTAATTGTTCAACAGCTGCTTTTTTATCCGCCAATCCGTAGTCTCTTAAATTGCCATAGCCATAATTATGATACCACTTACTGCGTGCAGGATGTCCGCCTCTGTTTCCAATGGTTACCACCACAAATCCCAATTGTGCCAAACGATCAATACGATCCATTCCCTTACTAAAACTTTTATTAACAGATTCAGTTTGAGGCCCAGGATACACATATTCAATAATGGGATACTTTTTAGTGCTATCGAAATCATAAGGTTTATACATGACACCAAAAATGTCAGTAATGCCATCATCCGCTTTTACTTTAAATGTTTCTGGAAATTTATAGCCTGCTGCAAATAATGAAGTTAAATCAGCCGTTTCTAAATCCATCAATTTTTTTCCCTCTGCCGAATATAATGCGGATACTGGTGTTGCATTAACGCGAGAAGAATTATTTACGAAATAATTTTTCTTATCGTTCATACTAAAGTTATTGTCAAAATTACCAGAGTTCAATAATTGTAAACCTGTGCCATCAAAGTTGACTTTGTATAAATGCAAATAGTAAGGATCTTCCTTGGTGTTGCTGTTGATATTTTCACGGCCGTTTGCTGAAAAGTAAACCACTCTTTTATCTTCATCAATGGATACCACATCTTCAATATGCCATGGTCCTTGGGTAATTTGATTTTTTACTTTACCCTCTTTGTCATGTAAATACAAATGTGCCCAGCCATCACGCTCACTCCATTCAATTATTTCTTCACCATTTTTAACCAAGCCTGGCTTTTTAATTTCAACATAAGTATTTAAACTTTCTTCAATTAATGTTTTCACAACACCCGTATTGATATTAACAACACATTGGTCAATTTTTTTCAAATCACGACTGGTGCGCGATAAATAAAGCTGATCATTAGTGCCCAACCATATATTTGGTCTATGTTCATCGTCTCTTGCATTAACATTGGCTGTTTTATTCCAAACAGCAACATCTTGATCCTTAAATAAGGATACATCTATTTCCTTATAACTAAATGCAGTCATATCAACAATCATCAAATGATCCATCGGAGCTTCTTTTTCGCCGGGCATCCAATACTTATAGGTTTCTAATGTAGGTCTTGGCTCAGCGATACTATTGATTACCCATAAATCTTTTACTTTGCGATTGTCCACTTTAGTTATTGCGATATGTTTGCTATTCTCACTCCATAAGCCATAAACAGATTTTCTTTTATTTTTATTTTTTTCTACATCTACATTGGTTTCACCACCACCACCATAGGCGCTTTCGCTATGCCAGCTATAATTTTGAATACCATCTTTAGTAATAGCGTGTTCAACAATTGTACTGTCCTCGTCATTTAAGATGGCTTTGTTGAAATTTTCTCTGTCCATATAAAACAAATTATAATTTCTTCCAAACACCACTATTTTTTCATCGGGTGAAATATTTGCCCAGCTTGGTTTGCGTTTAGACTTTTTAAATCCAACCAATTCATTGAGCTGTTCTGTTAAAAGATTATATTCAAAATAAAATGTTTTTTTAATTTTTTCCGGTTTCGCATCTTTCTTTACTACGGCATCTTTATTTATTTCGATGGTGCTTTTTACCTCAAACTGAATCCAATTTTCATCCTTGATGAATTTTAAAGAATCAATAGGCAAATGCTGCCCATCAAATGGATCCTTGATAATTTTAGTAAGTTCAGCAGCAATTTTATCTCTATTAAACATTGCTCTTTTTTCCCCCTTTACAGGGTCCACTATATTCCATTGTTTGCCTTCACTCGTTTCATACGTGTACCAAAATTTATTGGATAGTTTTAGCCAATGCGGATCAATAGACATTGAAAAAATCATTTTGTCTAATTTTTTAGGGGCGAACCTGGCGGCTAAAAAATAATTTGCCTTTTGCTGACTCATGGCCAAAAAGGGGAGGAATAGGATAATAAGTAAAATGTGTTTACGCATAGTATAAATTTGTGTTAGGAAATTAGCAAAAAAGTACTAATCTACCTACTTGAAGCACTATTTTTTTATAAAAGGTAATGGGCTAATGAAATATGTTTTAAATTAGAGAAATTGTTTTTTATGAAATATAACTTACGTTATTTCTTGATGCTTATTTTAATAGTCAATGGCTTTATTTTGAATGCGCAAGTAGCTAATTTGGATACAAAATCATCCTACCAAGATGCTACTCGAAATGAACGTATTGCAAAAACATTTCCTTTAATAGAACAATTATATAAAGATTACGCACTTCAGTACCATTTTCCTGGTTATGCCTTTGGTATTGTGGTAGATGGACAATTGGTATTTAAAGGAAATGGCGGCTATGCCAATTTGGAAGAAAAAATACCAGCTTCCTCTGCTTCCATGTTCCGTATTGCTTCCATGTCAAAAAGTTTTACCGCTTTAGCTATTTTAAAATTAAGAGATGAAGGAAAGCTACAATTGGACGATGCGGTTGAAAAATATATACCCGCGTTAAAAGGGCAAGGACTTACTAAAGATGCACCATTGATGACTATTCGACATTTGATGACACATAGCGCAGGTTTTCCTGAAGATAATCCTTGGGGGGATCGACAACTGGAGGATACAGAAGAAGAATTAAATATATTAATCAAAAATCAATTGTCTTTATCGAATACTGCAGGCTTGGAATATGAGTATAGTAATTTGGGATTTGCGATGCTAGGTTATATTATTCATAAAGTATCAGGGATGACGTATGATACCTATATTGCTAAAAATATTTTAGCACCTTTATCAATGCAGGGTACAAGTTTTGAATACACAGATGTTCCTAAAAATGTATTTGCGAATGGATATCGTTATATTAATGACCAATGGCGTAAGGAACAACCATTAAAAAATGGCATTTATGGTGCGATGGGCGGCATGATTACTTCTATTGATATGTTTAGTAAATATGTTGCATTACATGAGGATGCCTGGCCTGCGAGAGATGACGCGCAAACCTTTCCCATTAAAAGGAGCAGCCTTAGAGAGATGCACCAACCCGCATTTTTTATTGGATTAAATCCAAATACAATTTTTCCGAGCGGGAAAAAAATAGCGACGACAAGTAGCTATAGCTATGGATTGAATTGGACGATAGATGCAGAAAAGAAAAAGAGTGTTGGGCATAGTGGCGGCTTGCCTGGATTTGGATCCAATTGGCGCTTTTTACCTGATTTTGGTATTGGCGTTATATTATTTGCGAATGTAACTTATGCACCCACCTCAAGAATTAATCTTATTGTATTAGATACTCTTATTCAATTAGCACAATTAAAACCAAGGCTTGTTAAGGTTTCCAATATCTTAATTGAAAGACAAACACAATTGGCAAAAATTATTACGAATTGGGATCAATCAACCCCAATATTTGCCGAAAACTTTTTTGATGATTATCCTATTGAAGATTTAAAAAAATCAGCGGATGCTATTTTTAAAAAAATGGGCAATATCATTAAAGTGAATACGATGATTCCCGAAAATCAATTAAGAGGCTATTGTATCATTGATTGTGAAAAAGGGAAACTAAAATTAAGCTTTACCTTGACCCCTGAAAATCCTACATTAATTCAAGAATATCA
>Ga0222712_10006872_pt1 | contig 11144 bp, 6 predicted proteins | sample C33_657DmetaG_FD_165043 | JGI IMG/M metagenome (GOLD analysis project Ga0222712, IMG submission 165043) | Estuarine water microbial communities from San Francisco Bay, California, United States - C33_657D | ecosystem: Environmental > Aquatic > Marine > Unclassified | place: USA: California... | reverse complement strand
CCGATCCGCAGATGCTTCTGCATTCCTTACCCGCACCTTCTTGAACGCAGGCACTGGTGCTGCGGCAGGTACAACGAATAACTCCACGGGCACTTTGGGTGCAGCACCCACACTTTCAAATGGCTTCTATGAGTGGACTGTTCCCGCGACCGGCCGTTATCGCATCAAGGCAGACGGTGCTCAAGGTGGAATTAGAACGGACCTCGCTTACACCGGAGGAAAAGGTGCTTCGGTCACCGCGGAATGGAATCTCACTGCTGGCCAAACATTGCGTATTGGTGTTGGCCATCAAGGCTTGAGCAACACCAATGCTGGTGGTGGCGGTGGTGCATCAGGTGTCGTTGCCACTTCGGGCAGTCCATCTACATATTTAGTAGTTGCCGGCGGTGGTGGTGCGGGCGGTTGGTCGTATCACGGCAACCCTGGACTCACGACAACTGCGGGTGCTGATTCCGGTGGAGTTCTTGGTGGAACAAATGGATTGGGTGGACAAGCTGGCTGGTACAGCGGAGACTGCGGCATCGGTGGTGGTGGCGGTGGCGTTCTAGGTAATGGTTCGTCGAATAACGGAGCTTCTAATGTTCCTGGTCCAAGCAACACAACTGGCGGCCGTTCGTATGCAAATGGTGGTTTGGGAAGCACATCCGCTGTGTGTGGATCCGGCGGAAACGGTGGATTCGGAATTGCCGGTGGCGGCATGGGTGGATACGGCGGCGGTGGCGGCGGTGGATACTCCGGTGGTGCTGGTGGTCAGTATCGATACGGAGCAGATGTTCGCTCCGGCGGTGGCGGTGGCGGTTCATACGCTGCAGGCGCATTGACATCTTCGATGACAGCAGGGGCGCGTAGTGGACATGGAGTAGTGGAAATCACTTTGCTTGCTCCTGCGCCCACGACATTTGCAGCAACAGTGGCGAGTCCAACAAATGTGTCATCGCTGACGTACAACGTGGTGTTCTCTGAAGATGTCACCGGTTTGGATACATCTGACTTCACAGTGTCGGGCACCAGTTCCGGTTGGGCTGTTACTGGACTGACAGGCAATGGAACAACGTATTCATTGTCGCTGTCGTCGTCTTCGCCGACAACGGGAACAGTGATTGTCACGATGTTGCAAAATGCAGTGGCGGGCAGTTCTTCGCAGCAAAACGGACCGGGAGGCGACACAGCTGCGCCGACCATGAATATCGATGTGGATCGACCGACAGCTTCATTCTCGTCGACTCCCTCGTCACCTGCATCAGCAATGTCTTTGACGTTCGGTGTGTCGTTTAGCGAGTCAGTTTCAGGAATTGCTGCAGCGGACTTTTCAAATGCAGGAACTGCTCTGGGTTGTGTTTTCACGCCGTCAGTAGCGTCCGGTTCTTCTGTCAACGTCGTTGTCACACAGTGTCAAGAAGGCACTTTGCAAGTGCAACTGGCAAGTAATGGTGTTGTGGATGCTGCAGGGAATACCGGGCCTGCGATCGCGCTTCAATCGTCGTCCATCACTCTTGCTGCATCTGCACTCTCCATCACTGCTGCAAGTCAAACGGTGAACTACGGCGGTTCTTGGACTGATTCATATTCACAGTCGGGACTCCTTGGTTCTGACACCGTGACAGTGACGTACACCTATTCCGGAACAGTGAACGATGGAACGACGTATGGACCTTCTTCGACGAAGCCAACATCAGGCGGTTCGTACACGATTATTCCAGGCGTCGCATACGGAGTAGCCAATACAAACCGATATGCACTCACTCGTACGAATGGTGTACTTACTATCAACCGCATTGCGCAGTCTTCGTTGTCGGTGACATCCACGTCTGCTACGTATGGTCAGTCGCTGACGCTGACCTCGTCGGGTGGCAGCGGTACCGGTTCGGTGTCGTGGCAGGTTGTGTCGGGTACGTGCACGGTTTCTGGTTCTACGTTGACTCCTGGTGATGCGGGTTCGTCATGTGTGGTGCGTGCCACGAAGGCCCAGGATTCGAATTACGTAGTTGCGAACTCTGTTGACACAACGATCTCCATTGCGCGTGCATCGCAGTCTTCGTTGTCGGTGACATCCACGTCTGCTACGTATGGTCAGTCGCTGACGCTGACCTCGTCGGGTGGCAGCGGTACCGGTTCGGTGTCGTGGCAGGTTGTGTCAGGTACGTGCACGGTTTCTGGTTCTACGTTGACGCCTGGTGATGCGGGTTCGTCATGTGTGGTGCGTGCCACGAAGGCCCAGGACATGAACTACTCAGCTGCTAGCTCTTCAAATGCAACCATCACTATCGGTCGTGCATCGCAGTCTGGTTTCTTTATCACGAACGTTGCCTCATTCGTGACAGGTGCGCCACTTGCATTGAGCGCATCGGGTGGTCAATCGGGTGGAAGCATTTCCTGGTCTGTCACGTCTGGCATTTGCGTGCTTTCAGGTACTTCGTTGTCCGCAACTCGTGGTGGCGTGTCATGTTCCGTGTCGGCCACTCGTGCGGGAAATACGAACTACCTGTCCACGTCGGACTCGATGTCCATCGTTGTTGACAAGGTCACGCAATCTTTGACATTCCAGTCATCGCCACCATCTTCAACTTTGGTGGGTGGCACATACACCGTGTCCGTGACAAGTGATGCCTCTCTTGCACCCACAGTCTCGATTGCTAATTCATCTTCATCGGTATGTTCCATCGCAGCAGGCGTTGTCTCATTCCTCTCACCAGGATCATGTGTGATCTCAGCAAGTCAAGCTGGTAACGACCAATACGCATCAGCTGCGGCTTCACAGCAGATTTCAGTGACAGCCATTCCGACAACAACGACGACGTCGCCTGTAGTGACGCCTGGTGCAGGTTCGGTGAATCCATCTGCCCCCACAACGATTGCACCTGCAGGCGGAGCAAATGCGCAAGCTGTTTCGACAACTTCGACAACATCCACGACGACGACCTCCACTACAACAACAGTTCCGCAGAACGTGACTGGTTTGGGTGACACAGAAGTGGAAGCCGGAGAAGCAACAGCGATTGTGCGCGGAAAGCGTGTGAACGTTGCTGTCTCTACAGAGAACGGACAAATTGTTGTTCAACTTCCCAACAAAGTTGTCGTCAAAGTTGGCCCTCGAAAAGGTGCCACGACAGCTGCAGCTGTGAACTCGGACGGTGTCCTTATTGCTTATGCTCGCGATGAATTTGAAGTTGCTGCCGATGGATTCCAAGAAGGAACGACGTACACAGCGATCATGCATTCGGATCCAATCGAACTGGGTCGTGGAGAAGTCCCCGCATCAGGACGAGTATCAGAACTGCTTGCAGTGCCGGAAAATGCAGAAGCTGGTGAGCACACGTTGGTGATTGAAGGAGTTGGACCAAACGCTGAAGTCGTTGCAGTCTCATTGGGATTCAAAGTTGTCGAGCGCAGTAGCAATACTGTTGCGGCTGTCGTTGCGATCATTCTGGCTATCGGTTTGGCGCTACTCAGCGGTCGCCCCATCCTGCGCCGCCGTCGGAAGAAAACTGCAACCGCATAATCGTCAAAATTGAAAAGGCCCTCGGTGTGGACGTTCCGCACCGAGGGCCTTTTGTTTACCCAGTCTGTTGATTAGATATCGAACCGGTCGAGGTTCATCACCTTTGTCCAGGCTGCAACGAAGTCACGCACGAACTTCTCTTTTGCATCGTTCTGTGCGTACACCTCTGCAAGTGCACGTAGCTGAGAGTTCGATCCAAAGATCAAGTCACTACGTGTCCCTGCCCACACCACCTTGCCGGTCTTGCGGTCGCGGCCTTCGAAAATCTCTTCAGACTTATCGGTGGGGGTCCAATCGATGTTGATGTCCAAGACATTCACGAAGAAGTCGTTTGTCAACACGCCAGGCTTTGAAGTGAACACTCCGTGAGCTGACTTCTTGAAGTTTGCATTGAGTGCTCGCATGCCGCCGACAAGAACTGTCATTTCTGGGGCGGTCAGTGTGAGCAACGCTGCCTTCTCTAAGAGCAGTTGTTCTGTGGGAACAGCGTGTCCTGGGCGCAGGTAGTTGCGGAAACCATCAAAGGTTGGCTCAAGTACTGCGAATGAATCCACATCTGTCTGTGCTGCGGTTGCATCTCCACGGCCAGGAGTGAACGGAACTTCAACAGCAACGCCTGCATCTTTTGCGGCCTTCTCGATCGCGGCGTTACCACCGAGGACGATGAGGTCTGCTACTGAAACACCGGACTCTGCACTGAGCTTTTCGTACACAGCGAGAACCTTTGCAAGTTCTGTTGGGTTGTTCGCATCCCAATCCTTCTGTGGTGCCAATCGAATACGGGCACCATTTGCGCCGCCGCGCTTGTCAGTACCGCGGAATGTGGATGCAGAGGCCCATGCAGTGCTGATCAACTCAGATGCATCGATTCCGCTTGCAAGAATCTTTGACTTGAGATCTGCGACTTCTGTTGCGGTGGGAGTTTTTCCTGCTGCTGGAATTGGGTCTTGCCAAATCAGTTCTTCCTGTGGAACCAATGCACCCAGGTAGCGGGCCTTTGGACCCATATCGCGGTGTGTCAACTTGAACCACGCACGTGCGAATGCATCGGCAAACTTGTCGGGGTTCGCATAGAAGTCCTTCGAGATCTTGAGGTACTCAGGGTCGAACTTCAGTGCCAAGTCGGCAGTGGTCATGATCGGTGCATGTGAACGCGATGCGTCGTGTGCATCGGGGACAGATCCTGCAAGTACACCGCCCTTTGGAATCCACTGTTGTGCGCCGGCAGGGGAGTGTGTGAGTTCCCAATCATTCTCCAGGAGAATCTTGAAGTAGTCGTTATCCCACTTGATGGGGTTTGTTGTCCATGCACCTTCGATACCGCTGGTGATGGTGTCAACGCCGCGTCCTGTGCCCATGGTGTTCAACCAGCCAAGACCCATCGCTTGCAATGGTGCAGCTTCTGGTTCGCGGCCCACGTACTTGCCTGGGTCGCCCGCACCATGTGCCTTACCGAAGGTATGACCACCTGCAACGAGTGCAACTGTTTCTTCGTCGTTCATTGCCATGCGAGCGAATGTTTCACGAACGTCGCGTGCAGACAACACGGGGTCTGCAACACCGTTCGGGCCTTCAGGGTTCACGTAGATGAGACCCATCTGCACTGCGCCGAGTGGGTGGTCGAGTTGACGATCACCCTTGTAACGTTCGTCGCCCAACCATGTGGTTTCGGGTCCCCAATAGGTTTCATCTGGTTCATAGACATCTGCGCGTCCACCCGCGAAACCAAATGTCTTGAATCCCATTGATTCCAAAGCAACGTTTCCGGCGAGAACCATGAGGTCTGCCCATGACAGCTTGTTGCCGTATTTCTGCTTGATTGGCCACAACAAACGGCGAGCCTTGTCGAGGTTGCCGTTGTCGGGCCAAGAGTTTTGCGGAGCAAAGCGATGCATTCCGGTACCCGCACCGCCGCGACCATCTGCGATGCGGTAGGTGCCAGACGCATGCCATGCCATACGAATAAAGAACGGTCCGTAATGGCCGTAGTCGGCTGGCCACCAATCTTGTGAGTCGGTCATGAGGACGGTGAGGTCCTTCACGACGGCATCGAGGTCAAGCTTTTTGAATTCCTCTGCGTAATCGAAATCAGGATCTTGCGGATCGCCCGACTTCGGGTTGTTGTGAAGGATCTTGATGTTCAACTGGTTTGGCCACCAATTGAAATTGGCCGAGCCCATATCTGCAGCGGTCAACGAACCACTAGTGAACGGGCACTTGCTTGTTTCTTGATTGCTCATGCCGACAGTGTCGTGGGTTTTCATACATAAGACAAATAGATGTTTCTTCTCTGTACCATAAGAAGTACTTATGTCATGGCCTACCTTCCAACAACTGCGGTATCTCGTCGCCATTGCCGACGCGGGTTCTTTCGGTGCGGCTGCCGATGATGAATTTGTCTCTCAGCCAGCATTGAGCGCCCAGGTGAAAGAGCTGGAACGGAAGCTAGGCGTGACGTTGTTTGAGCGGTCTGCTCGTGGGGTCATGTTGACCAGCCATGGCATCGAAGTAGTGGAACGTGCTCGTGTGGTGTTGCGTGAGATGAACGACCTTGTGGAGACGACCAAGCACGACGGGAATCACTTACGCGGACGGATAGGTCTTGGTGTGATTCCGACGTTGGCACCATATGTATTGCCTGACGTTGTTCGCACATTCACAGGTGAACACGCCGATGCGGAACTGCACATTCATGAGATGCAGACAAGTCATCTCTTGGAAGCTTTGCGTCACGGAGTGATTGACTTTGGTTTACTTGCTCTGCCCATTGGGTCAGACGAGTTTGCGACAGCAGCGATTGGTATTGACAAGTTTGTGTTGGCTCTGCCGCAAAGTCATCCACTGGCAAAAGGGAAGTCGCCGGTGAAGCTGGATGTGCTGCGAGATGAGCGAGTGATTCTTCTTGAAGAAGGACATTGCTTACGCGATCAGGTCACGCAAATTTGTCAGCTGGCATTCAGTGAACCTAGTGAGATTCAAGCGACAAGCATGGCCACGCTTGCGCAGATGGTGGCAGCAGGTTTGGGTGTCACGTTGTTGCCAGAATGCGCCGAAAAAGTTGAAGCGGGAGCAGGGCGGGGGATTGTGACGCGCAAGTTCGCTGGCCAACCACCGAGCCGCACCATTGGTCTTGTTTGGCGCAAATCATCCCCATTTGCAGAGGTATTTACAGACCTGGCACGCGAACTTGCGCGTTGAATAGGTCTCATTCCATACGACATCGCGTGGGGTGGGAAAAGAGTGCAAGGCTGTGACCATGAGTGCACAGCAGCCACAGAAACTTGTATCCGATATGCGTAATGTCCGTTACGGAGAAGTATTGGGTGTCTTCGTACGGGGCACTGATCTGTATGCCGAAGTATGGGGAACGCAGATGCTGCATGATTGCCCATTGGATTGGTGGAATTCACTCGATCCTGAGACTTTGAAGACGGACCTTGGCGCACTTGGTATCAAGATGAATGGTCCCCGTAACTGGGTACTTGATGGGTTTGGCAATAAGACCGCACATATCGAACCCGTGATTCGTGATTTCAATGGATTGCCGATGCGTCGCATTGCGACTGTGGAGTTCAAGCCAGGCGACAAGCCCAATACGGTTGCATACGAGGAACGTCACGTGAATCGTGGCGCTGTGTTTTTCTGGGATGCAGGGACTGAGGTGTACGAATTGGTCCGACCTGACGGTGAGGCTTATGTAATGCAGGCAATGTGTACCGGTGTTGATGCCACATTGACCATCGACAGTCTCGGTGGTTTAGGAAGCAGGTTGAATCTTCCCGAAGGTTGGTCCTATCGCACGCGCATCCTTAAAGAAGACCTCGTGGTTGATACGTCTGATCACTTCGCCACTGTCGTGCAGGACGAACTAGAGAACACCTACACCCTGCCGTACTGAGTTCTGGGCTAGAACTATGTGGTGATTGAGCCACGAGAAATCTCCCTCGACAAAGAAGCCATTGCGTCCCTGTCGCAAATCATTGGCATCATGACGGACCAAGTGCAGCTGGCGGAACGCCACACGCGGTGGAACGTTGAGCATCTCATTGATCTTGATGAACGACTCTTTGCGCATGAGGACGGGCAACCCATTGTGCTCGGCCTCGATGATGCGGCACTTCTCTTGGAAGGAATGGCGTTTACCGAAATCATGTCAGTGGAGTTGCCTTGGTTTGAGATGGTGCAGTGGACAAGCGACTTTGTGACATCTGAACTGCGTCAACATTGGACACAAGAACAATGGGAGCAGTTCGCAGCACGCGACTAATCATGAAGACCGTTGAACACCATCCACATCGCAGTCGCTTTCGCGGCCGTGGGTACTTTCAACGTGTCGGACCAGGTCTCATTACTGGCGCAGCTGACGATGATCCATCAGGCATCGGCACGTACTCCCAAGTGGGTGCAGCGTTTGGATTCACTTTGTTGTGGTCCACATTGGTGGCATTGCCGTTAGCGATTGCAGTGCAGGAAGCAACAGCACGTCTTGGCTTGTCGTCAGGCCAAGGTCTTGCGTCGCTTATTCGTCGAGAATTTCCTAAGTGGGTTCTGTATCTGGCGCTTGTCTTGGTGGTGGGAGCAAACTCGTTCAACATCGGTGCAGATCTTGGGTCGATGGCGGCAGCAACGCGACTTATTCTTCCCATCCCGCAAGTGCTTCTTGTCATTCTTCTCGCTGCTGGTATGGCGTTTCTTGAAGTAGCAGTGCCGTATCACAAGTATTCGCGAGTTCTTCGGTGGCTATGCGTTTCCTTGCTCTCGTACATCGTGGTGTTGTTCATCGTGAAGGTCGATTGGGGAGATGTCGTACACGGCCTTTTGGTTCCTCACTTCACCTTTGAGAAAGCAACAATTGCGGCTCTGATTGCACTTTTCGGAACAACAATTTCGCCGTACCTCTTTTTCTGGCAAACAAGCGAGGAAGTAGAAGAACTACGAGAACACGGCACCACCCGTTTGAGCCCGGAACATTGGGGTGGACATTTACGTGCGATGCGCGGTGATGTCTTCGCAGGCATGTCCAGTGGCGTATTCGTGATGTTCGCCATCATGGTCACCTCAGCGGCAACCTTGGGCAAAGCCGGTATCACCAAGATTGGTACGGCTGAAGAAGCGGCGATGGCGCTCGAGCCATTAGCGGGCAGTGCTGCGAAGTATCTCTTTGCCATTGGCATTGTGGGAACGGGGCTTTTGGCAGTTCCCGTTCTTGCGGGTTCAACGTCCTATGCACTGGCGGAGACATTTGGTTGGCGTGAAGGCCTGAGCATGAAGATGACGCAGGCAAAAGCGTTCTATGCCGTCATCATCGGTTCCATGTTCTTGGGTCTGGGTATGAACGTTGCCGGACTTGACCCTGTGCGTTCTCTCTACTGGTCGGCGATCATGAATGGTCTTGCAGCGCCGCCATTGATTGTGATGATTCTGATTTTGTCGCGACGCAAGCATGTGATGGGCGAGCACACCAGCGGAAGAATCTCTACCTCGTTCGTTGCAGTTGCAGCGTTGCTGAGTTCTACTTTGCCAATTCTGTATTTCATCGCGAAGTAAAACGCGAGAGTGCGCTCGCCGGACCGCTAGTTGGCGTGGAGTGGCTTTGCGAGGCGCAAAGTCGAGAGTTTGTCGGGCTCGCTGAGACCAGCAAGAGCTAGTTCAAAGTCGGGAATCTCATACACGGAACCTTCATCAGTAATCATGATGAAGCGACTGAACCGCGCAAGGAATGTGCGGTCGTGGCTCACAGCAATCACTGTTCCTTCGAATCCTTCCAGCGCCATCTCCAACGCTTCTGATGATTCGATGTCGAGGTTGTCGGTGGGCTCGTCCAGCAACAGCACATTGTGGCCAGCAAGTTCCAGCATTAAAATTTCGAGACGAGCTTTTTGTCCACCCGACAATGTTTGGAACTCTTGCTTTGCGTTAGTGCGTAGTCCGTAACGTGCGAGTGCGCCCATGGACTTTTGTTCATCAATCAACTTGTCGCGCACGATGTCCACACATTGACGCCCCTTGTATTCCGGGCGATCATTGATTTGGTTGAACATGCCGACCGAGGTCCGAGGACCAAACGTAATGTCTCCCGTGAGATCTTCACTCTTGCCGTCAAGGGCGTTGAGGAGGTGTGTTTTGCCCGTGCCGTTCGGCCCAATGAGCCCAACGCGCTCACCAAAGTGAATCTCATCGGAGAACGGCATGAATAGATCACCAACGGCGACACCTTCAAACTTCACCACACGACGAGCAGAGTCGGCACCCGTGAAGCGCACAAAAATTTGTTGATCAGCGACCGGTGGTGGGGGAGGACCCGCCTTCACGAACTTTTCCCAACGCGTCTCGGCTCCATTTGCCTTTGTTGCGTTCTTGAAGTTCTGCGCAGCACGCTGTTTCATGATCTTCATGTGATGGAAGAGTCGACGCTCTTCATCGTTCCAGCGCTTGAGATCATCACCCAAAAGTTCCTGTCGCTTCTGACGAGCTTCAGGGAAGGTGGCGTAGGAGCCGCCGTGCACCCAACAGCCCGAACCTTCAACAGCGATGATCTTGGTGGAGACTCGTTCGAGAAGGATGCGGTCGTGGCTCACCATGAGGATGGTGCTCTTGCACTTGCGGATCTCGTCTTCGAGCCAAGCACGGGTGGGGATGTCGAGATAGTTGTCTGGTTCGTCCAAGAACAACACATCGGCGCCCGAGTTCAAGAGCAAGTCGAGGACGAGGCGTTTGCGTTCACCACCAGAAAGTTCTCGAACAAGACGAGATGCGAAGTCGGTGATGGGGGTTTTCACACTGCGTTGAGCAGCTGCAGCCCACTGTGTTTCAAGGTCGTAGCCTCCGAGGTCGCCCCAGTCGCCCAATGCTTCGGCATAGGCCATACCATCGTCTTCGCCTGACATCATTGCTTTCTCAGCTGCGAAGAGACGCTTGCCGGCCTCACGCAATGCGGGAGGTGCGACTTCAATCAACATGTCGCGCAACGCATCGTCGGGGCTACTCATGCCCACGTCCTGCGTCATCTGCAGGAACGTGCCGCCGATGCTGAACTCGCCGTCATCGGGCTCGTATTGACCAGTGAGAATCTTCAGAATCGTGCTCTTGCCAACGCCATTCGGGCCAACAATGGCTGCATGCTCGCCAGGAGCAACACCAAAGCTGACATCAAAGAACAGTTGCTCGGCGCCAGGTGGCGAATAGGCAAGTTCAGAAACGGAGATGCTGCTCACGGCTAACCAGTATGGCGAGAAGTATCGTCAATGAGGTGCCAAAACACGAGTCGAATCAGTTGCAAGCCGTGTTGTGGGATATGGACGGCACGATTGTTGATACCGAGCCATATTGGTTCGCTGCCGAATATGCGGTTGTTGCCGAGCACGGTGATTCATGGAGCGATGAACTAGCGAAATCAGTTGTTGGTTTTGATCTTCTTGATTCGGGCCGATTCATGATTGAACACGGCGGCGTTCGATTGACGCCGCATGAGATTGTCGAACTTTTGCTGGACAGCGTGGTGAGTGAACTGAAGCGGGAGGTGCCATGGCGTCCAGGCGCACGTGAGTTGCTTGCCGATGTTCGCAACTCGGCGATTCCCACTGCTCTTGTCACGATGTCATGGCGTCGCTTTGCAACGGAAGTGGTCAATGCGTTGCCAACGGGT
>Ga0222712_10006871_pt1 | contig 11144 bp, 10 predicted proteins | sample C33_657DmetaG_FD_165043 | JGI IMG/M metagenome (GOLD analysis project Ga0222712, IMG submission 165043) | Estuarine water microbial communities from San Francisco Bay, California, United States - C33_657D | ecosystem: Environmental > Aquatic > Marine > Unclassified | place: USA: California... | reverse complement strand
TGTGGGTATTATGCAGTCATGGACATCTATGTGTATGCTCGCTTCGCTCGCATCCCCACATGACTGCATTCTCCGCCACGTTTTCAGTAGGACACTTACACTTTTTTATATGCCAGATTTTACGCCCTTGGTCTTGCGCGTTCCGAATCAACCCGAAGGGGCGATTCCCTTTCGCGCGTTGTCTTCTCAAATTGTGTTATGACGATATCTATCATCCCAATGATTTTCTCCCACAAACACATAGCCATTTGACTCTAGTACATTTCGTATCTGACTTCGGTTAGGCTCTATAAAATTATGTTCCACATCTATGATTCCAAATTCAAATTTTGAGAAGTCAAATGCATTGAGTATCTGGAATTCGCTTCCTTCCGTGTCAAGTGAGAGGTACTCAATAAATCTTGGCGCTTTATACTCTTCTAATAAGTCCAATAGTGATAATGTTTTTACATATATTTGTTCCGGTGTTCCTATCTCTTCTCGCGTTGCATTCAAATGTTTTGTTAAGCCGGAATACAATCCATGGTTCTCGCTTAATGTGAATGGCTCTAATCCTCCGCTATAACTGTAAATTGCCGAGTCCACACATGTGCTTCTCGGTCTATTATTTTGTAGTGTAAATAATTTGCGTGGATCGGGTTCTACGCATATACCCCGCCAATTGTAATTTTTCTCAAGTATGTATGTGTTTGACAAGTTCATCCCGTCATTAGCGCCTATCTCCACATAAAAACCACGACGCTTTTTGTTATAGTGTTCTATCACGGTTATATCTTGGCCAAGTTGAGAGGTTGAAGGAATCATTATATACTAAAATGTATATAATTATGCAAAATATTTACCTATGTTCTTTTTACCTTTGTGCTCACTTAGGATTATGGCTATTCTCTGCTTCTCGGCTGTTTTCTTGGGAAGCCCCATTTTACTGTAGTGCTTCTTGGTTTTAGGGTTATACACAAAGAATCCGCTTTCTCCTTTCGTGATTTTATACATTATAACATTGCTAAAGATTTAAACTCGGCTCTCAATCTGTCCAGTCATGAAATCAACAACGTATATGATGTCCATAGCACTAATGAATGAAACATTCAAAGCGTTGGTATTGGCTTGTGCGATGTTTAACTCAAGGAAGTTGTTGGCGATTGAGAGGTTGGCGCCGTCTAGAATGCTAGAGGTTGACACGACGCGCAAGTCCTCGGCGAAGGCAAATGTGGATAGAGTTCCAACCTGGGTTGTTCGTGTGTTGAGGGTTGTCCACTTGGATGATGCAGTGGCAAATGCTGAAGCGGCAACCGCAATACCAAAAGAATCAAACGTGCCTCCATATTTGGTCTTGTCGGGGCTAAAGTTCTCGGCGGCTTGGAGACAGTGTTCAAAAACAGTGGATGGGGCATAGACAGTGTTGTGAGGAATTGCGGGAACTCGGTCTTTGCCGTTTAAGAAGTAGTTAAGACTTGTGCATTGAACTAACTGTGAGTCAAAAGAACCGTTGGCGGAACCGGCAGTACCTCCTACGTTTTGACTAAAACGAGTGGCCAACGAACGGACGGAACGTCCACGGAGGCCAATTAAGGTAGAGACTTGGCCAGTGGTTGAGGCTGCGATAGTTCCAGTTGACAAACGGTTGGTGATGGAATGGACGTAGTATTCTTTTCCCATATTCAGAAGAGAGGCTGAGACTTGGTCAAGGTATACATATTGCAAATCGATCGAGATGTTGTCAAGAGTTAGAGTGAGGGTCACCGCGGCACTTGATGCGGCAGAACTGATTTTGTAAGAAATAGGCATGACCGCATTGGTCCAAAGCGAAATATCTAGCTTATTGATGGCTCCAATTGGGACGAAGTTTCGGGCATTGCCGCCTAACAAACTTGACGGAAGAGGAACAGAGTAATCGTAATAATCAGTCTGGGCATCAGGTGTGGCTCCTGTGAGGGCGTCAATAGCGTGACCTTGTAGAAGGTTTTGAGAACCGGTTCCGGCGGCTTCAGATACAAATCCGTATTGCCACATGCTGTCGCGCTCAGATGCATCAAACTCAAAGTTGTTTCTGTGGCACATTATCTGTGCAAGTCCGTTGACATCATCAATGATTTGGCCGTTGGAACCAAAGTGTTGGATGCGGTCAAAATAACTGTATGCGGACGAATTGAGGAAAGTAGCCCACGTTCCAGAGGTATCGGCAGTGTTCACGTATTTGGCACGGAAATTGAGTCTAGACTTAGATACATCTACGAACACATTTTTGCCCATTCCGGCGGGGATTGAGAAGCGGCACTCTTGCACAGTGAAAGTGGGTTGAGTGTATGATGCAATTGCTGTGGATAGAGTAGCGGAGGCACTAACAGATGAAATATTGTTTGGGAACACGCGGGTCATTTGAGAAGTGCATCCTTCAGATAAACTCGCTTCGGGTTGAGGGAGTAGTCGCTTAGGGAGTCCAAGTTGGATAGAAGCCATTATGAACTAACGAGAGAATAAAAAAAAAGAACCAAGGTTCTTTTAAAATCTCCTATTCCTCCTCTTGCGATGCTAAATAGTTAAGTCTTGACGATTTCTTCACTAAGTCAAAAAACGAAGCATTGACTTTTGCAACTTTCCTATGAATCTTAAATGTCAATGCAAAGAAAGTCGCTAAACCATTAAAATCAATGTAAGCGCCTTCATCGCTTAAGATTTGTATTGTTAACGTGTTGTAAGAAGATGTCTTTAGTACAAAATCCGCACCAGTAGATTGATATACCGTCTGAACGTTCAATTTGCCACTGTTTGGAATTGTGGCCAATATGTTGCTGAATTGAAATGTTCCCGAATTCGCTAAAGCTTGTCCACAGTTAATCTCGGGACAACAAATATTGTAAACCGGTTCGGGAAGGAAGTCTACTGAACGTGGCATAGACATGACGTAAGTGCTTGATGTGATTGTTCCGGAGAATCCAATCACGTAATCTATCGTTGATGTTGAGAGGAACTGAAAATCCTCATTAACAGTTGATGTTATCGTGAAGCGGCTAGTTATTGAATTGTATGCAATTGTTAGAGTTGAATCAACGATAGTTGGCCACACTTGCATGAATGTCGTGGTTGTATAATTGCCACTTGGGAATGTGTAGCTATATACGGTTGGAACAAGCAAATTCAAGATTACATCCAACTTATTATTTTTTGAACTAATGTTGTATGATGAATTTGGGATACATGCATAAGGAAGGCTGATTTCCACGTAGTCTATTGTCCGGTCGCCTTCAAAGTCTATATAGCTTTTAAGATTGTAATTCATCAGTGATTTGAGACTCCCGTTCAGAAGGGTTCCACTCGAAGATTTTGTACTCAACTGAAGCGTTTTCGTTTCTACCATCTTCTCGCTGTCCTGATAAATCAAAGGTTCCATTGACTTCTATAATAGATGCCGACAAATCATGTGAGTCTGATATGCTATAAGAGACGGCGTGTTCTTGATTTTTTTGGTCTGCATACATGACTATTGATTCGGTTGGAAGTGCTAAATCATTATCAGTGGCTTCTTTCAACTCATCTAAATCTGCCTGTTTATTTTTCCAGAACTCGTCTTTCTCATCATCTGTCCATCCTTCAAGTGCGGATTTGAGTGCGATGGATTTTAATTCCTGTGCCGCGACAGAGTGTCCAAATATATTATCAAGTTTGGCTCTAATTCGTTGCTCTTTTGTGCTTTGTATTTTGATTGAAGACATCTTGTTCTATATAATAAAGGAACATTATTTTACTTCATCAAAACACTCAAATAGAATTGTTATAAAATACCTAGACAGATAAGTATCGGCCATGATGGCTCCGGCGACAGTGCTGATTTTAACTGTCAAAAGTCCTGTCCCCTGCGGCGTGGGCACCTGAGGTGCGACGGCATTGGCGCGGGTGTCGCTCGATAAGTAGTAACCAGTTTCTAATGAAGAAATTTGAGATGAATTTGAATACGTGAGGTCGTTAATAACAAGTCCTCCTATATCTGGGGCATAAGCCTGTACGTTGCCTAAACCTATAAGACTGACACAACCAATTGCATTGGACAAACTTGACTTCGCTATGTCGGCTGTTCCCTGCAAGTGAATTCGGACATTGCATTGTCTATATTTCTTGTTAAGGCCATTAAAAATGGTATCATAGTTTAATTGGTAGCTCGTGAAGCCGTAAGCCGTGTTGTTGGCTATGTAACCGGCGGTTGAATTTGATAATAAGGAGACTTGAACAACCTCTCTCGACATTATTATACATTATGATTTGATTTTTCAGCTAGATTCTTGAGTTTTCGGAGTTCTCTTGCTCTTTTTTTTTGTTCTTCATATTTTTGAGGGTTGTCTTCTCGCCACTTACGAGCACGCTCCCTGTTTTCTTCCGGATGCGCTTGTTGGTATTTGCGATTTGATTCTTTTATTTTTTCGGGATTCTCTTCTCGGTATTTTCGGAATCGTTCTCTGTGTAATTCAATTGCCTCTTCTTCACTCCTAAATGGTATGTATTTGTTAAGGCAGTGAGTGTTATCTATATGCCTCCTCTCGCAAATAAGCCGTTCAAATTCGCCGCATGTCTCAAGTTCTATAATCTCCAGTCTATCTGCTGAATATCTCTCAAATAGATGTTTTGATGAACAATCATGTTGTCTTTTGTGTTGGCCAAATCTTTTTGCTAAAGTCTTAGTTGTGCTTCCAATATAGCACTCTCCTCTCTCACAATGAACAATAGGACGAATCATGTAAATAGTGCAAGTCATTTTGCGGATATATATCCTCTCAACCTTCTATTTAAATTTTCTTTCAATTTTGTTCATGAAGCGTATCATTTATCCACTGATAGACATAATCATCAGTCGTCCAATTTTGATATGCAATTCCTTCTAATTTTAATATTTTTAATTCCAAAAACTCACCAACCGAATTATATAATTTGACTTGGAATGTTGCGGACACGTTCAGCTCTAGACTAAGTAAGTACACATCAAATGATGTATATGTCTGAATGGTTGTTGTTGTTATCTTAGGTTCTATTGGAAACGGCATATTATACATTGAGAGGCTACATTATCGCCCAAGTTGTTGAGTTCACGCAAACTAAAGTTCCCGAATAGCCATTTTGTCCGAATGTTGAGGTATTAAACGCGAAAATTATAGTGGTAGATGTTGTCTGAGTCGAAACGCTTCCTAAAGGGTAGATTAAGTTTGTTCCGGTTGAATTAGGGAGGACTAAAAGTGCGTTTGTAGAAGTTGCGTTGGCTATTCGGCGAAACCTAATGGTTATGCCTATCATGGCTGTGGTTATTGTCGGTAATGTTATTGTGGTATTCGTGGACGCACTTGCCGATGCACTCCAGAGATAAGTTCCCGCAAAAGGAGAACTAATGCTTGTCGCCCCCGCCGCAATTGAAGCGACAGTATATGGCCGGTAAACTGAGTTATAATTGAGAAGAGTAATAGCACTCGTCCCATTTAATATGTTGTTGATTTGAGTCTGTGCTGACGAAGTCAATCCGCTTATATATCCGAATACTGTTGAACTTATAGAATTAATCGTTCCAGTGACCGCCAACGTTCCTGCGATTTTCACATTATTATTTGAGTCTCCAATTATGCAGTCATTTGACGCTGTTGCATTTCCAGCACCTATCACAATCACATTGCTCTTTGTTCCTGCAGTTGTGGTTGCATTTCCTATAAACACACACGAGTTTAATGTCGCTGAACCCGCTCCCGCATTATTCCCAATGCACACAGTTGAAGATGCGGATGTGGCGGTTACTCCTGCGTAATAACCTATCATTACATTCTCGTTCCCACTTGTTAAAGAATAACCACTATATGCTCCGATTCCAACACTAGAACTTCCGTTGTAAGATTGTAATGCACCTGTGCTGATTCCAACATTCTGTATGCCACTTGTTAATGAGGATAGTGCCTGTGTTCCGATTCCCATATTATTATCGCCAGTGGTGCAAAATTTCAATGCTCTTGTTGAGAGGGCACAATTTCCAACACCAGTGGTGATACTAATTAATGAGTCATTTCCGAGAGCACAATTTGCCCTTGTTGGTTCAATGTATAAGTCTTTTATTGCAGACTCATTCGCCGTTCCAATTAAACCGGTTTTTATAGTAGCCGCCTGAATGCTAGCCCCACTCATCACCGGCGGACTGTTGAATGTGTTAACCAAACTCCATGTATTGATTGTGCCCAATCTACCATATGTGGCATCTGCATATGCCTTGCGAATTAAACTATTATCAACTGGTGTTGTTGTGGTGTCAGTTGAAGTAGGAAGAACTGAAAATGTTTGCGCGGAAGTCCATGTATTCGCATTTGTTAATGGACTTGTTAAAATCGGTTGAACCAACCAAACATTGTTAGTATCTTTTGCTGTAAATCTGTATCCATAAATATATGATGGATAAACACCACGACCCATGTCAATATATACAAAATTAGTAAAACTACCATTATAGAATAATGCACTATTTACAAGATAATTACAGATGGAGAATGAATTGCTTGTTGATAATCCAGTCCCACCTTGTAAAATATTAAATGATGTTCCTATATTTGCGGTTGATATATTGGGTAATGAAATCCCCCGAGTTGTAGGACTTCCAGTTGCTGTTGGAACAATTATAATATTTTCTGGGTCACCCCAGTTTATAAGTATGGTTGCGTTAGATGTAAAAACATTTGCTGTTTGTGGTGTCACTTTATTCGTTAAAACTGGTGGAACAGAAAATGTCTGGGTTGCCGCCCAAGTATTAGTAGAACCTATACGACCGTATACTGTATCAGCATATGCCTTGCGAATTAAACTATTATCAACCGGTGTTGTTGTGGTGTCAGATGAAGTTGGAAGAGTAGAAAATATTTTAGCACCACCTATTGTTTGATTTGAACTTAAATCCACTATACCAGTTAAAACACCCGCTAAATACCCTAATTGTGTTGCGGTAATATTATTCGCCCCCGATTTAAAAGAACCAGAGATTGCCACGGTTTCGCTGTTAGAACCAAGTTGAATTGTACTTGCGGTTGAACAAACCGTGTTGGCTCCAACGCACGTCACATTGCTTACACTCGCTCCCAAATCTGTGTTTGCCCCCAAAAAAGTATTATTTGAACCATCATATGCGGGAGAACTATAATTGCACTGATAACCAATCCCTGTGTTTAGATTTCCTGTGGTCACGTTGATTCCAGATTCGCTTCCAATGAACGTATTATTAGAACCAGTCGTTAATGCATTAGCAGAATTCCATCCAGAACTAACGTTAGCAGTGCCAGTTGTTATCGCACCCAATGAGTTTCTTCCGACTGCGGTATTAAAAGAACAAATACTTTGTGCTGCTGCAGAATATCCCATTGCACCAATTCCTATGGCTGTATTGTCGCTAGAAGTCGTTCCACACCTGTTCCCTGCCGCCAAGCCAAAAAGTGCATTTGAACCTCCATCTGTTATCCACGCACCTGCCGAACCATATACCGTGTTTTGGTCACCTGTGGTTATTATTGAAAGTGAATTAGAAGTATAATAATTATATGAGTTTCCTGTTTTAATTAATCTGGGGTCACTTGCAAGAGAAGCGTATGGAATTGTGTTGCTTGTGATTGATGCTCCACTCATCACCGGCGCACTGCTGAAAGTGTTAACCAGACTCCATGTGTTTGTGGAAGCTAATTGTCCATATCTCGTGTCATTTAGATTCCTAGTCATAAACTGTGTTCCAGATGTTGTCGTCGCAATCGTTGAGGTCGGTAGATGAGAATTGAACGAATTTGTGCCTTGCCAAACATTTCCGCTGTAAGTTATTGCCGTCTTCTTAAAGTCAAAAGGCGCGGCTATCCAAAGTTGAGAAGTATTCACCGCTGTAAAGCGATAGCCATAAGGACTTGTTGGGAAATATCCTGTTCCCATGTCTAGCCACAAGGCATTCCATTGTTGGTTATCATATAAAAGGTTGAATGAAACATTGGAATTTTGAATTAGCACACTGTCGCTTCCTGCATATTGCAATCCACCAGTCATTATTAGAAAACTAGTCCCGATGTTTGCCGTTGCTATGCTCGGTAAATTCACAATTGCCTGAGTTCCACTGCCAGTGGCTGCCGGAATTATGATGACGTTCTCGGCTGAACCCCACGCTAGATTCACAACTAACGGACTCGTGGTTATGCTGTATATTTGTGCTGTTTGTCCAGTTATCTTGTTTGAGAGGACGATTGGCTTTTGAAATGTGTTGACATCCGTCCACGTGTTTACGGACGTTAATATATTACTTCCAGTGTAGTTTGCATCTGCGTATGATTTCGTTATGAGATTGGTTGAGGTTGGCGTGGCGGCATCCGTGCATGTGGGAAATTTAGTCAATGCTAAATCTCCAACTATTAATGTTGCCGCAAGTTCTGTGTTTCCATTCACTTTCAAGGACACGTTTCCTGAAGTGCCTGTTATTGCATTTCCATTGTTTATATGTGTGCTAACATAATAGTTAATACCCCATGGAAGCGTGAAAGGCATGTTTATTATAGTATGAGGAGATTTGAAACGAACCCTAGATTCTTTTATCAAAAAGAGGAGATTTTAAAAGAACCCTAGGTTCTTTTTACTTAAGCCCACTGTTGGAAATAAAACTGAAATGGAATCCCGTTGACATACACAGAATCTGTTAATCCTCCTATATTTACAACACCTGCTCCTGCCAATGAACCAATCGTTGTCGTTGGCGCTTCCATAAGCGTAGCGACGTTTGAGAGAATCCTGTTCTCAGAAGCAGTGAGGACATGGTTTGAAGCTGTTGAGAGTGCGATTGCGGCGGCTCCGTTGATTGTGGTTGTGCATGTCAAGTCATCGCAATCCACCATATTACTAGCAAGAGTTCCAAATGCCCCAGTTGTTATCTCTTCGCATTGTAAGAATCCTGCAAATACCGTAGAAACACCCGGAATCGTAGTCATGTTCGCCGTTTTCTCAGAAGCCAACGTCGCTGCTGCCGCTGCTGTTGTCGCTGCTGTTGTCGCTGTCGTTGCGGATGCTGCGGCTGCTGCTGCGGATGCTGCGGCTGCGACGGCTGCTGCCGTTGCTATAGTGCTGTCGCCTTGTGTTCCTGTCGGCCCCGTGAATCCAGTTGCGCCTTTGTCGCCTTGGTCTCCTTTTGGCCCCGTGTATCCTGTCGGCCCCGTGAATCCAGTTGCTCCAGTGTATCCTGTCGGTCCGTTGCCTCCAACTGCACCTGTATATCCTCTCTGTCCTATTGGCCCCGTCTGGCCGGTTGCTCCGATGTTTCCTTGAGGGCCTTGTCTTGTCAATGAATGAATGACAAATTTGATTGCCGGAACGTTCGGAGTCTGAGAAGTATAGGCATAACCGATTTTAGCAATAAGTGAGGGCGCACTTGGAGAATTCCACCATAGACTCAGAATATCTCCCGCGCTAGCATCATATATGATTGTGTTTGTCAATGCTTGATGATTGCTTGTATTACCACTCAACCGAACTTGCGAGTTTGAATTAGGAATCGCACTTGGAGTTCCACCTCTGGACACCTGTATATACGATTGTGCTGCGGATTGTGCTTGGAAGTTCTGAATAGACAGACTTGTTTGAATCAAATACACTCCGGCATATGTTATGGTTATTGAGTTAGCCGAGAGGCTGAACCCATTTGGGGTGCCCTGCGTGGAACCGATTGGCACCTGTTGATACGCTAGAGTTCCGCTTATATTATTAGAGTTGTCATAAAAGTATGCATAATATGCCGGGTCTCCAACTGCACCGATTTGACTTGCGAGAGTATTTAACTGCGTTTGGATGTTGCTAGAAACGCCTTGAAGCTGAGTGAATTCATCGTTGTCAATTCCAAGTGTGGTTAGCGAGAGGTTGCCACTGACTGTTAAATTGCCCACCTCTAAATTATTGTCATCACCGGATATGTCTGGCCACTGTTGATAGCCCAATCCATCTATGTTTGACATTATAATATCTGGGGAGTTAATATGATGATTGAGAGGCTAACAAAATCGCCAAGACAGGGCAAAAGATATAGGGCTGTGTTCTCGGATGGCAAAAAGATAGATTTCGGTTCGGATGTTGCTACCACGTTTGTGGATGGGGCAACCGAGAAGAAAAGGGAGAATTATTTGAAAAGACACACCGCAAATGCCCGTGAGGCTTATCTCATTAAAAATAAGGTAGCTAGCCCCGCTCTTTTGGCTGCAGACTTGCTGTGGGGAAAATCGCGCAGTTTGGCCAAGAATGTGGCGGAGTTGAACCGGCGGTTGAAATAATCTTGTACGATGAATACATGAGGCCATTTATGCTAAGTATTAAACTGTAGAATAAACGATTTTTAAAGTTATAGATTTGACGAGTCCCATTTTGCCCCTTTGCCCCCTTTGCCCCCCTCTTTTACTACTTATATATAAACAACAGATAATATTACATACTTTTTTTTAGGGGGGCAAGGCAAAAAACGGGGGCAAACTAATCCTCTATAGACTCCTCTATAAAACGGCATCCAATGAATCCTCCCTTAATGTGTTTACCATCATTATCTTTTCCTAATCCGTGAAGTTGTTTATCGTATTTGAATCCCAACCGTTTCATAGCTTCTTGGACACTCTTCCCATCTTTTCCAGTTAAATATGATAGCTGTTTGCATGAAATCCGGAATTCTTCTCCAGTTTCCATATGCTCTTCAAACCACTGCGCAAAATCATCATTGGCCAGTTGAGTTTCCTTGGTGTCAGCTACAAATTGCTCGGGTATGTCAGGAAGTCTTCTGATGTAATATAACCCTGCATATTCTACTATTAATCCGAAAATGGAATCCTTGTAATCGCGGATTAATGTGTCCATCAAAGTTGTGTCTGCCCGAAAACATAGAGAGTCGGGGCAATCCTCTCGTAATTTTCCGGTTCTGTCAAAGTGGGAACCGAAAGAGATTTGCTTGGCACGATTAAACACGGCGGATTCATTCGGGTCTATGTTTATCAAATGATTTGATAGGATGAATGCTTTGAACATAACTTCAATAAATTGCATTGTCCCGAACATAACCTCATTTTGAATTGGCGTTCCATCTCCAATGGATTTAAGTAATTCGGCGTTTGCTTTCTTTTTACTGTATTCGTCAATCCACA
>Ga0222712_10006870_pt1 | contig 11146 bp, 8 predicted proteins | sample C33_657DmetaG_FD_165043 | JGI IMG/M metagenome (GOLD analysis project Ga0222712, IMG submission 165043) | Estuarine water microbial communities from San Francisco Bay, California, United States - C33_657D | ecosystem: Environmental > Aquatic > Marine > Unclassified | place: USA: California... | reverse complement strand
ATAGCTTCTGTAATTAGTGTCCAAACTAAAAGGTTTCCAATCTGGATTTACAAATGGATTTGCGCCTTTTGCCAATTCGATAAATTGCTCCGCTTTTCCACCACGCCATCTGTAAATGGATTGTTTTGGATCTCCAACCACTAGCAACGATCCTCTTTCGCCCTGCATGTCTTCACTCGACAATGCATTATCTATTAACGGAATCAAATTTTGCCATTGCATTTCGGAAGTATCCTGAAATTCATCTATGAAAAAATGACGGTAGCGTTCTCCTAATCGTTCGTAAATAAATGGTGCCGGTTGGTTTTGAATTTGATCGTTTATTAATTTATTAAATTCGGAAATGGAAAGTATATTTTGCTCTTTTTGAATTTTTGCTAATTCATTATTCACTGTATTCAATAAAGAAAGTGGTGTAATATTTTTTAGGAACGCATCATAAAAATTCCGACTCTCAAATTTGATGTATATTGCCTCAAGAACAACTAATAAATCAGGAATTATTCCTTCAATAATGGCCTTATCCTTTGCAGTTTTATTAATTTTTATGTCTTCTGGTTCGCGATATGTTTTGTTGTCTGGTTTAAATTTTCGGTTTTGGATGCTTTCAATATGCTTTGGTAAATATCCTCCCGAAAATGATTTTACATCAATCCCTTTTTCATTAATCAATCGCATGGCCAGATCAGCCATTTCAACTGTTTCATCTTCAATTTCTTTGGAAAGCGCTTGTAATTTCTTTTTTATTTCTACAAATTCAGAAATGGATTTATCATTAAAATGCTTGATTTCTTCCCGATTATTTTCGTCTAAGATTAATTTACCTGTATCCATAATTTCCCGAGAAACATCCCAAGATTTATCCTCATCTGTTTTTTGCATGGTAAATTCAACCAACAAATTAGTTAGCGTTTCATCTTCTCCTGCCTGAGCAATTAATGCATCAATTGCTTCAGTTAGCAAATTTTCGGTATCCAAAGAAACTTCAAAAGTGATGGGCAAATTTAAATCGTGGGCAAAAGTTCGAATTACACGATGCGTAAATTTATCAATTGTAGAAATATCAAAAGCCGCATAATTATGAATCAAATTTTTAATAATACTCTTCGCTTTCAACTGAATATCTTGCAAACTCAAGCTGGTTTCGGCATTAATAACTTGCATTAATTCAAAAGCTTTATCCGAGGGTTTGTCTTTCGTAAATTCGGTCAAACTTTCAACTACCCTGCTTTTCATTTCATGCACCGCTTTATTAGTAAAAGTAATGGCAAGAATGGATCGATAGGCATCTGGTTTTTTAGATAACAGAATAATTTTAAGGTATTCTTTTACCAAAGTATAGGTTTTTCCAGAACCTGCCGAAGCATCATATAAAGAAAAAGCGGGTTTGTTTTGGGTCATATATTACGCAGATCGGTTTTGAAAATTTATTTGATAAAAGTAAACCAATTTTAATTATTTGTTAATTGATAAATAGAATTTCTGTTTTAGAAGTTAAATGTATAAATTTGAAATCAATTTTAGTATTAACATATAATAAATAAATTATGGCATTTGAATTACCACAATTACCTTACGCTTACGATGCGTTGGAACCACATATTGATGCACGCACAATGGAAATTCACCATTCAAAACATCATAATGCATACACGACCAACTTAAATGCTGCCATTGCAGGAACCGATTTAGAAGGAAAATCTATCGAAGAAATCCTTAAAAATTTGGATATGACTAAAGCAGCCATTCGAAATAATGGTGGCGGATTTTACAACCACAATTTGTTTTGGACAGTAATGTCTCCAAACGGTGGTGGATTGCCTTCAGGGGAATTATTAGCGGCTATCGAAAAAGATTTTGGTTCATTTGAAGATTTTAAAGCAGCATTTGCCAAAGCGGGAGCTACACAATTTGGATCAGGTTGGGCTTGGCTTTGTGTTAAAGACGGTAAACTAGAAGTGTGCGGAACACCTAATCAAGATAACACATTAATGCCTGGTGTAGGTTGCGGCGGATTTCCAATTCTTGCAATGGATGTTTGGGAACATGCGTATTACTTAAACTATCAAAACCGTCGTCCTGATTATATTGAAGCTTTCTTTAATGTAATTAATTGGGCAGAAGTTTCTAAAAGATTTGAATCGGCTAAATAAGAAATAGTCCTTTTTCTTATAAAAAAAATCCCAATTCATGTTTGGGATTTTTTTATGCTATTACTTTAAATTTTCTAACATTACCTCGGTCATCGAGTCCATTTCATATTCATGTTTCCAACCCCAATCTTCTCTTGCGGCAGAATCGTCTATAGAGGCAGGCCAGCTATCGGCAATTTTTTGTCTAAAATCGGGTTTATAGGAAATTGTAAAATTCGGAATGTGTTTTTTGATCTCTTCAGCAATCTCAGCTGGCGTAAAACTTATCCCCGCCAAATTATAAGACGATCTAATTTTTACATCCTCTCTATCGGCTTGCATAATTTCTACAGTGGCTCTAATGGCATCGTCCATATACATCATGGGCAATTTCGTTTCCTCCGAAAGAAAGCACTCAAACTTCCCTTTCTTCAATGCTTTATGGTAAATATCTACCGCATAATCGGTGGTTCCCCCACCTGGCTCGGTTGTCCAACTAATTAAACCTGGATACCGAATGCTTCGCACATCCACTCCATATTGGTGGTGGTAATATTCGCACCAGCGTTCCCCGGTTTGTTTACTTATTCCGTAAACCGTAGTTGGCTCCATTATGGTGTATTGTGGTGTATTTTCTCTTGGAGTTGTTGGTCCAAAAACGGCAATACTCGAAGGCCAAAATATTTTTTTGATTTTTTTAGCTTTCGCCAAATTCAAGACATGAAACAACGAATTCATATTTAAGTCCCATGCAAAGGCAGGGTTTTTTTCGGCTGTAGCCGATAATAAAGCCGCCATTAAATAGACATCCGTAATTTCATATTGCTCTACTAAATGTTCAATTTGATTGTAATCTAAGGCATTCACAACTTCAAAAATTCCGTTGTTTACGATATCATTATTTAGCTTTCTAATATCAGAAGCAATGACATTATCATTCCCATAAATGCTTCGCAGTTTTGTAGTTAACTCGGTTCCTATTTGACCGCAAGCACCTATAATTAATATTTTGGTAGACATAATTTGTTTGTTTGTGCTACAAATATAACGATTTCGTAAAGAAATTTGAAAACAATTCAGCCAACCTTGACGCTATTCAACATTTATCAAACCTTTCACAAAATCTCTAAAACAAAACTACTACTTTTGTATTTTTGTATTCTAATTCAAATTAGCGCCATGCCTTTTAAGAGCTTTTATTTTCTTTTGATACTCCTATTGCTTGTTTCTTGTCAAAACAACAACAAGGAATTAATTGTGGAGCAACAAAAAGAAGCTGAAAAAAGAGAAGTCATCTTTAACATTATAGATCGTGGATGGGTATTTGATATTTCTCCAATTGAAGCTACTACGCAATCAAAAATAAATAACTGGGTAGAATGGCGCAACTTTCTTACTGAAATCAATCAGAAGCCAAAAAGCACCATTGGCGCCTTTCAAAAAAAGGCAGCAGTTTTGTCTAAAAAAGCAATGGATTTGCAAATGAATATCCCCTTTGAATTTGACAACCAACAAATAAAAAGTAGGATTTCGGTAATTATAACCAAAGTAAAAAGTTTGGATTTATACATTCATTTGCGTCAAATTCCGGAGCAAAAAGTTATAAAATTAGTGAATGAGCTCAATACAGAAATTGACTACTTCCAATTGCAAATGGAAGAAATTGTAAAGCGTAGTGAGATTCCAATGGAAGATGGCGAGCAAGACCTCATCAAAATGAAAGATACTACTAGAGCCATTCCAAACTAAATTTCAAAAATCACCCTCTTGAATAAAAGTAGTTTTACTTCGGTTTATCAAAATTCAAACAAAGTTCAGCAGTTAGCCAACGCAATCCAGCAACGCGATTGCAAAGTAAATGCAAAAGGCTTATTGGGTTCAGCCTTGTCTTTGGTAATTGAAGCTACTTTTGAAAAAGCAGAGTTGCCCTTCCTTTTATTATTTAACGACAAAGAAGAAGCGGCTTATTACCTCAACGATTTAGAGCAGTTATTATACGACCAAGATGTTTTATTTTATCCGGGTTCATACCGCCGTCCCTACCAAATTGACGAAACCGATAACGCCAATATTTTGCTTCGATCGGAGGTTTTAAATAGAATAAATTCTCGCAAAAAACCAGCCATAATTGTTTCCTACTCCGAAGCCATTTTTGAAAAAGTAGTTACCAAAAAGGAACTTGAAAAAAATACGTTCAAGATTTCGGTAAACGATAAATTGGCGATTGATTTTATCAACGAAGTACTTTTTGAATACAATTTTAAAAGAGTGGACTTTGTAACCGAACCCGGAGAATTCTCGGTTCGTGGAGGAATTGTAGATGTATTTTCATTCTCTAATGACAATCCGTATCGAATAGAATTTTTTGGAAACGAAGTAGATTCCATTCGGAGTTTTGATGTAGAAACCCAACTTTCAATTGAAAAATTAAAGAAGGTTTCCATCATTCCAAACATGGAAAATAAATTTTTTGAAGAAAACCGTGAGAGTTTCCTTGATTATATTTCCGAAAAAACGGTGCTTTTTATTCAGGATACCGATTTCACGGGTCAACAATTAGACAAATATTTCGATAAAGCAACCGAAGCTTTTTCAAAATTAGACACCACCGTAAACCGACTAGTTCCAGAAGAATTATTTGTTAATCAAAAGCAATTTCTAAAAAAAGCGCTTCATTTTTCGGTAGTCGAATTAAGCAATACCCCCGCTTTTTCTATAGATAAAACGGTGGAATTTCATATCCAACCGCAACCCTCTTTCAACAAGCAATTTGATTTATTACTAAATAATTTAAGCGACAACAATTTAAATGGAATTAAGAATTATTTATTCTGTTCCAATGAAAGTCAGGCGAATCGTTTTCATGATATTTTTGAAGATATCGATGAAGAAAATCACGAAAGCATCCGCAAGCAATACCAAACTGTAGTTTTTCCGCTTTATCAAGGTTTTATTGACGAAGAACATCAAATTGCCTATTATACCGACCACCAAATATTTGAACGCTATCACAAATTTAGCATCAAAAACGGTTATTCTAAAAAACAAACCATCACGCTAAAAGAACTGAATTTACTAACCGTTGGAGATTATGTAACCCACATTGACCACGGAATTGGAAAATTTGGTGGTTTACAGAAAATTCAGGTGGAAGGCAAAACCCAAGAAGCCATAAAACTGGTTTATGCCGATAATGATATTGTGTATGTAAGCATTCATTCGCTGCATAAAATATCCAAATACAATGGAAAAGATGGCGCTCCGCCAAAAATTTATAAGTTAGGTTCAAATGCTTGGAAAGCGTTAAAACAAAAAACCAAAGCGCGTGTTAAGCACATTGCATTCAATTTAATTCAGTTGTACGCCAAGCGAAGATTGGAAAAAGGATTTGCTTGCGCAACGGATAGTTACCTGCAAAAAGAGCTTGAAAGTTCGTTTATATATGAGGACACTCCCGATCAAATTACTGCAACATCCGATGTAAAATTGGATATGGAAAACGATCGTCCAATGGACCGATTGGTGTGTGGCGATGTTGGTTTTGGAAAAACCGAAGTAGCTATTCGAGCAGCTTTTAAAGCTGTTGATAATGGAAAACAAGTGGCTGTTTTAGTGCCCACAACTATTTTGGCCTACCAACATTTTCGAACATTTTCGGAACGACTAAAAGACATGCCGGTTACTATTGGGTATTTAAACCGATTTAGAACTGCGAAAGAAAAAACCCAAACCCTTAAAGAATTAGCCGAAGGAAAACTTGATATTATTATTGGAACGCACCAACTAGTTAACAATAATGTGCAATTCAAAGATTTGGGATTATTGATTATTGACGAGGAGCAGAAATTTGGAGTAAATGTAAAAGACAAACTCAAAACGATTTCTGCCAATGTGGATACTTTAACCTTAACTGCAACTCCGATTCCTAGAACTCTTCAGTTTTCATTGATGGCGGCAAGAGATTTGTCGGTAATAACTACGCCGCCACCCAATAGATATCCAATTGAAACGCATGTGGTTCGTTTTCAAGAAGAGTTAATTCGGGATGCCATTTCATATGAAATTCAGCGAAACGGACAAGTTTTCTTCATCAATAACCGCATTGAAAATATTAAAGAAGTTGCCGGAATGATTCAGCGTTTGGTTCCCGATGCCCGAGTTGGTATTGGCCACGGCCAATTGGACGGAAAGAAACTTGAAGAATTAATGTTGGCTTTTATGAATGGCGAATTTGATGTTTTGGTTGCCACCACGATTATTGAAAGCGGTTTGGATGTGCCTAATGCCAATACGATTTTCATCAATAATGCCAATAATTTTGGACTGTCTGATTTGCATCAAATGCGGGGTCGTGTGGGACGAAGCAACAAAAAGGCGTTTTGCTATTTCATTACCCCAGCTTATTCTGCAATGACCGATGATGCCCGAAAACGAATTCAGGCATTGGAGCAATTTAGCGAATTGGGAAGCGGGATTAATATTGCGATGAAAGATTTAGAAATTCGGGGTGCCGGAGATTTATTGGGTGGCGAACAAAGTGGTTTTATCAATGATATTGGATTTGATACCTATCAAAAAATCATGAATGAGGCAATTGAAGAATTGAAAGAAAACGAATTCAAAGAATTATACCCCACCGAAAACAATATCGAAACTAAAGAATATGTCAAAGACTTACAAATTGACACCGATTTCGAATTGCTGTTTCCAGATGATTACATCAATAATATTACCGAGCGATTGAGTTTGTATAACGAACTGAGCGCAATAAAAGACGAAAAAACATTACTAAAATACGAACAAAAACTAACCGATAGATTTGGCGCTTTGCCAAAAGAAGCGGTAGCCTTGCTAAATTCCATCCGCATAAAATGGAAAGCCACCAGCATTGGTATTGAAAAATTAGTTTTAAAACAAGGTAAAATGGTGGGCTATTTTGTGGGCGATCAACAAAGTGATTTTTACCAATCCAATCGTTTTATGAAAATGGTACAATTTGTACAACACAACAGCGCCCTTTGCAAAATGAAAGAAAAAGAAACCAAAAACGGCTTGCGTTTGTTATTGACTTTCGAAAATGTAAAGTCTATAAATAAAGCGTTGGAGTTGATGGAGAAAATGTAGGTTTTTTAATTTCCTAATTGTCAATTTCAATTTTATCGATAAAATAATTTTTTAGATAGTTTGTTGAAAATTTATAAAATCCAATTTTATTAATTAAAGTCGTATACTCTAATTCTATTTTATTCAATTCCATTTTGGAGTGTTTTTCATTAAGACCAATGTGATATAATATTATTAAGTAAAAAATTTTGTTATAGTCATAATAGGAATGATTTACATCGGATAAATTAACTGAGCTGAAATTTATTTTAGCTTCTTTAATTTTACCTTCGTAAATTAATGTAATTGTGTGTGCCATTAGCACTAATGATTGCACAGCATGTGCACTCCAATTAGTAAAATCAAGAAGGTCCTCATAATAATTAGTTATTAAAAACCTGATTTTATTGTAATCTTTTAAAATTATTAAAGCCGGAAATATCTCGAAGAAAAACAAGTTTAAGTTTTTCGTTTCTTTAGTTTTAACAATTATTAATTCCCAAATTTTTTCATATGCAATGTCATCCTTTTTTTGATTAAAATATAACAAATTATATGCAAAACCCCTTCCTCTCAAAACTTCAAAAAAGGAATCTTTTATTCTTGATACCCCTATATATTTTAATTTATTTTTATTAGATAAATAGTTAGTGTAATTTATAATTAATTCACAAAAAAGTTCTTCATGGCTCTCATTTACAGTATAAGATAAAGCCTTCTTAAGGAATTCTCCGTAGTATCCATTAAAATGAGAATAATCTATAAACCAATGCAAAATGTTCTCTCTAAAAACAACATTAGTAACAATCTTATTAATGATTAGTTTGTAATTTTTTTCAGATAAACTTTGAAATAACAAACAAATATTTAATGCTAATTTTAACTTGCTTGATTCATCAAGGTCAAATATGCGAGAGTCAAATATTTGATTTAATGCAATAAAATTTTTTTTATAAATAAAGGCCTTAATAATTGACGCAATTTTAAGATTATAATCATGTGAATATTTTTGATCCGCAAGCCATAATAAATCACTCTCTAAAATAATTTCTCTATTTTCAATTTCAATAATTCTCATCCAAATTAACCAATCGTTGTCCTTTAGATAATGTTTTTTAAAATCATTATAGGAATTTTGACCTAAAAAACGACTCAGCACATTTAAGGTTTTACTATTTGGCGTTGTTTCATTTAAAAACCCAAAAAATCTTCTTAAAGTATTATAACCAATAATTTCTCCAGTGGTATTTTCAATAGCAACTTGTAAAATTTTCAAATGAATTGGTTTTTCTATAGTTAATCCTATTTGCTTTTGTATTTCAATTTTAATTTGAACAAGGCTATTGTCAGACATAATTATGGGCTTAAAATGGGCTTAAATATAAAATTATTTCTTATAAATTTGATAATTATTAATTATTAAATTCATAAAATGAATAAATTTATTGCCTTACTTCTTGTTTTAATATCCACACTTGGATATTCACAAACTATTTCAAAGCAAGTGATTGGAACTGCTGGAAAAACGCAAAGTAATTCAGACTTAAAAGTATCTTGGACCACTGGCGAACCCGTTGTTGGGCTAATGACTGCTGGAGGCAATCAATTAGGAAATGGTTATTATCCAGCGATGGTTTTACAACCATTAAGTGTTGAAGACTCTGCTATGGAGGTTGATTTAAAAGTTTATCCAAATCCTGCTTCACAATTTCTTTATGTTTCTCACCCTGAGTTAAACTCTTTTTCAATTCAAATTGTTGATCTTAATGGAAAACAAATTTACACCGGAACCATAAGTAAAGAGCAGCCGCTGGATGTTTCTACTTATTCACAGGGAATGTATCTGATAATTCTTGAAAATAAAGCAACCAATCAAAAAAACACCTATAAAATCATCAAAAAATAAAACTAAAATTATGAAAAAACTATTTACACTTTTAGCAATTTTTGCTTCAACAACAATTTTTGCGCAAGCGCCACAAGGCTTTAACTACCAGGCAACGGTAAGAAATAATTCGGGGCAGTTATTGCTAAACCAAATTGTACTTGTAAAATTTAATGTTTATCAAAACGCGGCAACGGGTACCTTGGTTTACAGTGAAAATCAAACAGCAAATACCGATGATTTAGGGCATATTAACTTAGTTGTAGGCCAAGGAACTGCAACTACTGGTACCTTTTCTTCAATTAACTGGGGAAATGGATCGTATTACTTAGGTATAGAATTAAACACTGGTAGTGGGTATGTAGCAATGGGGACTTCGCAATTAATGAGCGTGCCTTATGCACTGTATGCTCAAAATTCAGGTGCAGCAACGCTTCAACAAGTTTTAGATGCTGGAAATGTTGCTAATAAAACAGTTACTGTTCCTGAAGACGCTTCCCTTAGAATAAATACAATTGGATCAAATACAGCTGGTGGTTTTTATTATGGAATAAGAAGCCATATTGATGGGACCAATGGAAACAATAGAGGTATTTTAGCAGCCTCCAACGGAATTAGTCAAGGAATCAATTGGGGTTTGACAAGTTATGCATCAAATTCTGCAATTGAAAATATAGGGATTTATGCTAGAGGATATTCTCCTGCAAGCAATCCAAATTCTGGTCATAATACCGGTGTTCAAGGAAATGCTGATGGTGCTATTAATGGAAATGATAATAGAGGAACTATTGGATATGCATATGGAGTTACTGCAACTGGAAAAAATTACGGATTAACAGGCTTGGCTAAAAGCTCTGAGATTTTTAATATTGCTGTTGGAGCTTATTCTGAATCAGGAAATACTACAAACGGAACAAATTATGGCGTTTCTGCTCGTGCATCTTCTGTTACTGCTACAGGTACAAATTATGGTATTTATAGTGAAGCTAGTAATGGGGCTACAAACTATGCAGGATTTTTTAATGGAGATGTAACCATTACCGGGACTTTAGTACAGCCTTCTGATAGAAAATTAAAAAAAGAAGTGAAACCTTTTGCTTCTGCATTAGATAAGATTAATGCCTTAACTCCGGTAACATATTTTTATAAAAGCAATGCCGAATCAGGAATTAACTTACCTACTAACATGCAATACGGATTTATTGCTCAAGATTTAGAAATGGTATTCCCTGAGTTAGTTACAACTCAAACTCTAAATTTGGCAACTACAGGAGATTCTGGACATAAGAATTCATTAATAAACTCTGATGATGAGAATGGATTAGCTGAAAGTACTGAAACGAAGTCTGAAACCAATGTAACTAAAACAAAAGAGGAATTTAAAGGGATCAATTATACCGGGTTAATTTCTGTTTTAACGGAAGCAATTAAAGAGCAACAAGCCTTAATTAACGAATTAAAAACTCAAAATAAATCGTTAAGCAACCGAATTAAAAATATTGAAAAGAAAATTAATAAGAAATAATTTTAATAATCTGATTTCATTACAAAAGGCTTTACTTTTCAGTAAAGCCTTTTTTGTTTTAAAAATAATAAAACGCTTCTTCAATATGTTCGAGGTGATATTCGGTTCCTTCTTTGTGGATGGCAATAATATCAAAGCGCACTTCCGCCTCTAAATCCTTAGCGATTACATATTCATTGACGGCTTTTACAAGCAGTTGGATTTTCTTTGGTGTAACAAAATCTTGGGGCAAACCAAAATCTATAGACGAACGGGTTTTGACTTCTACTATGGCTAAGACACTGTCTTTTTGGGCGATAATATCTATTTCGGCTTTTTGAAATGTCCAGTTGGTTTCAAGAATTTCATAGCCCTTTTGCTGAAGAAATTCTATAGCTAGTGCTTCGCCCTGCTTGCCAAGTTCGTTGTGTTCGGCCATATTGATTGCTGATTGAAGATTAACGATTTTTGATTTTTTGATTGCTTCTTACTTCAGCAATCGTTAATCTTAATTCGTTAATC
>Ga0222712_10006868_pt1 | contig 11146 bp, 14 predicted proteins | sample C33_657DmetaG_FD_165043 | JGI IMG/M metagenome (GOLD analysis project Ga0222712, IMG submission 165043) | Estuarine water microbial communities from San Francisco Bay, California, United States - C33_657D | ecosystem: Environmental > Aquatic > Marine > Unclassified | place: USA: California... | reverse complement strand
TACCCAGGTGGACAAAGCCGCCGGTACAACATCGATCCCAACTACGCCGCAATGATTGCGGCAGGGCGACTGGCCGAAGATGGCATTTGTGAAGCCATGCGTAAAGCCAGCGAGATGCGGCCACAGCGTACTCCTCTCACTCCGGGACAAAAGAAAGCCTGGGAAAAATTGGCAAAAGAGTTCGGTGATGGCCTGGCCGCACTAACCATGGGCTGTGCTCGAGATCATGCCGAAGCAGGTGTCAACGCCATGATTGCGGAAGCAGATAAACTGATGAGTCACCCTGCTGTGCGTGATGCATACGAACAATTTCAAACTGTGTGCAATCTTGTCAAACAAAAACAAAACACTTGACAATGGGGTCGAGTGTTGTTATAATTACTAGGCATGATCAAAGAGATGGGGTAGTCTAATGGTGGGGCGGGGTGATCGATCGCCCGGGCCTGCTCGGACCGTGGCACGTAGACGTAAATCCTGTAGGTTGCGACAAGGACCTTGATTGTAAGATCAAAACTCAGGCTGGTACCCTGAGTGTATGCCGAGAGGATAAATCTGGAAAGGTTAGAAATGACTGTCAAAATTGAGGGCTCTGCGTTGAGTATCCCTGAGTCACTTGACTCGCTTAGTGAAACGCCTTTGGTCATGCACCGTATTTGGTTCCAATTGCACACTGTTAAAGAATGGTATGCAATCATGAAAGAAGCTAGGGCCATGTTTGGAACAAACTGGCGCACTCAAAGCAGAGTAAAACGCAGACTGGAACATCATGGATTGTGGGGTCTGAAATATTCCGTGCCCGTATGGTTTGAAGTGCCGGATCAGGCCTTTGCCACATGGGTGGCAGTAAAGCATGCGGTGATTGCCATGCCACCGCCTGGTAAATAATTTTTATGATATTTGGATTTGGAATTCTCGCCACCGCATTACTCTTAAGCGCCGTAGCTGCCTACTACTCAGTGGCAGGCCTTACTGCCATATTCTCAGCGGCCACAATACCCGTGATCATCATGGGTGGCTCGCTAGAACTGGGCAAAATTGTTGCCACTGTATGGTTGCACAACAACTGGCGCCGTGCCGGCATTGTGTTCAAACTGTATTTGATACCAGCCATAGCATTCCTAATGATACTGACCAGCATGGGTATCTTTGGCTATTTGTCAAAGGCACACTCAGATCAGAGCTTGGTGTCAGGTGACGTTGTTAGCAAGATTGCCATCTACGATGAAAAGATTAAAACAGCAAAGGAAAATATAGATGCTAATCGCAAAGCACTCAAACAAATGGATGAGGCTGTGGACCAAGTTATGGGTCGAAGTCAAGATGAAAAAGGTGCGGACAAGGCAGTTGCACTCCGTAGAGGGCAGGCCAAAGAACGCACTAGACTACTTTCTGAGATTACAGCCGAACAGAAAGTTATTGCCCAGCTTAGTGAGGAACGGGCACCCATCGCCGCTGAAGTACGCAAGGTGGAAGCAGAAGTAGGACCAATCAAATACATTGCGGCCTTGCTTTACGGAGACAATCCTGATTCCAATCTGTTAGAACGTGCAGTGCGTTGGATGATCATAATGATTGTGTTGGTGTTTGATCCACTTGCTCTCACACTTATTCTAGCCGCCAACAAACAGTTTGAATGGGCACGACAAGGCACAGGTGGCTTTGTGCATGACGAGCCCAAGTATGAACCTGATGATGGGCCACTAACTGAAGACCAAATAGAACAGATTCAAGCCAGTGCTGAATTACCCAAGGATCCACATCCGCCAGGGTGGATGTTTGATAAGAAAGAAGATGAACGACCATGGAATGAACGCTATCCTTATTTGACTTGGCCGTTTGTGCATTTTAAAGATCTCAAGCCCATGGTGGCTCCTGATCCTGTTAAAGAAGATCAAGCCGCAATGGCCATTCGGCCACCAGAGGAAATTCCTGGTGTAGAAATACGTCCTTGGACTGACGACGAGATAGAAGCGTTAAATCGACCAGACGATGATGAAATTGACAAAGAGGCCATACGTAAATGGAAGTTGGACCATCCAGCTGACACTATCAAGGCACAGAGAACCAAACTAGCTCGTGGGCAAATTAATCAATTGCCCTGGCATAATCCAAAATACACACAATCAAGTTTTGGCAATCAGTTTCCACAAAATCCAGGTCGCGGCGATACCTTTGTAAAAACCGATCGCATGCCACCACAGTTGTATAAATTCAACGGAGACGAGTGGATTATTATTGACAAAAACTCTACAGATAACTATACTTACGACATAGCATACATTGATCATCTCATTGAAAAAATCTCTACTGGTGAATATGATCCAGATTTGTTGAGTGACATTGAGAGAGAACAAGTAGCAGAGCGTCTTAAACAAACCAATACCAACGCATGAAACAATCCGAAAATTTAGATAATTGCAGTTTTTGTCACAAACACAAGGATGCAGTGGTTAAATTGATAGTAGGCGAAGATGTCGCTATCTGTAACGAATGTGTGGAACTTTGCCAAACTCTTTTGGTAGACGAACACATACTCACTCCTGTAGCGCAGACTATTAGTCTTGATCCGAGAGCTATTTTAAAACATCTTGACCAATATGTTATAGGACAAGATCGAGCCAAGATGGTATTGAGTGTGGCCATTGCTAACCACTACAAGCGCATACGCAACCAGGACAAAAATACCGAAATTGAAAAAGCCAATATTCTTATGTTGGGCCCTACAGGGTCAGGCAAAACATTGTTGGCACGATCAGTGGCAAGATACTTGGATGTGCCTTTTGTAATTGCTGATGCAACCAGTTTAACTGAAGCAGGTTATGTAGGTGATGACGTTGAAAGTTTGATTTCACGACTGTATGCAGCCTCAGGCAATGATGTCGAAAAGACACAACGTGGTATTGTGTTTGTGGACGAGATAGACAAAATCAGTCGGCGATCAGAAAGTCAAAGCATTACAAGAGATGTATCTGGCGAGGGTGTGCAACAGGCCTTGCTCAAGTTAGTAGAAGGCACCAAATGTAGAATCACACCCACTGGTGGCCGCAAACATCCCAATGGCGAAACTGTGGAAATTGACACTACCAACATTTTGTTTATTGCCGGCGGTGCGTTTGTGGGTCTAGACAATATTGTGAAGAATCGCATTCGTGGCACATCTATTGGATTTCAAGCTGAAGTGTCAATAGACCGTGCTGGCGACCTTGATCAAGTAACACCCGATGACTTGGTTAGATTCGGTATGATTCCAGAGTTTGTGGGTCGCTTCCCCAGCTGGGTTGCCTTAAACGAACTTGCGTTAGAAGATTTGATATTGATTTTGACAGAAATCAAACACAGTTATGTAGAACAATATCAGTGGCTGTTTGCACAAGATCACATTAATTTGAAATTTGATAAATCTGCACTAGAACAAGTGGCCAAAAACACACTAAAAAACAAAACAGGTGCCCGTGGACTTCACAGCGAACTGGAACGTGTGCTACTGCCACACATGTTTAATCTAGCACGTTACAAAGAGCAGGGGGTTGACCAAGTAAAAATCACTGATGACCTGGTAAATACTCCTATAGAATTAAAGGTGCCCAATGAACAAATTGCGAGGAAGGTCGGTAATAGTCGCTGATGGTAATGTAGAAAAAGCCCTGCGCAAATTCAAGAAAAAAATCCAGACCTCTGGTATTCTTAACGATTTACGAGATCGTGAATTCTACACCAAGCCTACCACAGCTCGCAAGCTCAAGCGTAGTGCCGCCAAAAATCGCTGGCGCAGACAACTGGCCGAGCAAGCACTGCCTAAAAAAATGTACTGATGTACATTGAGTTTGCACTCGATAAGGATCAGGCTGCCTCAAATTTGCTGTTGATTAGATACCACTTGGTAAAATGGGCTAATCAAAATGATCAAATCAAATACACCGAAAAAACAATAAAACTCAAGCATCGTGTGACGTTTGATGACGAAAAACTCTATACCTACTTTGCGATGACTTGGAACGCCGGCCAACACAATTGGCTCAAATATCGTCTAATTGAGCCAATGAAAACTAGACAACCTTAGAGATTTCCTGTATAAATACACTTGTAGATGCCCATGGTGGGGTCTACATTACAAGTCATCTTGCTTATTAAAGGAGAAAACAAATGACAAAAACTCTCACCCTTCGGTCTTTCGACCTTCCCGCACTCACCAAATTTGGTATCGGTTTTGATAACATGTTTGATGAACTCATGCGAGTAAGTGCTCAACAATCCTCAACAAACTATCCACCCTACAACATTGTGCAAATCAATGATGATGAGTACATGATCAGTCTTGCTGTGGCTGGATTTGGACTCGATAACCTTTCAGTTACCAAGGACAAAAAGTTCTTGATCATTGAAGGCAAAGAGCATCAACCTGATAGCGAAAAGATCGTGCCAAACTATCTGCACAAAGGCATCAGCAATAGAGATTTCCGCAGAGAATTTCAATTGGCTGATCATGTGGAGATCAGCAATGCTCACCTTGAACTTGGTATCTTAAGCGTTTACCTAAAGCGCGAAGTGCCAGAAGACGCCAAGCCAAAGACCATTGCGATCACCTACACTTCCTAATATAATAGTGTAAATACAGTGGCAGCAATCCTGCTGCCACTGATTGTATAGCAAAGCAAGGAATAGAAATGGCACAGAGCGATACCCGCACACGAATCAAACCATCAGAGGCCGTAAAAGAGCCACCTATGTTTCGCGTGGTTTATTTGAACGACAACACAACTTCCATGGAGTTTGTGGTTGAAAGTTTGGTTGAATATTTTGAATACACCCCCGAAACCGCAGAACAAATCACCATTGACATTCACGAAGAAGGCTCTGCTTGTGTGGCAGTGTTGCCTTATGAGATTGCCGAGCAAAAAGGTGTTGAAGTCACTGTGAGTGCTAGATCACAAAACTACCCGCTCCAGATCAAACTGGAACCTGAAACAGTTCAATAATCAACAACCACACGCAGTGGATGATACACATGCTGTGACCACGGTGTTTGGCCTTGCCCACGACAGTTGTTGACATAACGAACACCATCTCGATACTGATCAACTTTGCCGTGATAGTGGCCAAAACACCAAGTATCAATTTTGTGTTCAGTATCCATGTTCAATGCATTTAACATGTGCCTGTTGCCCATGACATTAAATTTTAACTTGTTGGCCAGATCAATATCATGTGCAATCAAATCGGGCATGGGTACAGTGTGTGTGGCTATGACTATTTTCTTAACGTCTCTATGTGTTTGTAATCGCTTTACACTGGCTATCAAGTAATTGGCATCAGTAGTACTGGCTCGACGTATAGCATTATAGTTGTCGTGCGTGTAAGAATATCTCTCGCACCACCAATCTCTAACTGCTTCAGGATCAATTGTGTTGTCAAAATCAAATCCCCACCATCCATTTGTTCCCAGTATAGCCACACCGTCGATTACAACTACATTATCTTGTAAATACACCACATTGGGAATTTGTGCAATTCGTTGAGACATGTTCTGATAACTCAGTCCAAGATCGTTAAAAAAATTCACATGCTCATCATTGCCATCAACATAAAACACAGCTTGGTAGCATTTTCCCAAATGTTCAAGGGTACTATACAGCAGATTTCTGTTTTCGCACACATCACCAATTACCACACAATATGGACTGGTAGGTTGACCAGACCAATCAAACTGGGTATCCCAAGTATCCACATGTAAATCAGAAATTAAATCAAAGGCAAGCTGCATGATACATATTTAAAAGGAACTGACCATGAACATAATATTTGGAGATGCTGTTAATCAAGTATCCAACACTCACACCATTTTAGAACTAGATACATTCAAGTTGATGCCGTCTGGCCAATTGGTAAAAACATATTGTGTGATTAATAGTGTACCGTTGGCAGAGTTTCCCCGACTGGACGCAAATAAACACATACATCAACAGTTGATAGAACAATATCAGCAACAAAATTGGGAATTTTGTCGTAGTGCATTGCATTCATTGACAGGTTGTTGGAATGGGGAGATGGATACTTTTTATCAACATCTTGCTGACCGAATTGATGAACATGCTACCAACCCTCTAGATGAAAATTGGGACTACACAATCACGCGAGAACAGACTGTTTAATTTTTGAAAACCCACAATCAACATTGATTTTAAATTCATCAACCACTTGATTGAAAAATTCTTTGCTAAAAAATCTGTCTTTGTTAAATTTGCAAATGTCTTTGAGTTGGTGATGTAACTTCTGTTGTTGTTCTGTTGATAGTTCAGACAATGATTTCATGAGATCAACCACAGCCTCAAGTCTCTGCACAGGATCTTGTATGCGATCGTAATTCTCATCAAAATAATCGCCAAATGTTCGAAACCCGTAACGTTTTAGATATTCCAAACTGCCCGGGGTGCTGACCAAAATAAACGGCTGTCCACAAGCAATTGGTCTAAGCGTTTTCTCTGTAAGATGCCACTTGGTATCATCAAACACTGTTTCTAATACAACTTCTATCAGAGTTTGATTGTAATCCAAACTGATATAATCTGCGCTGGCTACAGAATCAAAATTTGCCGGTGGAAAATATTGATCTAGATCAGTTCGTGTGGGTTCAAATGCAGGATTGGCAAACTTATGTTGCAACCAGTGTTGTCCAGAATCTTCTGGATTAAATGTCAATTGGCAGTGATCTTGAAGATTTTGAGTTAACACCAATTCTGTAAATTTAATTCGGTATTCTCTTAGTCCAGACCAAGCACGATTGTAAATTAAAAATGTTTTTTGAATTGATTTTGGGTTAGCAAACACCGGGTCAATCTCAGCATATCTAAACCAGTCTCTTGCAATTACAGCATGACTCCACCAGTATACACCAACTGAATAATGTTGCTCAAACCATGCTACATCTTGGCTGTTCATCTCTGAATGCAACATCAAACTTTGATTATAAAACTTGGTGGATGTTCCTACATACCGTCTTGTTGCTATTTCAAAAATTGAACACAACAGTTCGGGGCTGTTTGTAAACTTTGCTGTCAACAAGTCATAATCTTTATAATTTAAAGTTTCTTGGTCATGACAAAACATCTTTATGTATTGATCGGTACATAATTTTAATGGCTTACAATCATCTATTTTTCTTGACCCGTGTGGAAGAAAGCGATAAATTAAGATATCTTGGTTGCAAATGTCTTGCAAAAAATTGTATAATCTATCTAAAGGAACGCTCATGGCAAAAATTGGTTTTATTGGAATTGGTAAACTTGGCTTGGACTGTGCCGAAGTTATGGCAGAGAAACATCAAGTCTGGGGATATGATATTTACCCACGACACAGTAATAGTGTCAAAGTCTGCGGTATCGAAGAACTAGTAGACAACAGTGAGTGGATCTTTATTGCAGTACCAACTCCACATGCTGAAGGCTATGATGGATCTGTACCATCCAGCCACATGGAACCCCGAGACTTTGGACATGCCGCTGTGATTGATGCTATCAACAACGTCAACCGGTATGCCAAGAGCAGCAAAAAAATTGTGTTGATCAGCACAGTGCTGCCAGGAACTACTCGTAAAAAGTTTGTACCATTGATTGATTCCAAACATCAGTTTTGTTACAATCCTTACTTGATTGCCATGGGCTCTGTGAAGTGGGATATGGCCAATCCTGAAATGGTTATCATTGGCACTGAAGATGGGTCACTTACTGGTGTTGCAGGCGAACTGATTGATTTGTACAAAACCATCATGCAGAATGATCCACGCTATGAAGTGGGCACCTGGGACGAGTGCGAAGCTATCAAGATCTTCTACAACACTTTTATTTCGGCCAAAGTTGGCCTTGTGAATATGATTCAAGATTTTGCCTTGCGTATTGGCAACATCAATGTGGATGTTGTTACCAATGCCTTAGCACGGTCAACCATGCGAATCATGGGTCCCAAATACATGACAGCAGGCATGGGCGATGCAGGAGCTTGCCATCCACGAGACAACATTGCCTTGCGTTGGTTGGCGCAAGAATATGATATTGGCTATGACTTGTTTGACACTGTGATGCATGCTAGAGAAATCCAAGCAGAAAATCTTGCTAAATTTTTGATCACTGTCAGTCAAGACAACAACAATCTGCCTATTGTGATTCACGGCAAAGCCTACAAGCCCGATGTGGAATATTGCATTGGCAGTTACAGCACCTTGGTTGGACATTATGTGACCAAGCATGGTCACACAGCATTAAAATACATTGATCCATTAGCTGATAACTCTACCGACGTAGTAGATAATATAAATTATCCTGCGGTATTTTTATGGGCACACAATCGCAAGATCACATACGAATACACCGGTGATCAAGCAGACACCAAACCGTACTGTGATATTTTGCCAGGCAGCGTGATTGTTGATCCATGGCGCAAGTTAGAGTCCTCTGCAAACATTAAAGTCATACATTATGGTAACACCCGTAGTGCGTGAATATCACATTGAGAGATTTTGGGATGACGAGTTCAAAACTTTGGACTACATCCATGAACCTTTCAATGATCCAGCAAGTGTGGCGCTTTGGAACTCACAAGGATATACCAGCAAAATCTGTGGCGATCTTTGTGACATGCGGCATCGCTTGCCAGCCTGGGCCAGCAAGTTTGTTGAAATGTACGAAGCCCACGGCTGGAAAGATATTGGACTGGCATTTTATCGCATGAGCACCGACACTGTGATGCCGGTACACCAGGATCTATACAAACGCTATATTGAACTTTTCAATCTCCAAGGACAAGAAACTTCCATTCGAAGAGCTTTGTTGTTGTTAGAAGATTGGCAGCCCGGGCATTATCTTGAAGTCAACAGCAAGCCTTATGTTGACTGGAAGGCTGGATTCACAGTTGAATGGGTGTATGATGCACCGCACATGGCTGCCAACATTGGTCTTGAAGACCGTTATACATTGCAAATTACTGGACACGTATGATATCAACTGTTGATGAGTGGAGCCCACTAAAGAAGATTGTGGTAGGTAGTGCTACTGATGCCAACTGGCCAGTGACCGATCCAGTGTTTTCAAAAGAGTCAGAAAAGACAACTTGGACGGAAACACCTGTGCCACGTGGTCCGGTGCCCCAACGCATAATTGACGAAGCCAACCAAGATCTGGATGCGTTGGCAACCACACTGATTGGGTTGGGCGTAGAGGTAGTACGTCCAGATCCACTTAATTTCCAAACTCATGACGGCATGTACAACTACTGTCCAAGAGACCGGTTCCTTGTGTACGGATCAACCATAGTGGATCCTGCCATGATGTATCCTTGCAGAGACATGGAATTGCAGTGCTATCACGACATTGTGGATTCTGCTGACCATTATCGGTTCATGCCACGCAATGAAGGCATGACTTTGGACGCTGCCAATGTGTGCCGCCTTGGCGACAAGATGTTGTACTTGGAATCGGCATCAGGCAATCAAAAAGCCTACCATTGGTTGTGCGAACAGTTTCCGGATGTCACTATAGAACTGTGCAATTTTTATGCAGGGGTACACATTGATTCAACCATTGTGCCGCTACGTGAAGGCTTGGTCATGCTAAACGGACATAGAGTTGGTTTTGATACTGTGCCCAAGGTATTTGATGGCTGGCACAAGATCTGGGTGCATGATGTTGTGGCACAAGACTTTTACCGTTATCCCTACGCATCAAAATGGATTGCCATGAACATGTTGGTGGTAGATCCGCATACTGTGATCTGCGATGCTGATCAGACCGAATTGATCAAAACCCTAAAGAGTTACCAATTTGAAGTTATTCCCTTGCGGTTAAGACAAAGCCGCACTCTAGGAGGCGGCTTTCATTGTGTTACACTAGATTTGTTACGCAACTGACACAAATGTATCAGGATCACTTGCCAGCCAATATCCTTCAAGTATAAATATTTCTGATAGGGTAGGAAAAACTTCATTAAAATTCAAAGCTGGATGTTGATCGTCACTACATGTTACAACAATTGTTGCTTCGTTGGGTAACGAAGGCCACACTATTTTTTTAAATTCCAAATATTCATTCGCTGTAGTTTGCGCTGATTCGTCTCCATAATAACTACCTATTAGGTAGAAAACTATACCAGCACCGCCAGTTCTGCGAATTTTTAAAGTATAGCACAACGGATCTATAGTTGTGGGAATAGGAGGATCAAATGATTTTGCTTGCATGGCATAATAAAATTGATCATATTCTCCACCATCACCCACTGGTTCTGCTACCCATCGTTGGGTCTCTTGTCCGACGGGCAACAATGCTTCCGGAAACCGATTTTGTAAAAAAACTCTCATAAATGTCCTTCCAAAAGATTTGACAGAATATTGTAAATCTTGTATAATATACTTATGACTACACACTCACGTTTTGGATTTTGTTGCAAATGGCTCAATGACCCCGAGGAAACTGGGGGTATGAAAGTCAATGCTGTGGACCGTGATATAAACGGAAGATCAACTACCATGCGCTGGCTTCGTGAGCATGCTGCCGAAGCCGACCAGCGTCAGTGGGACATCATGAATCACAACGCTGCCGCTGCCTTGAAAATGGTTGAGCGTGTGGGCACAATGGAACCCGAGCGCAGAATGGTGCGACTGGGCTCAGAAATGTTACAGGGCTATACAGAACCCTCCTGGATCAATTGGTGGCAACGACGTGAAATTCAAGATCATTGCGAACGCATATTTGCGCCGGTTGGTGACGCTGCTCGGCGTCTGGGTGTTCGGCTTTCCTTCCATCCAGGACAATTTTGTGTGCTGGCAAGCGAATCGGATGAAATCGTTGAACGATCCATTCTGGAATTCGAGTATCATGCAGATATGGCCCGGTGGATGGGGTATGGAAACACGTATCACGATCACGGATTTAAGATTAACGTACACTTATCGGGCAAGGGCGGCCCTGCAAAGTTTCTGCAAACCCTGGGCAGATTGTCTCCAGAGGCTCGCAATCTCATAACTATAGAAAATGATGAACTTACAAATGGACTTGACGTTACTCTTGCCGTGGCTGATCATGTGGCTCTTGTTTTGGATATCCATCACCACTGGATCAACACCGGCGAATACATCCAACCTACGGACCCACGTGCGCAACGG
>Ga0222712_10006865_pt1 | contig 11154 bp, 8 predicted proteins | sample C33_657DmetaG_FD_165043 | JGI IMG/M metagenome (GOLD analysis project Ga0222712, IMG submission 165043) | Estuarine water microbial communities from San Francisco Bay, California, United States - C33_657D | ecosystem: Environmental > Aquatic > Marine > Unclassified | place: USA: California... | reverse complement strand
ATACTAGTCCGGGTAAATATACTATTCGATTAATAACGGAGAATATTTTTGGTTGCACAGATACTATAATCAAATCAGAAATGATTAATGTGCGTGGAGCAGTTCCGAATTTTAGTGTAAGCAGTACTAACGGTTGCGCACCTGCGATAATTACATTTACTAATTTAACTACTGGAGCCATTAATTACTATTGGAGTTTTGGTGATGGATCAACAGATTCAACTGCTAATGCAACGCATAGTTATACCAATCAAGGAAATTTTACCGCATCGCTTTATGCGTTTGATTCTACTGGATGTTCAACAATATTCTCTTATCCAAACCCGATAATAATTGGAGAGAGTCCAGTTTTAGATTATACCTTGTCTGGTACTTCAGGATGTTCTCCTTTCACAGTTTCAATTTCTGATTATAATACAATTGCAGATAGTTTAGTTTGGGATATGGGTGATGGTTCTATAGTTACAGGCCAGCATCCGTTATATACCTATCAAAATGCTGGTAATTATGTAATCAAACTTATCGCCTATAATAATGGCGGTTGCGCCGATTCACTTGTGTATCCAGATACGATTACTGTATATCAATCTCCATCAGCATCATTTACATCGAATGTTCAAATAGGATGTAATCCATTGCCAGTACAATTTAATAATACGTCTTCAAATTTATCTAACGCTACTTTTGTTTGGAACTTTGGTAATCAAGACTCCTCAACTCAAAATAATCCATACTATACATATGTAAATAGCGGCAACTTTACTCCTTATTTAGTCGTGACAAACGAAGGCGGATGTAAAGATACTGTGTACATGTCTAGTCCGATTGTCGTATATGATCAAACACCTCCATTGCCAACATCGATTAGTTATGTGACGGTATTGGATAATTCAAGTGTTAAAATTACATGGCCTGTTAGTAATGAGCCTGATATTACTAAATACATAATCTATCGATTGAATTTAGTTTCTGGTGATTTTGATTCTATCGCTTCAGTACCACAACAAGCAAATGCATTTATCGATTATGTGGATGCTGGATTGAATACATTACATAATGCATATACTTATAAAGTGCAGGCGTATGACTATTGTGGAGGATATCAGTCGTTGGATAATTTAATTGCTCATAAAACAATTGAAGTAAGTGTTGTTGGTGGCTTTATGAACAATGATGTCAGCTGGAATCATTATGCTGGCTGTGATTTCTCAAGCTATGAAATTTATAGAAAAGATAATGTGAATTCATCATTTGTATATCTAGCATCTGTATCTAAGTCAATTAATAATTTCTTAGATACAACGGCGTATTGCGCAGGTGAATATGCTTATCAAATTAAAGCGGTATCTATATGTAATGATACGCGATTTGATTCATGGAGCGATACTACAATGACTATTACAACAAGTGATTTAGATCAGCAGTTTGTTGATATTACTCGTACAACAGTTGTTAATGATAGTTATACGCTTACGGAGTGGACTCCGCCATCTTATCGTTCGGATTTAATCACTAGTTATAATATTTATAGATCTACTGATCAGGTTAATTATAACTTGGTTGCAACATTGCCATCACAAGCATTGTCTTATGATGATAACAATGTTAATGTAGATGCACAAAATTATTATTACAAAGTGGAAGTGGTAAATACATGTAATATGACTACTGTACAAGGACGTATAGGTTCTTCTATATTATTGGATGTTTACGAAAGCGAAATTTCTAATATCCTTAAATGGACAAAATACACTGATTGGGATTCAGGTGTAGAAAAATATGTAATTGAGAAATTAAATAATAATGGTGACTGGGAACAAATAAAAGTTGTTACAGGCGTTATCACTGAATGGGAAGAGGAGTAGTGCCTTTATCTTTTGCTTTTCTAATAGCCACATTTAGCTCATATCCTATCAGCATCACAAGTGAGTTGATGTAAAGCCAAATCAATATGATGATTAAGGTTCCGATTGAACCATAAACCTTATTATATCTCCCAAAGTTGGTAACAAAATAATTAAATCCTAATGAGGTTGCAATTAACAGGAAGGTTGCCAGTGATGACCCTGCTGTAACAAACTTCATTTTTTCTCTTTTTGATGGTCCGAAAAAATAAAGGATTGAAATAGCTGTAAAACATAATGTCACCAATATAACCCACTTTCCAACTTGAAGTAATAATAGATGGAAAATGTTTTCTAATAATAACTCCTTGCTTGTAATGTAGTAGTAAATCAATTCGCTAATAATAATTAGAAGGATTGCAACGATAACTAATGTAGCAAGCAATAAAGTTATTCCAATAGATAAAAATCGTTGCTTCCATACAGGTCGATTATCTTTTCCATGATAGCTTCTATTAAACCATCGCATGAGTGCCATGATGCCATCAGTGGATACGAATAGTGCGAAGAAGAAACCAAATGAAAGTAAACCGCTGTGCTGATGTCTTACAATATCTTCAATTGTATTATAAGCAGCTTCATAGGTGTTTCCAGGTAATAAAGTACTTATTAGTGAAAGTAATTTATCCTGAAAGTTATCAATCGGTATATATGGAATAAGGGTAAACAAAAAAATCACCGAAGGGAATAGCGCCAACAAAAAACTAAAGGCTAGCGATCGTGCTCTGGTTTGTAATTCGCCCTCTTTTACTCTTTGAATAAAGAAAGTTGCAACAGAATAAAAAGGAATTCCTTCGAAGCCAGGTAGCTTTAACCTTTTTAAAAAGCTAATTAAAAGCTGCGCAGGCAATGAATTCAAAAGTTTATTCTTAAGTTTTTTTAGCATTAGGTAATTTTTAAACTTAAGTCCAAACTCTTAATTGAATGTGTTAATGCACCCATTGAAATAAAGTCTATTCCTTTAATTGCGTAGTCCATTAAATTCTCTTTTGTAATTCCACCAGACACTTCAATTTCGCATTTTGAATTAATTAGAGCAATAGCTTCTTTTATTAAATCGGGTTTAAAATTGTCAAGCATGATTCTGTTGGGAATCCCAGTAGAAAGTGCCTCTTCAATTTCACCTAAATTTCTAGTTTCAATTTCTATTGGAATTGATAAATTATTTTCCTCAACAAATTGTTTTGCTTTTACTAATGCATTCTTAATTCCTCCGGCACTATCTACATGATTATCTTTAATAAGGATCATATCATATAAACCAAATCGATGATTCACCCCACCACCAATTCGTACTGCCCATTTTTCTATATGTCGGTTAAGAGGTGTTGTTTTGCGAGTATCTAAAATTTTAATTTCATAAGGACTAAGTACACTTGCCAGTTCATTCGTTACGGTCGCAATTCCACTCATGCGTTGCATGCAATTCAAAACAAGTCGTTCGGAAATCAATATACTTTGTATGTTACCTTCAACAATAAAAGCGATATCTCCAATTTTTATTTTATCACCATCATGAAGGTGTTGGTGAAATACCAATGTATCATCTACTTCTTGGAAAATTTGTTTTGCTAGTTCGATGCCCGCTAATACGCCATTTTCTTTAACAAGCAGCTTCGCTTTTCCTTGCTGATCTTTGTTGATAGTTGAAAGGGTAGTAAAATCTCCTTGTCCGATATCTTCTTGTAAAGATTGCTGAATAAAACTCGTAATGTCCATTTGAAGGAATTAAAGTACAAAGTAAATAAAAAAGGTTGCTATTTAAGCAACCTTCCTGTATTATTCCTTCATAAAGCGAAGTTCTTGTATGTTTACGCTACCTCCCGCGACTTTAAAGTAATAGTAAACTCTGTAATTTCCGTTAGAGGTTGAGAGATTTCCTATTGCGTATTTGGCTCCGTCCTTTGATTCTCCACGATGAATGATTGAGAAAGACCTTGGCGTATTTTTGTTGAAAAAGTCCTTTAGAATCTGTTCAGCTTGTGCCTTACTATAGACATCTTCTTGTCCTATTAATGTTAAATCAACTGAGTTTGAGAAATATCTTGAAACCGATTTAGCATCTCCTGACCTGATTGCATTTGCAATGTCCTCATAAGGGTCTATAACAGAAGGTGCTGAAAAGAGCGAAAGAGGAGCAAATATTAAAATGAAAATCAAATTTTTCATAGCTACGTTTTATTTTCCGCTTCCAAATATCAAGCCATTAGGAATTTAATTCCGACTTCTTAAAGCACATACAATAATAAGTGCATTTTTTGTATTTTTCAAAACTGAAAGCGGGATGTTTTCAACAAGAATTTATGAAGGTTAAGTTGATCTCTATACACAAAACGAATGCTGCCTGGATACAGAGTGGACTAACAGAATATAGTAAGCGATTATTGAATTATATTCCTTTTGAGCACATTGAGTTAGAGGTGAATTTCCAGAAGCTAAAGACCAAAGAGGCCATGTTGGCGGAAGAATATAAAAAGGTGAACCAAGTATTAAAGAAATCAGATTATATTGTTTTGTTGGATGAGGGTGGGAAGGAATTTAGTTCATTGAAATTCTCCGAATGGATGAATAAAAAGTTTGTTTCGGTAAATACTGATCTGGTTTTTATTGTTGGTGGCGCTTTCGGATTCCATCCCGAATTAAAAGAAAGGGCAAGCGAGTCAATCTCTCTTTCGAAGATGACCTTCACTCATCAAATGGCGAGATTGTTTTTTACAGAGCAATTATATCGGGCAATGACCATTTTGAAAAACGAACCCTATCACCATCAATAAATTTATTTGAACTTTAAAAGTCGTTGATAGGCCAGGTAGTACTTTTCAATTCCTGATGCTAGTGAAAACTCTTTCTGTCCAATAGAGCGTAATCGTGATTTCTCATTTTCATCATTCAAAGAGTTTATCAAGAATTCGATTGCATTGTTGTATTCTGCTGTATCAAAATTTCTACATACAAAGCCTGATTTATTCTCTTCCATGATTTTACTTGTGTCGCCAACACCGTCATTGCAAATAGTTGGAATTCCCATGCAGAGCAATTCAGCTTTTTTTGTTGGAGAGCTGGCAATTTTGGAAAAACTTGGGGTAATAAAATAAACAGTTGCATCACTAATGCTTAAAAGCGTGGGTAGTTCATTTCTATTTGCTGATTTGAATACAAGGTCACTTAATTCAATATTTCTTGAATTAGCCAAATCTTTAATTAATTGAGGATTCTCTTGAGTAATAAAAAGAAACTTCGCATTGCTTTTTGTAGATTTTAATACTTTAAAAAAGTCAAGCATCTTATCAGGCATATACCAGGTTGAAATACTTCCTAAATAGGTAAGTATAAAATCATCTTTGGTAAATCCTAAGGCCGCCTTTAACTCAATTGTTTTGTCGTGTGAAATAGAATTGTAATTAAAGTGATTATCATCTACACAGCACGGCATTACACTTATATTGTTTTTGCTTTCTCCTCTGATTTTATTAATCTCAGGTATAGCAGCGTTCGTAAGTGATATGATATAATCAGCGGAACTAAACAACTTAATTTCTAGTTTTTTAAAATACTTGTAAATAAAATTAAATGCAGGATTTTTTAAGTTCCATATTTTACCTTCTACACGCTCATCTACCCAAAAGCCACGCATGTCGAAAATAAAAGGAAGTTCGTATTTTAATTTTAGACTTCTTCCGGCAATTGCAGGTATATAGCTTCTGCAATGTACTGCATCAAACTTTTTTTGCTGATGTAGTTCTTTTGCCAGCCTTTTCATTTTAAGCAAATCGTAAATGGTGCTTAAAACTGGTGGCTGCTTAGTATACTTTTGAGGATGCCAGGTGATATTATTTTCTTTACAAATGCGCTCTATTAATGCACTATGCAATGAGTATTTATCCGGCTTTTCAAAACTGATTAAATCGAATTCAAATCCTTTTTTACTCAACCCGCATAGGTACGGTAGTACCTGCGACTGACCGAGTGGGTCTGTCATTCCATCATAGGAGATATAGAGAACTCTGACTTTCAATTTTTATTTGCTAAAATACTTAAAAACTAACAATGTAAGGTGGTAATACTTGCTTAAGAAATTTTATCTTTGAAAACGATTAAATCAACCGGGAATACATGAACGTCTATTCATTACTTGATATTTTATTTGTTCCGGTTTATCTGTTTATAATCCTTTTTACTGCTCGTATTTACCAGACAAAGCGAATTGTAGAACATCCAGAATATCGATTTTTATTCTCAGGCTTGGTTGCCAAAATTTTAGGGGGTGTAGGTCTCGCTTTAGTTTATACCATTTATTATCCTGGTGGCGATACTATTCAGTATTATTGGGATAGTCTTGCATTCCAGAAATTGATGTTTGTTGACTTTAAATCTTTTTGGTACGTACTTACAAATAAAGCGGAGATAAGTAATTACTATTACTTTAATGATGAAACAGGGTTTCCTGCTTACTGTAGAGATCCGAAAGCATGGTTCGTTGTAAAAATTTCTTTATTTATTGTAGGATTAAGTATGCAGAGTTATTTAATCACAACAATATTATGTTCTGCATTATCATTCATTGGAATATGGAAATTATTCAGAGTTTTTGCTCAAGAATTTCCAGAAATTCAAAAGCAAATGGCGATTTCTTTTTTGTTTATTCCATCTGTTTTTTTCTGGGGCTCCGGTTTGCTTAAAGATACTTTTACCCTAGCGGCATTAGGCTTTTTTGTCAGTGGTGCATACAACACATTTATTTCAAATAAGTCTGTTATTAAAGGTTCTTTCACTATGTTGTTAGCTGGATTTGTTATCGTATCTATTAAGCCATACATTCTGGTGGGATTAGTTCCATCACTTATTTTATGGATGATCTTTAAGTTTATTCGAAAAATCGAGATAGCAACCCTTCGTTCAATAACATTCCCATTGTTGTTAGTTGCTGGTGTTGTTTTCGGATATGCTTTTTTGCAGATTATGGGCGACTCGTTACAAGAGTATAAACTTGATTCTTTCTTAGATAAGGCTGCTGTAAATCAGAAAGATTTAAAAAGTGATTACCACAAAGGAAATTCATTCGATATTGGAGAGTTCGACCCTTCTGTTCAGGGGATTTCCAGTAAGTTTTTCATTGCGACATTTTCAGCAATATATCGTCCGATGATTTTTGAAGTAAATAATACTGTAATGCTTCTTGCTTCCATTGAAAATTTACTCATTTTATTCCTGACTTTTCGAGTCTTATGGTACATCCGATTTTTTAGATTTTTCAGGTATATTAAATCACATCACTTATTGGTGTTTTCATTTTCGTTCGCCATTCTATTTGCCTTTTTCATTGGACTTTCAACCAGTAATTTTGGAGCACTAGTTCGATATAAAATACCGTGTATTCCATTTTACATTGCATCGCTTTATATTATCAGACATTTACACGAGAAATACCTTGAGGAACAAAATGCGATGAAGGTTCAGTTGTATGAAGGTGGAGTTTAGGATAAATAAATACGATTATCCTTAAACCATTTGTGCAACACCACTAAAAGCCAAATTCTGGAATATAAATAATCCTTCCCCTCATAAAATTGTTTCAGAAGTTTTTTTACTTCTTCGAAATTAATAATGCCTACTTCTTCAATAGTTTTTTGATTTAAATAATCTTGAAGTAAATATTTTAATTCTCCCTTAAGCCAATTGTTTAAAGGTATTGCAAAGCCCTGTTTCGGTCGGTCGAATAATTTCTCTGGAACATATTTGAACAATATATTCTTCAGAATGTATTTCGAAATTCCATTTTGATATTTTAATTCTGGAGAAAGATTAATTGCAAATTCAACAACACGATGATCTAAATAAGGCACTCTTGTTTCAAGCGAGTACTGCATACTGGATCCATCTACTTTCGCTAATAAATCGTAGGGTAAATAGTATTGAATATCAAACAAAGCCTGTTGCTCCATGCTTGTTAACTCACGCTCTTTCACTGAAGGCACTCCCTTTCCTTGTTGCTCTGTCAAAATCCAATTGGTATCTTGATTTTCAAATTCTGCAAGGAATCCCATTTTTGTGAATGGTTGTTTCGCCAATTTATTTATCTCTCTATTGGTAAAGAAATATTGTTCCTGCGAAAAAATATGACTTCTTAAATTTTCAGAGGATTCAACATCGAGTAATTTCGCAATTCGTTGATAACGTGAACCCATTTTGTCAAATGAAAATTGAAGAGGCTTTCGTAATAAATTAAATAATGGATTGCTTAATCTTCGAGCCCATTGATAGGATCCATAGCCAAAAAATAATTCATCACCACCTTCACCAGATAATGTAACAGTTACATATTGTTTTGCAAGTTTAGAAACCAGCATAGTAGGTATGAATGATGAATCTGCATTGGGTTCATCATAGGTTTCAAAGATGTTATCAAAAAGATTGATAGCGTCTTTATAGGAAACAATAAATTCATGATGGTTGGTCCCTAAATAATTTGCTACTGCTTTGGCGTACTCCGATTCATTATGACTATTTTCTTCGAATCCAATAGAAAACGTATTGACTTTTACTCCGGATAATTGAACGGCTTGAGCTGATACTAAACTAGAATCGATTCCACCGCTTAAGAACACACCAAAAGGCACATCACTTTTTAATTGATACTGAACTGAACTCATCAATAAATCACTCAGCTTAACTAATGCTTCTTCTTTATCTGTGATGATGTCGTTGGTTAGTTTTTGTTTAACATTCCAATATCGTGTTGTAGCAATCCCCTCGCTGTTGATTTTTAAATAAGATCCTGGAACGAGTTTCTTGATGTTTTTAAAAATGCTATTCGGAGCAGGGATAAATCCAAGGTGTAGAAAATCAGCAATTGAATTATGATTAATCTCTTTATTGATTCCATCTAATTGTAAAATTGATTTCATCTCCGACGCGAAGGCGAGGTTTTTCCCATCCCAATAATATAGCAATGGTTTTATTCCTAATCTGTCACGTATTAGATAAAGTTCTTTTTTTAGTTTATCATAAATAGCAATGGCAAACATTCCGTTTAATTGCTGAATACAATCAATTCCAAATGTGGAAAATGCTTCTAAAATCACCTCCGTATCACTCGAGGTTTTGAACATGATTTTATTCTCGTCATTATTTTCTTTTAGAGAAGCACCAATCTCCCGGTAATTATAAACTTCGCCATTATAGGCAATCACAAACCGATCGTTTGCGGAATGCATTGGCTGGTTTGATCTTTCCTGCAAATCAATAATCGAAAGACGTCTATGTCCTAGTCCACAAATTCCATCATTAAAAAAACCTTCTGCATCAGGACCTCTATGCGCTATGCGATTAGTCATTTTAACCAAGTCATCTTGATTAAAACGATTTTCAAATGAAAAGAATCCTGCAATACCACACATGCTTTTTAGTTTTTAAAATTTATTTTCAATCCTATTTTTTCCAATAAAAAAACAATTGAAATGCTTGCAGGTATTAAAAGTAAAACATCATTAATTAGAAAATATCTGATTTCAATATTTCGATAACCGAAACATAATGTTAAATACCAAAATGCAAAAAATATAAAAATGAAAACTAAAAAATTATTACTAATTAATGGATGTTTTTTGTTAATCCATATTCCAATCAATCCTAAAAAAATAAAAATTGTTCTATAAGAAAATAGCAATGATGAAGCTAGTTTTACAACAAAGCTTTTTTCACCATATAAGGTAAATTTAAAAAGCGCTTTTTTTAAATTTGATAATGGTACAAGCAAATAAAAATTAAGTGGGTTGTTTTTTATTTGCTGTTTTCTTAATTCATCAAACGTCGCAGTTATTTCTTCTGTACACTTATTGTTTTCAGTAATTGGCTGGTCAATTATTTTCTCCGATGCTTTCCAATAGCTAAATCCTCTTCCACAAGTAAAACATTTTTTAGCTAGGGCTTCAAGCTTAATCGAATCTCCATTATGTAGGTATGAAGCACTAGGCCAATCTACTTTTTGTCCACGAATAATTTGATCATACTGTGGATTGTAATCCGTTTTAACCGACCATATGTAAAACATATAAGCAACAAAATCTTTTGAAAAGTGTTTGTCATTGACAATTTCTTCAGCAGGAATAAATTTACCGTAGCACAAGTTTCTTAGTGGCCAAGAACCATAAGTAAGTCCAAATGCTAGAAAAAACAGAATTAATCGTCTATTAAAAAGCAGTTTGAAATTACCATATTCAATCCAAAAATAAATGAGTAATGCCGGGGCTACAAAAATTATTTGCACTCTGAGTAATACTGAAAAACCAAGTAGTATTCCAGCAAGTATGGTTTTTAATTGCTGTTCAGGATTGAAAAGAAAATAAAGAGCGAGTAACAAGAAAAATATCCCCGGAGTTTCTGCATATAAATAGGGCGACCATACGATTGCGAAGGGATAGATACAATATAAAAATGCCCCTAATAATGCAAGATTTCTTGATCCTCTATGGAAAGTGATTAAACTAAAAATTAAAAATATGCTCAATGTATCTAGTAATACTTGTGCTATTTGAGCTAGTTTAAATGCTATTCCCAAATTAAATCCAGAACCAATATAAAAAGGCATCAAAAAAAATGGATACCCCGGTGGTCTGAAAAATTTTCCATCAGGATAGTTTAAATCTGCACTATATGTTCCGTGGTGAACAAGATTTTGCATAGACATAGCCCATGCATGCGTGTCTCCGCCTTTGGCCGCATAATCAGGCGTTCCATAATAGATAGGTGCCCCCCAAATCATGAAAACTATCCTAAGAATCAATCCTAATAATAAAATATGATAAATATTTATTTTGTCAAATTTCATTTTTGTTTTATTCTGCCAATGGCAATTAATGATGTTCCAAAAGGTAATGAGAATGGGAGTGCCAATTCAATTTTCATTAGAACTCTCAAAAATAAATCTGCTATTTTACTTGGTGGTTTAAACCCACTTTTTATCACATCCTCCTTCTTGTTTGAAATTAATATTTTCCTTAATAATGCAATTGGAATTAGTAATGCTCCCCAATATTGAATTTTAATTATTTCAATATTAGAATCGTGCATCAGTTTTTCCATGTCTTTTTTATTATAACGCTTGATGTGTCCAACATAAAGATCATAGTTGCTGTAAAGCCATTGATATGCTGGAACATTAATAATTATAAAGCTATTATCTTTACCACTTAAGTTGGAAACAGAAAGGAAATCAACCGGATTGGCGATGTGTTCTAAAACATCCAACAAT
>Ga0222712_10006864_pt1 | contig 11155 bp, 9 predicted proteins | sample C33_657DmetaG_FD_165043 | JGI IMG/M metagenome (GOLD analysis project Ga0222712, IMG submission 165043) | Estuarine water microbial communities from San Francisco Bay, California, United States - C33_657D | ecosystem: Environmental > Aquatic > Marine > Unclassified | place: USA: California... | reverse complement strand
CGATCGCCCGGTATCAGCACCTTGCCAAAACTACCTTTGCGAAGCTCGACTGTTTTGGGCGTATCGAGATCGAAAAACAGATTAGCCCATTGAGGCTTTACGGAAATCAAGTATGTGTTTGACATTTGTGGTTATCCTATTTGTTATGACTCTATTCGGTTACACCCAGAAGATATTTAGATCGTCATTTGATAATGCCAGACTTCCCATTCTTTACTTTCAGGGTGTTGGCAAAAGATATTAAAAGCTAAATCTTCGACATCCGCCTTCCCTGGAAAAACTTCATAATTCAATCCTTTGCATTTCCAAATAAACTCGCCTCCCTCACCTTCATGGGCGTATTCATCGGCGTAAGCTTCCCATTCCTGTATTGGATATGCTTTGACACTTCCCACAACCAAGTTTTTAAGTTTGGATTGTAAGATTGAATCAATATTGGCGCGATTATCAATCCACCATTTAGATTGAGTCAAGATAGGGTCGTAGGCCTCCAGAACGCATTGAATCATCTCTAATTCCGTCGGCTTTTGTGCCTTGAAAATTTTAGCAATTGCTTTTTCCCGAATGCTTTCAGCCCACGCAATTTGCTTTTTCGAGCCTTCTAGTTCAGGCAATTTCAATCCTGTGTCAACTTTGGGCTTTTCAATTTCCAGACCTTCACCGTCTTGTACTTTCAGCCAGTAACGATTAGTTCGACGTGAGCCAAAATTAGCATCTTGAACTTCGTAGATTCCATCTTCTAGCTCAAAAGTAAGTTTTTGCGCTGACGCACCGTAGGAATCTTGCGATGCAGCTCGAAGAAATGTGTCACCTTGTTTGATCCATCCCCGCTTGTCGCAAGCAGGCATATTTGAGATAGTAAGTGAAAACTTTTTAACTGTGACAGGTTCATTCATGGCTTTAATAATTTGATAGCTGACAAACCGAGCGCCAAGACGACGGCAAACGACAAACAGCACATTTGCCCACTCTTCAATTCGGACAATCGCCGCCTCTACAATATTCAAGTGTTGCGCGATTATTGCTGTGTTTATCGTTTTATCCCTTGGCTTGATTGATTCCATAATACAGTGCTATATTTGATTTGTCAAGTAAGAAATCAAAATAAATGACAAATACTTCAGAGCCTATACGCGGCAAGCATCGTGGCGGTGGCAGGCGCAGGAATTCTGGCAGAAAACCAATGCCACCAAATAAAAAGCCAACAAACATAGATGGGTATGTCGCGTCTGAAATTGTAGAGGGATTTAGAGAGTTGGTTCCGGCAGCGGCTGATCGAAACAGACTTTACACACAGTGGATGCGGGCTTATGTGGTTGCGGGCGGGGAAAGCGATCGCCTATTAGCTCAATCCCCACTGGCGACAGAGTTGCTGGCGCACTTGGAATCAACGGATGCGCCGGAAAGTTTGCGCGATCGGCTGAAATCACTGATTCTGTAGCGGGTATCAGATGAGGTGCAAAGATCGTTTAGTCATTGGTCAACTGTTGTCGAGGATTGGGGATTAGATATTGGGTCAATCTTGTGTCAACCTAAAACGTACAACACAAAGCTACCACTAGAGCTAGCGGTGAATTTATTGGCACTGTTGCCAGACTAAATTTTCAAATCACCAGGGGCGATCAGCTACAACTTGATCCTATTTAGCTAGTGCGCTGAACGCCACCCGCTCAGATTCGGTCAAACCAGCGAACCAAACCTTGTCGCGATCGGCGGCACCGGAATTGCAAACCTGCTTTATGACTGCCAAGACCGTTTTCGCCGTCTCTCTGTCGTTGCCTGCGATCGTACTTTGGATAATCTCAACCAAGTTTCCCTCTTCGGTTGTCAGCGCCCGAAGTTCGTTAAACGCTTGCCAGGTGTCGAATCCAGTGATTTCAATTTTGGTGATTTCTTGGCTAACAATCGAACTTTGGATGTCTCCAAAAATCGCTGTAGCTACTGCTGGCGATTTGTACACCAAAGCCTCTCCCATCCGTCGGGCGTAATCTTGGAGTAACAGCAATTTTGCCTGTGACGACCCCAATGACGACGTTGATGTCGGCTCTTGTGACGACCTAATTTCTTGCTGTGTATGGGTTGTGCTGACGTTGGCGGTATCAGCTCCCAACTTTTCTATAAGCAGGGAATCGGCGAGAAAGCTTGATTGAATTTCCATGTTTTGCGCTAACTCTAAGTTAGTTGTGTTTTTTTCAGAAAAAGTTTGGAGTAAGTTGTCAACGTCAGCATAATCCATGCTGTGTATAGGGTTTAGGTTGACATCAAGGTTGACATCATGTTGACGATCGTCGTCATTCAGAGTTTGATCAAGTGGAAGGATTGCGGTGTCAGCGGGGGTTCGCAACCGCACCCCAACAATATATCGAGCGTCACCCTTGCGAGTTTTTGCTACATCACGCCAACCTAGAACGCCTTGACAAAGCTCAATCAAGTTGGCGCTAAACTTGTTTTTGCTCAGGGGGATTGAGTTACCCGATCGACATATATAGTTATAACTACCAAACGCGGTTGATCGCGCCGCGTCGTAGTTACCATCCTTCCATTCATCCTTGTCGCTACCGATCGCCACTTCTGCGGTTGCGTCGTGAATCAAGTTGTCGTTGATCCAGCTTGCCAGCGGGTCGGCTTGAATCCGATCCTCCCAGAAAGTATGATTCAATCCAGTCATTTCCTCGCCCAGCAGCCGCTCAATCTCTGCAACGGGAATAGACAATAAGTGCCGCGTGAATGCTGACAATTCCGGCGCAAGTTGACTTTGCAAATGAATGTTGCGTTTGGCGGGTTGATGGCGAAATTCTTGCTGAATGATCCGGCGCTTCAACCAAGAAATGCCAGTGGCGGGGAAACATGGCTGATTTGCTGTTACCAGTGCCAATCCGTTAAACTTGAAATTAATGGCTGATTTGTAGAGTTGTCGGCCGCTGATTTTGCCGCCCCCTGTGAGCGATCGAAAGTTTGACAAGTTCCCCATGTACCGCTCCTGGTCATCAAATAATGCCAGTCGCTTAGTTTGGAGTTCAGCAATGCGATCGGGCTTATTTAAATCCTCAAGGTTTCCGATCCAAGTGTTGCGCTCACCCAAAACGAGTGTCAGCAGGTGAGAAAAAACACCCTTGCCAGTGCCACCGGGCCCGGTCAACATCAGGAATTTCTGCACACTGCTCATTCCCCGTAATGCTGCGGCCGCAAATGCTAACAAGATTTCTTGTTTCCGAGCATTACCTTCTGTCGCTTCACTTAGCCATTGTGCGATCGCCCCCCAACCTTCGGAACGAACAGCGCTACCACGGTAAGGACGTTCAAGCGACCAAGTTAGCCGATCGCCCGGTGCGTGCTCCCGAAAAACTGTGGTTCCAATTTGCAACACCCCGTCTTCAAAGGGCAACATTTCGCACGATGGTCGCTCTGTCCATTCCAGGCAAAACAGGATGCGTTTCAGGGTTCCCAAAACGTTAGCCACATAGTTATTGTTGGGGTAGATGTCGCGGTTGCGGCACATTGACTCGATCGCGTTTAGGACGTAAGCATCGCCAACGGCTGTCCAAACACCCTTGAGGTTTAATTCGTAGGCCATCCAAGATTGGTGTTGCTCGGAATATATTAGTCGTTCGCGCAAGTCCTCAGCAAACCAACCGCCAATAAGTTGAGGTAGCGGAGGCTTGTCGGATTTTTTGCCATTGCCATCGTCATCACCAATCGCCAAATTCTCTCGATGCTCTTTATCCTGCTGAGCCCTTGAGTGCAACTCGTTCTCGATGCGCTGAATAAAATCATCAGCATTCATCGTGGTCAGTATTTGCCGAATATCACCCTTCTGGATATCTGGATAGAAGGTCTCGGAATCGATAACAGCGCAGGCAATTCCAAGTTGATCGCACGTTGCCACCAGCAACCGCTCCGTATCGTTATTGCTGTTGGCAAAATAGGCAACAGTCCTGCACCCTGCACTTTGGAGTTGCCCGATCGTCTGTTGAATTGCCCCATCATCCGCAATTGCGATCGAACCAATACTGTACTGACGAGCAAATTCAGCATCTTCTTCAACCCCAAAGATTAACGGAGCTACAGGCTCATTGATTGGAACTTCCCCCAATACCTGCTGTATTGTCTCAAGATGTTGTCCAGCCAAATATTCAGTTGGAGTAATCTGCAAAACTTTTAGATTGGCTGGAATATCTGCGTTGCCAGTTTTCCGGCTCTGTGGTTGTGTCTGAGTTTTCTTGACTGGCGATCGCTTTTTCAGTGTCTGCCGCTGCTGTTCCAACTTTTTGAGCCAATCTTTGTAACTCAAAACCGTCAGGCAACCTTCCCAACCCTCACCCTCATTGACCGCCAAATCGTCAACACCCTTACCCAATTCCAACTCCCACGTCGGAACCGTGATAATGCAACCCGCCCGTGTTAGGGAGGCACCAAACGCCATCAACGCATTTTCAACGTCGGGCTTTTCGATAATGTCGGCATCATAGAATGGTTCGACCGGGCGGCCCTTGACTGCCAGCTTTTTCAGGGTTGGAACTAAATCTACACCGCGCCCGATTGTCGCCATGTCTACGCCGCTGATTGATATTCCAATCCGTCCCTCAGCTAACAACAGCAGCGCTTTTTTCCCCCCTTCGGCGGGGCTGATGGGTAGTTGGGGATTATCAATAACCCAGCGCCAAAACACCGCAGTCACCTCGGTTGAGTCATTCACAACCGCCATACCCTCTGGCATCGGAACGCCGTAACGGGTGCTAACTTTTTGCATTACCCAGTACGGAACCCGGAAGCAAGCGGCATCATAGGCGTGTTTCTGGCTCAGGTATTTAGCAAGGTTGCCGTTGGGGAAACTGAATTTTTCATCGGGCTTGAATTGCCCAACACCAGTATCAAAGCCAGTCTCCGGGTCTACTCCGGTGTACAACCAGCCGATCGTGCCCATGTACCCCTTCCAATCTAAGAAGCTGGCAATTTGGTGAGCGTCTTCTACCGAACGGATGTTCAGCCGCGCTAAACCTTCAGGGATGCCACTGAGCGACATTTCTTTCAGGTGCGCGCCTGATAGACTGTATGGGATTGGGGCTTTTCGCTTGCGATCGCGATCGGCTTCCAATAATTGCTTGACTTCAGCGGCGGAGCGGATAGCTAACTGGATTTCCTTATTGTCGCACCCCCCCTCCCAACACTGGTAGCCAGCGCCACCTTTCTTGATGCTGAATTTGGGGCTGTTGCAGATTGGGCAATGGTATCTGCCTTTCTTGGATGGAGTCAGTCGCTCCAGATAATCGTTGATCTGAAATTTGAGATCGAGTGCTGTCGAAGTAGCCAAAACCATGAGTTTTTCCTCGCAGAATCCATAAATGAATTCACTCATGCCGGCAAGCACGCAATGCTGAAACCCTAATGTAGATTTGAATTTCCCAACATTGCTACACTGCTTGACGTTTTGCGTTTACTTGTGTTATCATTGGGGGATAATATTCAAAACTGATTAGTTTTGGAGTATCGCGATAGCTTGCCGGCGGAGCGATATTTTTTTGCCTTCCTACAGTCGAGACTGTTTAGAAGGACTTGTCTCATTATTGCACATGGTCTAAGATTTCGCGCAAAATCTTAAAACGTAACCAACGGATGGTAGCGGAGCTATCACGCTCCGCTACCTTTAAACCGGAGTGATGTCACTTAAATTGTAGGCAATGCCACATCAGGATAAGCTAGGCTCCAAGCGTCTCGGTGATAGAAGCGTTTAACGCCGTAAGTTAAGCACGGTTCCTGCTTAACCTTGAGTCCTTTAGCTTTTGACGCTGTATTTAACTTCTGCCAGTTAAAAAGTCTTCCGCTGACACCACTGAATTCAGCAATCTGAAGTATTGAAAAATAGTCAGATTGAACATTACAAGCCTCTAACTGAGTACCGTTTTTCTTTGATTCGGTGAAGTCAGGAGCGATATCTCTTGCTGTTTTCTGTGTAACCACTGTTTCCGATCGACTTTCTTGCCATTTAATCCAAGCCCATCCTTTCTTGTAGCCAAGTTTTTCGCCTAAATACCGCCAAGTCCCTAGCGATATTTCTTGCAAGCTGTCTCCGCACAAGTCCTTAAATCGGTAGTACACCCAGATCAACTTGTATCCGTTTCGGATGGCTGAATCGTGGGTCTGGTCTATTAATTCTTGAAGTGCGGGGTCAACTTCTAGGTCGATCTTCACTTCCTCTTCAACAGCTTGTAAATTTTTAACAGTCAACCCCGCCCCGCCTTTGCCAATCTCAAAATCGTGAACCGATCGGCAGTTGGGGCATTCACATTTCAAGACTTTTATTTCGTGTGGCAGCGGTTTGAAGGCGTGGTCACATTCAGTGCAGGCAATGTGTAGGAATCGCTTGGCACTATCTTCAAGAGTAATTGGCTCAAGTGTCCATTCCCGATCTTCGTCTGGTAAACCCAGGAGTTGCCAATTTCTCGTGTGGTCAATGATTACGGCGTGTTTCTTGCCATGCGCTGTTCGTAACCCCCGCCCAACAATTTGCAACCACATTGACAGAGACTTAGTTGGACGAACGATCTGAACACACTCGATCGCGGGTAAATCAAAGCCCTCAGAAATAATCCCGCAGTTGCACAGCACTGTCGTTTCACCGCTTCCAAACCGCTGTAAAATATTCCGGCGATCGTCTTTGCCTGTAGCTCCGTCCAAGTGTTCTGCAATAATGCCAGCCTCTAAAAATGCTTCTGCATATTGCCGAGAATGGGCGATGTCCACAGCGAAAACAACGGTTCGGAGTCCGTTGGCGCGCTTTCGCCATTCGTTCACTACGTCGATCGGTTCAATCTGAGAGTCGATCGCTTTTGCTAGCGCGGCATTGTTAAAATCTCCAGCAGTAGTCTTCGTTTTTGAAGTATCTACAATTTTTACCGCTTGAAACAATTTGTACCGAGATAGGTATTCTTGAGCTATCAAATCCCCCGTTGACGGGCCACAGATTAGCTCGTCAAACAACCACTTAAACCCTTGACCGTCAATTCGGTGCGGTGTTGCAGTGCATCCCAAGATATAAGCTTCTGGATAGGCTTCAAGGATTGATGTGTAAGTCTTTGAGGATGCGTGGTGAGCTTCGTCTACAATTACCAATCCCGCGTCGGGCTTATTTTTGCGACGGACTAAGGACTGAACAGACGCGACTTGCAGGTCGTAAGAATAAACCGGATATCCTGATTTGATAATCCCTGTTGGAACGCCTGTAATCGCCTCTAACTTTTCCTGAGCTTGTAGCAGTAATTCTTCCCGGTGCGCCAACACCAAAACTCCCATGCCCTTCTTGGCGAATTCACGGGCTAGGTATGCAAACAGGATTGTTTTCCCGCCACCAGTTGGCAACTGCAACATAACGCTGCGATTAATTTGCCAACTGGCAAATATTTGGCGGATGAGGTTTTCTTGGTAGTCCCTGAGATTGTAAGTTACTGGTTGAATAAACATGAGTTTTGCTTGCCACGAAGTTTATTTAATAAACTCGCTCATCCTGGCTAGCGTCGATACCCGATTTTTTGAATATACCCTATTTCCCGATGTTTCCGCCAGATGTTGACGTTTTGCGATCGCTCGTGCTATAGTCGGGAAATAATATTCAAACTTTAAAAAGTTTGTCGTTTGATTCGTGTGTTTTCCTATTTTGGTTTTCGGGTATCGCAACCGCTGGCAGGCATGAGCGATATTTTTTTGCTCATTTACAGATGAGTCTGTATCTGAGCTATTCTCATTATGGCGTGAAGTTGGAGATTTCGCGCAAAATTAATCTTCACCCGCGCCCGCCAAAGCTTCGGCCGTATAACACCGAATCCATTTCAGAAATAATTGTTGCCGAACTTCCCGATCGGGTACCACACCCACAAAAGTCTGCCATTCCCCGATCGGAACCGTAACTCCCGTCGGTGTCAGCTTGGCTTCGGGCGGGATCTGTTTGCCGATCGCTCGCCCGCACCACACAAATTAAAAATGGACGCCGATCGAATCGAACGATCGGGCGTTCCGGGTTGGCAGTAGCTGTGTCACAGGCTCTCAACTCCTATCTCCAGCAGTGCCTCTGCGGTGCCGGCCCGGCCACGTCCTCAAAAGCAACTATTCCTTGCACGCGATTTCACGAAGGTTTCCCCCAGCGCCGGTGCTGCCCCGGTTCATTGCTGATGTTATTTTATCATGGGTTACAATCGTCAAAGATAATAAGACTTTTTGGTTTTCGTATATAAATGCTATTGCCAATAAAACGATAATATAAGTTTTATTGGCTTGACCGTTTAGTCGCTATCTTAATTGAAGCAAGTGCTACGTGTCCGCAGGTATATTTTAACCTGAAACTTATTGACGGGGAATAAAGCGACGTGATACCATTGTTTGAGCAAGTCACTCACCCATTCAAAAGCCTTCGGGTATTAACGGTTGTGAAGAGTATAAATGACACTGCTAGTATACCAGGCTTACACTGTATGCTGTCGCGCCTATATGCAGCTCGATTAATCAAGAATCAGCAGAATCGCGCTTTGCATGGCGATTAATTAAAAAATGCAGACGACACCCAAGTCGTTAAAATGGGGCCAGTCGGGGTTTGGCAGTGGTTGCTCGAACAGTTCATGAGACTGTATAAAAAATGGTGGTTCGATTCCATCCCCCGGCTTTTGTTTAGAGAATCAAGTCCAAATCCCCATCTAAGACCGCCGCCAAAATAAACTCCCAGCGTTTGCCTTTTGGTAGTTTCACTTTCAGCAACAGTGGATTGCGCCATTTTAACTTTCCCGTGAAATACTTGTTTTCTCAGCATCCCAGTATTCGCAAACAATTTCAGTGTCCATAGTTTTTTAAACCAAAAACTCTCTAATTTTGTCAATATTCGCCTCATAATTATTGCTAATCACAATCAAAGTTTGCGGTTTAATCTTTGGCTTTTTCTCTTGATAATTTTCAACAACAAGCTTGCCGATCGTCGCAACGCTATCGCCAGCCAACACACCACTTTCAACAAGCGCATCCATGATTGAACCTGCCGCGTTATCACAATCAGCATTCCCACGGATAGCATTGATAAAAGTTATTTCCAAACATACTTTGCCGACCGTAACGAAATTTGTGTTCATCAAATCAATGACGGCGTTTTGCTTCCATTTAGCGTACTTGGACGGCATATGAACGTGACCACGCGAACTAAACCGGGGACGCGCCTTGGGGACTACCTTGTCCGGTAAAATTATTCTAATCATTGATAACCCAAGTCAACTCTTCAGTTTCTTCGTCTGAACTTTTTTTCTGAGCCGTTCCAGCCAATATCTGCGACCACAAATCTTCGGCTGAGATAGCTCTTTTTTTGGCAAGGTACTCTACTCGCGATTGAATCTCAACCTGCCTCTGCATCAGCTTCGCACAGAGTAGGGAGTTTGCTTGGATTGCCGTTGTCCTGTTATTTATCCAAGCGTCAACTATAAGATAGTCCTCGTAAAATTCTCCAAGTGGGGCGATCGTAAATCTTCCGTCTTTGCGCTTAGTCATAAAAATCCCCTAAAAACTATGTGTATCTTTATAGTATCATTTACTTGACAGAAATATGGCGGAATGATACTATGATATAGTAAATGATAGTAAATCGAAAATTAAAATGCTCCGCAGCGCTTAGAACGCTCGGAGCTGACGGATACCTACTTTACCAAGGAAACTAACCGTATGCCAATCATAGCACCAATTTCGGGAATAACCCTAAAGATTGAAGATCCAGAGGAGTTTGATCCGATCGAGCTACTGGAGCTTGCGATCGACAAGTTCTCAGTCAAATGCCACGAGTTTGCGCGAATCTTCGGAACCGAACCCCAGACGATCTCAGCTTGGCGCTGTGGGCGGCGGACTCCAACCAAACAGTGTCGCATTCGAGCCCACTACCTCGGCAAACAGTGGGGGTTGATCTGATCTAATGGAAATTGACATTGACAAAAAATGGAAATACCTACATTTCCTCAAAGATGATGGACGTGACGGATGGAGATTGGGATTGTCCGACAAGTCGCCTGGAGTCCCTCGCGACAAGCTTTTTTCGACCTCGGCAGTTCAACAGAAAATCAGGTATGACGAGACTTTTAGATTGGTCTTTAACGCGATCGCCTCAGACCCGCAACTAATTGAATGCGCCGACGGATTGCATGAAGCTACTGTTTCACTTGGCTTATGGAAAATTGTCCCGGTTTACTTTAACCGCAGGGTCTACCAGTGGTTTTCCAATTACGTCCGCAGTCGAAAGCGGCTTGAAGACTCTGATCTCCCAGTGGAATCTACCGACATAGAGTGGATGAACCTTCCACAGTTAAAGGTTGCGCGTCGGTTATTGATCGATCTGTTTAGCATTCAAGATGCAAGCGAAATCGATCGCCTAATAGCTTTTAAGCAAGAAAATCCAGCAGCCTAAAAATTGATTTCAAAAATTATACCCTGTATGTTGACCCCTCCAAGCGAGGGGTTTATTGTTAATTTATCGACTAGGCGCGGGTCGCCGAATACGAGTTATTTTCAGTCAATCCGTACTTAGTCGATGGAGTTCAAGGGTATAAACAATGCTTCACCAAATTCTGATTGCACAGCGCTTATCGCAGCCAATGCCCCAGAAATTTTCAGTTTTAGTCGAGCGTGCTAATAATCCTTCCGTAATCGTTCAAGGTTACGGTCGCACACCGGACGATGCCGCAGAGAGTATCCGTCGTCACGCTCAAAAATATGGGTACTACGATGCGGTTTGCGTGTCTCCTGCGCCAGGAGAACCCGCACCCGAACGGGAAACAGGTCGATAATTTTTTTTAGCAAGCCACTGAACATCGCTTGCTGAACATCGCCAACAAGCACAAAAACAATGTTCACCGCAGTTTCTGAAATCAAGACAGATAGGCAAGTTAAGTCGCTCTTGCTTCGTTCGGTCAATCCTGAATGGGGGCGGCGAGATTTTGCAAAAGTCAAGCTTAAGCGGTCATGGGTGACGGTCGCGGAGTGGGACAAAATACTTGCCTTCTCTCTTGACGATTATCTGATAGACCCCGGCACCGGTGAGTATCTCTGGGCTCCTAGACGACCTTGGAACGCCCATCAACAATGGGTGCTCAAAAAAGTCAAGAGGTATATGTCTTGCCTCCCAAAACCCACCTATGCCGAA
>Ga0222712_10006862_pt1 | contig 11161 bp, 11 predicted proteins | sample C33_657DmetaG_FD_165043 | JGI IMG/M metagenome (GOLD analysis project Ga0222712, IMG submission 165043) | Estuarine water microbial communities from San Francisco Bay, California, United States - C33_657D | ecosystem: Environmental > Aquatic > Marine > Unclassified | place: USA: California... | reverse complement strand
GAATCTTTGATTGTGGTATTCTTACGCAATTTATTTAATAGGTCTGACATAACTTCTCCTTGTCTGATTGTCCCAGTATATACGATATATCTTTATTTGTACACAAGTATTTTTATTAACTCGCAAGTATCTTATTCAGTTTAGTAATGAAGAGATCGATCTTCTCGCCACGATTAGGCCAGTTGATGATCGGGTTTTTATCTGCATCTTTCTTTAAGTTTGTAAGTAAAGGCATGATGGCATCGTACATGTAACGTGCCTTATCAGTACCTTCTTGTTTGATTTCTTCTTCAGAAGAAGTCGTGAAACCAAAATCAAAGTCTAAATCGATATCTAAGTTTGCCATTAGTTGAACCAATCCTCGAGTGTTGCTCTTTTTTCTGCTTGCCAGCCCATTGTATTTGTGATCGACTCGATAGGGCTAAGATAGCCTTTCTCGAACTGCACCGCATAGTCGATATAAGTTTCCATCTTTAATTCTTTTGGTAGACCATTTGGGCATGCGATCACATAGTCTTGTGTCGGGTTCGGGTTTTTGAGATACGCGAACTTAATCTTTTCACCGCTGGTAATCAACTGATATTTATTTGTCAGTTTCTTCTTCTTCAACATTTCGTTGAAGACAACTGAACCACGAACGTGAATAGGTGTCTGGCTTTGAAACCTACCACCTACCCAATATTTGTCGATATCTTTGACACCACGAGTGAAGGCTACGTCATCAAATCCAAGAGAAGAAAACTCTGACTTGAAATTGGCCACATATTTCTGAAGATCTGATTCAGATCCACCCATGATAATCTCGAGAGACTTCTTAATGGCATCACGACATGCTGTCGGAGTCGAAGATCGAACTGCTTCGATGCCTGTCATCTTCAACTTCGGCTTCTCATACTCAACGCCTTCAGAGTTCCACACATTCAAGATGTACATCTTCTTGGCTTTCCAGATACCCTTATCGGCGATGTTCTCTCGCTTCATTTGCATCTTCTGATCGTATGCACGCATATATTCGGCAAGCTCTTGATAAGAACGATCGATGAATGGTTCGATACGTTCCTTACAGATCTTGTCGATATACTGAATCACCTTCTTGGTTTCAGGGATATCATCACCGAATACATTCTTGACGAGATATTCGAGAGTCACATACACCGAATCGGTATCAGAAGCCAACACATAGTCAAAGTTTTCTGTCTTCAACAGTTTGTTGAGATAGTCATTCAGCTTATTCTCGATCCAACGAATGCTGAGCTGACCAGAGGTGGTGATCGCTTCTGCATTGTTCACGTCAAACCAACGGAACCACTTGTTACCGAGAGCACCATAAGCCGAGTTCAACTGAATCTTCTTGGCCATCTGCATGTTATCGAGACGTGCAATTTCCTTGACGAGCTGAGGTTCTTTCGTCTTCTCGTATTCTTTCTTACACTTAATCATCTGCTTCTTGTATCGAGTACGATCATCATACATGCGATCCATAATCGATGGCAAGAAACCGCGCTTTTCTTTTGTATAGATACAAAGGTTGGCAGCGATAGTACAGTTCGTTTTATCAAGATAGTCACCGAACTGACTAGCGCCACCAACAAGTAGGTCGTCGATCGACACCTTATCTTTCAAGCGTGTAACAAGAGTCTCGGGCGAGATGTTGTACTGCATGATAAGGTGAGGATAAAGGGAGTTTAGATCGAACGACACAACCCATTTACTCATGCCGACCTTCGGATCTTTGACATATCCGCCTACGAAGGCTCGGTCGGGTTTATTCTTATCGTTAAGAGGAACCACGATGTTTCGATCGAGAAGATAGTTGTGAGTGATCACGTCCCATTGCTTCACGGTTGCCATGGTATCTTCATAGTTTACTTTGGCGTCATAAGCCAAAGCATAGACCAATTCGATCAACTTTAGCTTATCTTCAAGCCTCTCAACGATTTCAACATCTCGAACGTTGTATTCGATATAGAGTTGAAAGTTTCTGAGACGAAGGTCATCAAGATCGGTGTATCCTTCGTCTCGATAGTCAATCTTACCTTCGCCTAACTCGACTTGAGCGATGTAGTCAAGTCGGTAAGATTCCTGCTCTGTGTACGTAAACTTCCTGTAGAGTTTGATGTAATCAAGGACGGCGATGCCGATAGGGGCATAGCAAACACAGTCTCGTCCACGGCTGTTAACTTTGTATTCACGAAGTATTTTCCAGGGAGAGAGGCGTTCAGCGTGATCAGATCCAAGAACTTTTCGAATCCTGTTGACAAGATATGGGATATCGAAGAACTCGATGTTCCAGCCTGTGACAACGTCAGGCGAATAGAGTGATCCGTTCCAGACTTCGAGAAAGGCGAGTAAGAGTGCAGATTCGTCTGCGCATTTGTAATATTGTACATTGTCTTGATGCTCCTGATATTCACCGCAACCAAACGTAGTCTTTCTACCATTGCGGCCGATGGTAATAGCTGTAATCTCATTGTCTGCTTTCTCGATATCAGGAAAACCGCCTTCAATGCTGGTCTCGATATCGATCGAACAAACTGAAACGAGAGCGGGATCATACTTGATCTCACCCTTATACTTGTCATAAATATACATGTAAGGCCAATCTGAGAGGCCGTAGATGTTCATGCCTGCTACGTTCTCGTAACTTTGCAGAAACTCTCGCGTCTCAGACATGGAATCGAATTGCATCTTGCCGACATATTCACCTTTGAGGTTCTTATATTCGGTTTGTGCACTTGCTTGAACGAATAAATAAGGTTTGTATTTCACAGAAAATTTGACAGGTTTGCCGTCAAATATTCCACGGACTAAAATTTGATTTCGATGACGAGTCACATTGGTATAAAAATTCATTGGATCTCCAGTATCTGGCCGCATTATTAGTTATACTCTAAAACCCAAATAAAGTACATAGTAAAAGGCGATAAAAATGAAACTAACTGAACATTTTGCTCTAGAAGAAATGACTGTTTCTCCGACGGCTAAAAGACTTGGATTGAGTAACACTCCAACTCCAGAACATATCGAAAATATGCGTTACTGTTGCGAGAAGATTCTCGAACCAGTTCGTGCGAAGTTTGGTCCTGTGACGATCAACTCTTCGTATCGTGCACCGCTTGTCAATAAGGCAGTCGGCGGTTCGAAGACATCACAACATGTCAACGGTCAGGCAATTGACTTTGAAGTAAAGGGTGTCGATAACAAAACGGTTGCCGACTGGATCGGTGACAATCTTGAGTTTGACCAAGTGATTCTCGAGTTCTACACAAAAGGCGATAAGAATTCTGGTTGGGTTCACGCTTCGATTAAGAAGGCTGGCGGAAATCGTAAAGTACGTATGATCGCTACGAAGTCGAAGGCAGGCGGAACCGTCTATACAACGGTCGCTGACTTTGATCCATCGACGACAAAGGCAGCTGGGGCTCCTTCAATCGCCACAGCGCCAAAGCAAGCGCCTCCTCAGTCGTCTCCGGCGGCTCCTTCAAATGTATCTGGTCTTGGTCCATTAGCTGCACTCCAAACTAAATGCGGCATTACTGCCGACGGTAAATGGGGACCAGGAACTTATGTGACCGCCAGAGATTATTTCAAACTATCGAATACTCAGGCTGCACACTTCTTTGGTCAGTGCGCGCATGAGTCAGGCGGGTTTAAGGTATTCTCTGAGAATCTGAACTACTCTGATAAGGGACTTAACAGCATCTTTAAGAAGTATTTTCCTACGATCGCTTCGACTGCAGGTTATGCACGTAAGCCAGAAAAGATTGCAAACAAAGTGTATGCTAATCGGATGGGGAACGGTTCAGAAGCCTCTGGAGATGGTTATAAGTGGCGTGGTCGTGGTCCAATCCAGCTGACTGGGAAAGACAACTATGCAGCCTTTGCCGCTGACGTAAAACGTCCTGACGTCTTAACGAATCCTGATCTTGTGGTTGGTGAGTTGGCTTTTGAGTCTGCATTGTGGTTCTTCCGTAAAAATGGATTGCTTGCAATTGCAGATAAAGGCGTATCCGATGCTATCATCACTCAGATTACAAAGCGAGTGAATGGCGGTACACACGGTCTTGACGATCGTTTAAAGAAAACAAAACAATACGCCAATTGGGGATAAATTGAAGGGGAGCGAAAGCTCCCCTTCTTTTTACTTAGTCTTACCTTCTGCCAAAAATTCGGCAGCTTGTGACGGATACTCTTCGTCAGGATCCTGGATGTGGATCTTCTTTGGCTTCTTATGCTCAGGAATAATAGCTTCCAAAGCAATCTTCAGAATACCATTCAGAAGAGAAGCTCCGCGAATCTCTACATTATCTGCAAGATTGAACGTGCGAGTGAATGGGCGATTCGCAAGTCCTTGATACAGGAATGCTGGCCAGGCCCACTCGCCTTTCGAATCTTGTTCTGCAGGTTCGCCAGACTGAACATTGCCTTTGATGATTAGCTTATCTTCAGCAAGTTCTATCTCAAGATCTTGCTTACCGAAACCAGCAACAGCCATCTCGATAAGATACTTGTTCTCATCAATCTTCTTAATATTGTATGGGGGATAGTTTTGAGCTGCCTTTACAGTCTGCTCTGCAGCTTCTGACATTCTCTTTACGATTGGATCGAACCCTACAAAAAAGCGATCGAAATCCTTGATATTATTAAACATACTCATTCTCCTATTAAGCGAGTTTAGTTATGTCACCCAGTAGGCGTGACGGTTTTATTTATCAGATAAAGTTGAACACCTGCTTCTTGAAACATCATTTTTGTGACATCCCAGTGAAAATGTTCAACATCTTCTGCTGGTTCATACGATACTACTTTCGTAATTCCTTTCTGAATAATACTCTTTGCACATTCGCTGCAAGGTAGCAGAGGACTATAGAGTGTACAACCTTCGACAGACAGCGGAGCATTGTCGAGTGCATTCCGTTCGGCATGAGCTACGAACAGATGCTTTATAGGCCTATCATTGTATCTCTCTGCAAGATCTTTCACACCACGAGGAAAGCCATTAAAACCAAGAGAGACGATACGGTTGTGCTTATCTACAATGACGCAGCCTACTTGTGTTCGAGGATCCTTTGACCATGTCGCGACATGGTCAGCGAGATCGAGGAATCGTGCTGCCCATTTGCTCACTTCTTTTTCTCCGATTTGACGATACGTTCACGCAAAGCTGACGAACTGTAGTTGTGCCTACGCGAGCAGTAATGAATCGGAATGTATAAATCGGATCCTGTGAAGTCTGTCCTACCGGAGTAATCAGATCCAAGGAATCGAACATCCCAATCATAACCTGACAATAGGTTGAGTAGATCTTCTTCTGTATCATATGGAATGATCTGATCCACATATTTGCAGGCATTAACCTGAATAAATCGCTCTGACAATGCCTGAACTGGTTTGTTCTTCTCAGGTCGATCGATTGTAGGATCTGATTGTAGAGCTACGACCAAACGATCACAGTTTTCCTTTGCCTCAGTCAACATCAGGATATGGCCTGCATGAAACAAATCAAAACAACTTGCTACGATGCCTATACGTTCAGTCATTCAAACAAAACTCCAATTATAGTTATCATAGCAAGCAAAAGAATAATACCAAGACAACCTGATCCAGTTAGTCCATCCCACAATGCGCGTTGACGAGGATGATTAGTCATAATCGACGCCTTCATCTTGTTTGCGACCCATGTAGTGATCATCACTTACGCAATGAAACTGTGCCTGAAGTCCACTATTAATAATCGTGCGAGTCACTTCACCTGCAAACTGAGCACACTGTTCCTGGCCGCCAGTCTCATAGACATCCTTGGCAATGAACTCACCTTCTGCAGTAAACAGATAAACAATTAACCAAAAACTCATTTCACTTCAACCTTGACAAGATTAGAAGGAGCAACGCAATAAGAGCCTGCATCGGTATCGACCTTAATTAGGCCTCCATCGTAGCAAGCCTTAATAGTTGCTTTATTCAGTGCGCGTTCTTCGTTTTCATTAATGATAGCCGATCCAAGAAACCAGCCAGTCAATAAAACCAGTAAACCCACCATTGTAGTAAAACTAAATACACGATCAAAAATTGTTTCCATAATATTCTTCATATCAATTCCTTTTTATATTGAACCCATTTTGCAAACAGCCCGACTTCGCGGCCATATGCTTCGATCTCCCAAGGAGAGTCAAAGTAATCATCTTCTTTACGTTTTGCTTTCCAAACTTCACCCATCCACTTGCTGTAAATTTTGAGGCCGCCACGTGCGGCAACTGCATGACCAGTCTGAAGTTCGTTCTTTGCATGCTGCTTGACATGGACCATTTCGTGGCCGAGAGTTTTGATCATTGTACCAATGTCTTGGTCACCCTTCAAGCCAATGGTGAACCACCGAGGATTGCGAAAACCGTCTTCATCGACACATTCGCCTTCAACATCAAGGTTGTTATAAACTTCGATGTCGAGGGTAAGGTTGCGAACCATGCGAGGATCCATTAACTGGTTGGCAAAGAATTCTGCAGCTTCCTTCAGGAGGGCTTTTTCTTTACGCTTGCCAATCATGCCGGTAATCGTGATATTCATGTTTTCGTCCTTCATCATTATAGGTTCATCCTACCATGAAAATGGATTATTGTACATGTTTATTTTGAGGTGGCGCGATAAATTCCGTCCCATTCATATGGTTCTTCAATCTTCAGATCCTGAATGCGCTGTTCCATCATCTTATAGTATGCATTTAGCTCTTCGTTCCAGCAACACTTCAGATCTTTTATCATATTGATAGCTGCATCCCATTTACCTTGACGATAGAGTTCGAGGAACTTCTTATGTAAGATTTCTCCTGCGCCATCAACAACATCAAAAATGGTATAGATTCTGGCAGGTTCTGTTTTACCTTTTACGGCAATGAGATCAAGTTCAACTACTTGGTATACATCCCTAACCAATTCGGCAGTTTGTGGCCCGACGACAAGTTTGACCCCATAAGGCTTGGATTGACCTTCCAAACGAGCAGCCAGATTAACGCCATCACCCAGGCAAGTATAGTCAAAACGCTGAGTACTGCCCATATTGCCAACAACCACAGTGGCAGTGTTAATACCAAGACCCATCCCAAAAGCGGGTATGCCTTCTCTTTCAACTTCTTCATTAAATATCTCCAGGTCTTTTAGCATCTGAAACGACGTTCTCACTGCATCTAATGCATGCTGTTTGTTATCGAGTGGCGCATTCCAGAATGCCATTTGTGCATCACCGATATACTTATCTAATGTCCCGTTATTTTCTAGAATCGCTCTTGTCATGACCGTCATGTAACGATTCATGATTGAAGTCAAGCCTTGTACATCTTCACCGTAGTGTTCAGAGATTGTAGTAAAGCCACGAACGTCAGTAAACATAATCGAAAGCTCTCTTGATTCTCCTCCGAGTTTCAAGAGATCAGGTTGTCTTTGCAATCTCGCAACTAGATCTGGACTCAGATATGTTCCAAACTGTTTTTTAATCTGTTGCTTCTGCATATACTCACTGATAAACTTCACAGTATAGATATGCATATAGATGATAGCTACTGCGATGACATTAAACGTCACATCTAACAAGATTCCTTTACTTGCAAATAAATATATAGGTAAATAAAGGTATCCACCTAGAATCAAACCTATCCAGACGATAGAGTATTTTAATCGAGAGATAATGATCAATGACAGAGCTAAAACAAGTAGAGCAACCAAATCTACAAGCTGAGTCCAATTCGGAATCGAAACAGAATCTCCATTTATCAGAGTTTCAAGAATACTCGCCTGGAGCTGATGGGGATGCTGCGCACCTGACGGAGTCGCTACGGGATTACTTACTCCAGCTGCAGTCACGCCGAGAATCACGATTTTACCTGTCAGATCAGGCAAAGGACTCGCACCAATTTCGTATGAATGGAATCGATAGTTCGGATTGATGAACACTCTTCCATATTCGTCTGTTTTAATTGTTTCAAAAGAAGGAATTCGTAATGCTTCAACCCCAGTCTGATTTATCTTGGCTTGATACGAAGAGTCTCCTGCCGCTACACGCAACAGCTCTAGAGCAAATGCGGGATAGTATTCGCCTGATGATTCAGATAGAAGAGGAACTCGCCTTACAACCCCATCACTCTCAGGTAGGGTTGACGTTATCCCAACACCGGCTGCGGCTTCTTGAAGAATTGAGACATTACTTAGAACGCATGGGTATTGAGGAAGAAATTCAGTTGCTTCTCCATCGCCGATTACGGCAACGCCTGTTCTCCGAATTGTCGCACTTGCCCGAGAGCAAGAATCACTCACAGTCTGACTGAGAACGACTGGATATTTGTTTAAGCTACTCGCAAGAACTCTATCAGTACCCATCCGATCAGGCTCAGGCATAAGTATAGTGCTGCCAACAAGAGCAGCCCCTCTGCTATAGACATCATCCAAAATTTTAGCGTGGACTTCGCGCGGGAAAGGCCACTGGCCATATTTTTCAATTGATTTCTCCCCTAAATTAATGACTACAATCTGCTCAGATTGTTTTGCTTTATCAAGCATGATATAGTCATAGAATTTAAGACGAGTCGCTTCAACTAAATACGGATCTTGTAATTTAAAAGTAAGTAATAGTGCAAATGTAAAAAGAGCAAGCCATGGGCTCAATAGAATCTTTTTAATTTTTTGTGTAAGTATATCCATTACAAGGTCCGGTCGTACATGTGATTGACATTAAGACTGAGTCAGTAGTACTCGCAGCAGTTTGCGATACAGTGACTCCAATTCCAGGATTATTTATTATTAGTTTAAACAGCTTCTGCGCAGCACCAGATTGAGTGATGTTTGCATTCAATGCTCCATACGGAGCGCTGATATCAAGGAAATGATTGCCAGTTCCTTGTTGAAGAGTCGTGATCACATTCGAGTTGCCTAAGATGTTGAAGAACGCAGACTTTCCACCAGCATCTTTTTGCTGAGCAGTCAGTTGATTTCCTGTTCCATTCATTACCAACTCTGCATACTTGCCATTATATTGTTGAGTTAGAGATACGGTATTATTGTTTCCTGTCACAGAGACTTCGGCAAGATTGTTTCCAAGAGCTGCCGCTGCAGTGCCTTGATTGATAGTAATAGCGTTATTGCTACCGTTGATCAACATCGATTGAGAACCATTCACGCCTCTGATAGCGTTAAACCTCGAGAACTGTTCGATGTTGACGGTGTTATTATCACCAATGTTTTGAATGTAAATCGAGTTGCTCGTAATGGCATTCGTCTGACCGAGCTTGATAGTTTGATTGGTGGCAATTGATGTAGTTGGATATGTTGGTTCTGCAGGAGGCGGAGGTGGAGCAGTCGGCGCCGAAGATCCTTCGTTCGGCGCAACAGGAGCAAACGTGGCTCCATTCAATGACGTAGTTCCTTGCAACTGATCGATGAACAAGATAGGTGAAAGTGCAGTATCACCGAGGTTGAAAGACGAGAAGCCAAGCATATAGTTACCATCTGCAGGAACTGTGAACACTGCAACTTGCCAGCCAGTAGCACCATAAGAGTTAGTCGAATAGTTGCCTGTTCCAGGATTCGTAAAACCTAATAGCGCAAAGTTTTGTGTTTGACCGTTGAGTGTTGGCGTTCCTGGTCCACCAGTTAACGTGATCAAAGAACCATCGTTATACGGAACATAGTCTGTCGACAGATACTGCCAACCAAACGAGTATGTAATTCCTGCCTGCAAGAATACCGTTCGACTGACCGAAGAAGCGTTTGTAGGATTCATCGATCCGTTCGAATAGATCGTATTACGAATAGATGTGATGTCTGAAGAGGCAAGACCGAGAGTCGTCATCGCAGCATTGAATTGAGGAGAATTTCCTCCTGCTTGAACCGAGAGCATATACGATCCATACGGAGTAATCGTCCAACACTTACCACCGCCTGGGCAATAGTTCTGCATACCAGTCGTCACTTGTACGCCGCTACCGCTATCACTCCATGAAGTACGAAGTGCAGTAGATCCGTTCGACACCGTCCAACCGGCATAATTTCCATCTTCGAAACCATAGTTCGAAGGCGTCTGTGCATTTAACTGCACGCTGAACGTTAACAGTAGTAGTGTGAAGATCCATCTCATCATCTTGCACCTGACTCTTGTATCACGGTAATATTTCCTTGCGGTCTACCTGTGCCAGTCGTAGTCCATTTATCATCCATAAAATTGTATGCGTCGACAATGTTATTCTGAGAAGAAACAACTTGCACTTCTGTGTCTTTCGGTAACCATATTACAACAGCCTGATTTTTATCTTCTGATAATCTAGCATAAAACCAACCGACTTGCAAGGACTTCTTGAAAATAGGAGATACATTCGTGTAGATAGTTTCTGTTGGTCTTGCGCCAGAATTATATTCTGCATAGATGTCTTGAAGTTCATCTTGAGTAGGCAAACGAAGTGTGGCGACTGCAACTTCTTCTACGCCATCTCCTCCAGTATTTGGATCTTGATTGTCGTCAGATGCCGCTTTTGCAGGATTGACAAACTTCTTGAGAGCTTCGCGAGCAGCAGTGATGAGTGATTGACCGTCATCCGTTTCGAGAGGAGAGATCTGAATATTGTTATCCATACCCTTCATCGAAGGATTAATGACAACAGGCGGCGCAGGAGGAGCATAAGAATTCTCGACCATCGTTGCTTGGAATGGTTGAGTCAGAGTCACTATGCCTGCAGCAGTGATCACGTCGATAGCTCCTGAAGGGCATTCGAAGTTAATCTTTGTGATATCTTTATCGTTGTAGCATTCAGGAACAAGAACGACAGTCGATCTGCCTGCTTCATCGACAGACATGACAAAGTCTGTGCCTCTTACCGCAATCGTTGCAGTCGGTGTACGTATACCAACACCGCGAGCATTATTATGAGCAATCGCACCAGAAGTATATCTTGCCGTTCCTAAAGCGAGCTTCAGTCCAATCTTGCCTTTACTCTTATTATTTCCATCATAGACGAAATCGTCGATAACCAACCTTGAATTCTGTGTGATGTTCACTGTGGTGGCATCGACGAATCGAATCTTAAATCTACCTTGAGAGTTGGTCGATACCGTATCGTTCTTTTCGATACTCGAGCCCTTAGCAGCGGGTGCAACCTTTGCACCACGCTTCACGGAACCTCCAC
>Ga0222712_10006857_pt1 | contig 11165 bp, 5 predicted proteins | sample C33_657DmetaG_FD_165043 | JGI IMG/M metagenome (GOLD analysis project Ga0222712, IMG submission 165043) | Estuarine water microbial communities from San Francisco Bay, California, United States - C33_657D | ecosystem: Environmental > Aquatic > Marine > Unclassified | place: USA: California... | reverse complement strand
ACGATGTCGAGCGCACCTCCCGTCGTCGTCGTCGACGTCGCTCGCGAGAGGTGTGGGAAATATCGTCGAATTCGCGTTCGATCGCCAGTGGTCGCGCGCGCGAGCGCGTGTGCGCGCGCGTCGACGTCGATAAACGCGAATGCGATGCGAACGCGCGCGAATGCGATGCGAACGCGCGCGATGCGCGACGGCGAGAGCCAGGGAGACGGGAACGATGTGCGTGCATGATTTTTTTTTGTTTTTGTTTTTGTTTTTGTTTTTTGTTTTTGTGTGCGCGCGCGCCGCGCATGGAATGATGGATCGATCGACGCGCGCGCGCGCGGGTGAAGGACGCGGTGACGTGGTGACGATGGGACTGACGACGCGCGCGCGCGCGCGGTTCGGGTTCGAGTAGGACGTGGCGCCGGCGTTAGAGAGCGATTGGCGGGAATTTCGCGCGAAGTTATTAGCGCAAGAGAAGAATGTGAAGGGTGATGCCGAACGCGCGCGCGCGATGGCGGCGTCGGGGGAGAATTTAAAGGTGTTGGAGGCGCAAAATCCAAAGTTGGCGAAAAGCGCGCCGTGGGCGCACGTCATCGCGGCGCCGGAGAAAGGGTGTTTGTTAGTCGCCGCGGATCATGAGTTTCGTATGTCTCAACAGTATTTTCATCAAGCAGTGATATTAGTCCTCGAACATCACGAGAACGGGTCGATGGGGGTCATACTTAATCGACCGACGCAGTACGACATGGGGTACGTCTCCGGGGACGTCGAAGGCGTCTTCGCGAAGAACGCGTTGTATTTTGGCGGCGATGTCGGCGACGGCACCGTAAGTTTCTTACACGGGCGAGAAGACGTGAAAGGAAGCGTCGAGGTGTTGTCCGGCGTGTACTTGGGCGGCTACGACAGCGCGTGCAAGTTGGTTGAAGAGAAAAGCGCCAAGGCGGATGAATTTAAGTTTTTCGCGAGATATTGCGGGTGGGCGCCCGGTCAGCTTGAACGAGAATGCGAACGCGGCGTATGGTTTCCCGTCGCCGGTGCGAAAGAGTTGGCACTGAAACAAGTGATCCAGCTCCCGAAACCGTTGTGGCGCGAAGTGCTCGAACTCTGCGGAGGCGAACTCTCCGAAATTTCTGCCAAGGCGTACCGCGAGCAAGAAATCGCGGCCTCAGAGGTTGAAATTGACGTCGACGAGGCGTGAGTAATGAATGAAGTTTAAGGTAATTGATGATTATGAGTATCGCGTTATCGGCGAGGATTTTAAATCGTATCTCTGTTGTGTTTGTATTGAATAGAAATGAATAAACGAAAGTTCAAGTACTGAAATCGGGTGTGCGTCGTTGAAAAATACCGCGTCATCAGAACACCGAGCGCTCGGCTTCATCCATGGCGATCTTCGTGGAAATAAATGCAGTCAAGCTGAAATCTGGATCATTTGCGTACAGCGCTTCGATTTCAGCTTTCTGCCGCCGCGCGCGCATAGTCTCTAGCTCGCGTCTGTGTGCACACAATGGCACGCTGTCGCCAGCTGAAAGCGCATTTTCAATCAACGCTTCGTCCCGAGGCGTCAGAGTTTGAAACGCGTTTTCGGGCACTAAATGCAAGTCTTCGGCGCGTAATCCGATCAACTGTAGAGGTACGGCGTACGGCACGGAATCCATGAACGAAGAGCCAGAACCGCTCGAGTACGTCGCCCAGATCCACAATCCGCTCGGATTAAAATCAGCCAGCATGTAGAATCGCGCGACGATGGGATTGTATTCTAGCGCGTCCCTCAGCAACGCCAAAAATTTACGCGTCGCGAGGTCCGGGAACCCTTTCGCCGTGATCACGACGCACGGAATGGTGTCAAAAATCCGTTCATTTAGCAACCGTTGAAACACAGCGTCTTTTTCAACCACGATGACGTACGCGCAATCGCTGTGAATGCGCATCGCATCGAGCTCAAGCATATTCCCCGTGATTGCGAACCCGCCTGAACCCGTGATCGTGCAATCATGTCGAGCTCCCATCGCAGTCTCCACGTGCACGCGCCCGAAAACCTGCCCCTTACTCGTCGCCGAAATCCCGAGCGCGCATCGCGGCACCCCCAGCGCCGCCGAAATGTTCCGAATCGTATCCGCCAATTTCCCATCCGTGATTGTTTCCCCGATCGCGATCGCTCTCTCGCGATCGCGACTCATCACAATTCTCTCGCTCATTCCTCGTGACACCATGACGTAGTACAACTCTCGAATCGACAAACCGCACTCGCGCAACAATCCGCCGCGCACGACGTCCAAAATCGTCCAAAATCGCGCGTACGACGCTCCGCGATCGCTTTCTCGAAATCGAACCGCCCCCGCCGCGACGTCCGACGCGTCATCATTGTCGACATCGTTTCCATCAACGTCGTCTTTGTTCGTTCCTTCATCGCCCTCGTCGCCTTCAGCGCGAGTGCTCCGTCGACGCGCGACGACGTACCCGTCGCGAGCGTTCCAGACAATCTCATCGCGCCGCGACCCGCGCAATCGCCACACTGGCGGCGGAAACTCGCTCGTTGACGTCGCCGTCAACGCGCAAGTGATGAAATCTCTCGCCAATCGTTCGATTCGAGCGATGACTTCGACGCGCGATGCAGAATGGAAAGCGATGATGTCGCGCTCGATGTCGCGCTCGCGCGCGACATCGAGCGCGCGAGCGCGCAATGTGAAATCGTCCATGAAGCGCTCGAAACGACAGTGGGGCGTCGCGACGCGGCGGCGCGCGCAAAGTGATGAAAGCGAGCGATTCGGCTGTGCGACGTTCAGGGGATGGAGACGCGGATGTAAGCGTCATGGTATGGCGCGCGCGCGCGGAGCGTCGATCGATTGATCGATCGGTTGCGAGCAGACTAAGATGGCGGTCCTAATTTTTGCATAACTTTTGCAATGCACTACTGTACGCTCGTGTTATTGGTTTTGTTTTTGGGTCTGTGGCTGTTTTGGTTTTGATCTAGTCTCGCCACATTCTGGATTCGGGCCCCGGGGGCGGTTTCGACGCGTTGACTTTAAAGAAGGCGAGCATACGATCGACAGTTGGGAAAATCATGCCTCGAAATTTGAACCCAGTCGGCGTCAAATGAATCCACTCGTGATGAACGTTCCCGCTCGCGTTCGCGATGAAAGACATGGTAAAGGTCCCTTGATTCGTGTAGGAGATGCTCAGGGCGTAGGGACGAATGGATGGATTCCGTGCGAGCTGTTGCTTCAACGCCGAGTCGACGTCAACCTTGGAACCGCCCATAAACTTACGGTGACGAATCATGTGCTTGACGAGAGAAACTTGGGGCTCGACGTGGCGCGCCATGACTTCATCAAGGTCTTCGTACTCGTCGCCGTCAATGATGAGCGGCGAACCTAGACCGAGGTTGGAGACTCCCGTACCCTTATTGCCCTCTCTAATGTCAATGTGCTTGTAAACGTCCTCGTAAATCTTCATCGTACATGACAAATTTCGCACGCCCTTGCTGCTTGGACGTATAATCACTTCGCCGATATCGGCGCCCTTGAGCTTTTCCTGTGCCGCGACTGGTTCAATGTTTTGGAAGTACGGGTGATCGATGTTGCGCGGCGTGAACGCGGGTTTTTTCTTCGCATTCGCTATCGTCTTCTTCGGCACGACCTCGCCGGGTTGAACTTCCATGGTATAGTACGGGTTGCGTTCGCCAGCATGCATGTGTTCTTCCCAAAGTGCGGTTTCCGCTGGTTTCAAAGTCGTGCCGCTGCACACGAGTTGGACAGTAAAGTTATGAATGTCGATGCCGTCCATGGCGACGCGGGCCGTAATCACTTGACCAGGCTGAATCTTTTCCTCAAGGCGTTCAAAATGATTGTCGCTCACATCGTTCTTATCGACATATCCGATCAATCCGCTATCCAGCGTGCACACCGCTCGAGCATTTCGACCGTCACGCGGGCCTTCAATCTTTTTGACCGTGCAGTGAATCAACTTGCCTTGCGCCAACGTTTGCGGCGTCTCTCCGGTGAGCAATGAGAACAAAGCGTCCGCCGGCAATGGCACCCAAGCCGGTCGAATCTCTTGGAATGGATAACGCATCTCCACGCGAATCTCGCGCAAGATTTCAAACAATTTACCCATACCTGCCTCGTTCTCCAAATATCTAGCATAGTCTTCTAAGATGAGCGGCGCCACCTTGGCCTCCCACGTCTTCGCTTGAAAGCACTGCTCGATCAATCTCTCTCTCTCAGCCTTATCCAGTTGCGTCATGTCGTCTTCAACTTCGAGGGCGTTTTGCACGATAGCTTGCGCCTTATCGTAATGATCAGGGTGAGTACGAGTTGAATCAAGCACTTCGCCGCCGACGACGCGCACAAAAGCAGCGGCGTTCCTGAACACCGTTGGCTTCAGTACTCCCTTCAACTCGCTCTTCGTATCGATGATGCCGCCTTCGTGCGAACGAACGGCGTTGAGCACGAGCAACGCCTTGCGCGGGCCGAGACCGCACACGTAGCGCAACAAACCAGCCGTCCACGGGTGCGCGCTGATGGAATTCACGTCCACACCGATTTGGTTCACGAGCGTCACAAGCTGGCGTTCGATTATCGCCACACGGTCGTCTCTGCTCAATACAGTGTCTTGCGACAGGCACATTGGAAGCGACGCGGCTTCGCCACCAGGCACGAGCGATGCGACCACGGCAGCGGGGTTGAGCAAGTATCGGCCCAAAGAGACCGCGCGCAACACGATCGCTGATTGTTCGGGCATTTCTGATTTGACCGCCCCAGCACTTTCACAAAGTTTGGCGACGGTGTCGTCGACGTATTCCACCGCGATTACGGAAACTTCTTCGGGAATCGCGCGAGGTTGCTCTTCTACAATTCGAGCAACGGTGGCGGTGAGTACTTCATACACGCGTCGCGCTTCCATACCAAGCGCACCCACGGCGCACACATGTGGACGATGCTGCACGACGAAATCCATGAGAGCCTGAAGCTCGTCTTGTTGCGTGTTCATTTGTGCACCGCCGGCAGCGCGCGGCCCACCGATGTTGCGTCCGATGGTGTAACACTGAATGAAGTCCACGAGTTCGCCCGCGGCATCGAGCGCCACGAATGTGGCGGGCGATCCAGCGACGGCAGCGACGACGCGTACATCGATGTGTTCCTCCGCTCGCGGCGGTTGCCAAGGCGCGAAAAACATAAAACTCCAAGCTCCCTCTGCGCACGCTCGCGCCATGTAATCCCGTGCGTCTTGTCCGAGCATCGTTGCGAAATCACGCGTCGCCGCGGGAAGCAAGTGTTCGTTGAGAGCCTTTTCAAGAATCAACTTGCGCACTTGGTTCCACTCTTTCGCAAGCGCGCTTTCATTGTCACTCAAGTAGCTCGCCTGCATTTCTTGTAGCGTGTGCTCGACGCGAACCTTGGAAAAGCCAATATTTAACTTAATCAGTCCTCGACGCTTGCCTTCCATCATGAGAGCAAATTGCTCGCCCGTCAATTTGTACAGAGGTGCGTCTTTGAGGCGCTTGATCGGCGCAATAGGGTGCCACGGATCGACAATATCCGTGCCTTGCGGCGTCGGATGTGTGCTCACTGTCGCATGCTCGGAAAACTTTTCTCTGAGCCAGTTGCGAACGGCGGGCTCGGCGCCAATATCCGTTGCCGCCACGGTCACGAACGCTTCCATGACGTGCTCGATTTTCGTGAACCCTTGGTCCAAGTACACCTTTGCAAGCTCGCTCGGAGGGACTTCAGCCAAGTAATCGCTATCCTTGTAGTGAAATAGGCTTTCGCCAAACGTCTCCGCGGTGGGGCCTGCCATCTTGACGAGATCGCGAATACCCTTGGCCACGTGCAAGTCGTAATCCGACCGACGTCGCGGGCGGCGAGAAATGCTATCTAACTCATGCTTGAAGAACAGGTTTGCCTTTACTTCGATGTCGTCCACGAGGTGATCCATGGTTGCCGTGCGCAAAAGGGATATCAACTGACGCGCGACTTGCCCCCGCTCGTGCCCACCCTTGGCCTCGGCAATAGCGCTGAAAGTTGACGCTAAACGAGACTTGCGAAGCTCAAGGCGCACGAAACGCTCATCCCAGTCGAGTATGGCGTAAAGAACGTCGAAGCGCCTCAGCAGTCGCTCGTATTTGCCTCCGTCTTCGTCCAACTCTGGACGCGCCTCTTCGCCTCTTCCACGAAGGAGAATGGCGATGTCGTCCCGGCGTTGCGTGCCGATGTACGGAACTTCTAAGTGTTCTTCAAAAGTGAGTTTGAGGAAAAGTGCGATACAAGAGGTGATCGCTTCGACTTCTTCATCCGGTAAGATATTCATCGACTGCTCCAACATGTACTCGCGATTCGCGCGTGTCTCTTGGCTTTCATAATCTGCGTAACCGTGCAATAACAGAGCACCTTCTGGAGTGGGCTGGTTCTTCTGGATCGCCCCGACACCCATGAGTCTGTCAAAAATCCAACGCGCTTCGGCTTCCCAATCAGTAGGCGCCGATACCGGACGCGGCTTGAGTTGCTGTCGCTCGGGAATGTCGAGTTCGCGAATCTGGTCATCCGCCACCGTAAGCATTTGCTCCTTGACAACTGAGGGTTCAAACGCCTTTGATGCCCAGCTTTTTGTTTCAGCTTGAGAGCTCATGGGCTTTTTACCCGCACTCTTCTCCACTTTCGCCGCGCGTCGCGCGTCGCTTGCCGCCTTGGCGCGACGATAATCCTCAGGATTTGCATTTTCGTTTTCGATGAAGTCATCCATTTCGCTATCATCGCCATCGCTGCTCTCCTCCCCAAGATCCCCTAAGCTTCGCGATTCCTTCCCCGCCTCTGCTCCGCGGTTTCGTCGCGCAAACATCCGATGAAGCTCATCGGTGTCGCCGAAGATATCCGCCGCATCCTGCAGCTGGTCCCGACGCAACCCCGGAATCGACGACTTGAGCCTGCGCTGGCGCTCCTCCTTCGTCTCCACTGGCCCATCCGTCTCGTCTCGAACGATAAAATCATCCATCTCATCCTCGGAATCATCATCACTGTACCCAACCGCTCGTTTGCCAATCACGGGTTCATCCGCTGCCGCAGGAGCTCTCGCCTCCGCCCCTTCCTCCCTCTCGCCCTCGTCGTCTTCGCCAAACAAACCGCGTTCCAAATCCTCAATCGTCCCAACGCCTCGCTGTTCCCCAACTCCCCCTCCCTCTCTCGCCGCCGCCGTTTGTATTCTTTTCTTCTTCTCTTTCCTCTTAAACCCTTTCACTTGGTTATCCTCCAACAGTTCGTAATCTTCCTCATCCAGCGTCATCGCTCGCTTGCGTCGCCGTCGGCGAATGCCTTCATCTTCATCGCTTCCTCCTTCAATCTCTCCCTCTACATCCTCCTCCGCGCGTTCAATCGCTCGTTCATCATCGTTTGACATCCCCACTCCGTCGTCAACGATGCGCGAACGACGCCGATCGATGCGATTGTTCCCTCCGCTGATGATCTCCAGGAATGAGATCTACGCGCGCGCGATCCGTCGCGTCCCGACGCTCAAAGCAAGGAATTCGAGCGACAACGCGCGCTCGAACGATCGCGAATGGAGTTCGTTCGCGCGATCGGCGCTCGAGTGTGACGTCGATACGCGTGGAGTTGTGTCGTGCGATCGCTGATGTGGATTGGATGACGGGCGAACGCGCGGACGAATGAGCCTAGGGTTGGGCGGGCGCTCGAGCGCGGCGCGGCGCGGCGCGCGCGCTTAACGGCGAGCGCGAGCGTCTTCGGCGTTGTCAGCGGCGCGCTTGGCGATGAAGACGGCGATAATGAGAGCGAGCAAGGTGATGACGAGCAAGGCGTGGGAGAAATCGTCGTCGAGAGCGTCGAAACTGGATGACGGAGCGAGACGAGCGTAGAAGGCGTCCAATCCGTAGGCGAAGAATAATACGCCGGATTCGAGCGCCGCTGGGGCGGTGATGATGCCGCGTAATCCCCGAACGGTGGTGCCATGGGTGATCCAAGAACCAGGGATGATTGGGATGACCTCGGTGTACGGAATCAAGCCCTCTTCGCGATCGGCGGGGGTGGATTTGAGCGGCCGACGGGGGTCCAAAAAGCGCTTGTCGATGGATATCACTTGGTCCGACGCGGTTGCGAGCAACACCGTCGGCTCGGTGATACCGCGCATCGAACGCGTCACGCTGAGCATTTTCGCCTCGGGGCGAATGTAATAGCTCTGGCCAATGATTCGCAGCGCCGGCGGTGCGAGCGAGCTCCATGTTACGTTTCGAGCGCCGCCAAAGATCGATTTGTACACCAAATCCACCACCGCTAATCCACGACGCTCCTCGCTGTCATCGTACATTTCTAAAACGCTCATCGCGTAACGCTGCGCGCGAGTGTTGAAATAATGATATACCACCCAGTTTTCGCACATCACCGCGTGCACAGGGCCACGAGCGTCACCGTGACGTACGCGGTACAAAATACTACCGGTGACGGCGTCTATCAAATTCACGTGAACCACGTTCTCCGTGCTCGTGGCGACAAATATGATGTTCGGATTGAGATACTTGAATAACGTCGAGCGATCGCCTGTGACGCGCACCCACGAGTTCACGCTCTCGCCCTCCACGGGTTTGGACGCGAAACCGACGATTTCGCCCGCCTCAGGTGGAAACGCCACCGTCCACGTATGTAAAGCGCTCATTTCCGACCCAGGTGTCGCGGGTAATGGATGAAACTTGTACCCACGAATCTCTCTTGCATCTTTATCGACTTTGTAATACGAAATGTATCGCAACTGCTCTCGAGCGCTTGACCAAGCGACGTCGATCTTCGGGTACACCGCGCCCTTGCCAAACGAGTCCACTAACACTAATCCCTTCGCGCCCTCGCTCGCGACATCGAACGGCAAGATATGCGCGGTACGAAATGGATACTCAACGCGCTCGCCACATTCTTCGCCGGTGAACTGATTGATGACGATCAGCACCGTGGATGTCTCGCCCTTGGCGACGACGAGAGCGTATCGAATGTCGGGCGAGCCGCCGACTGGCATCCACTCCATCAAACCCGAAAACTCCAATTCGTTTGCACCGAGGTAATGCCGCCACAGCGTGCGACCGTCGCCGTTGTGCATTGACACTAGTGCCCCTCGAGAAGAGAGTGTGATAATCGATCGACGAAAACCGTTGTGGTCTGCATACGGCTCGTTCTTTGAGCTATCCTTTAATCGCAACGCGGCGAGCCGCGTCAACTCCATGGGCGTCACGCTTTTGAAGCGCGCTTTTGCGGACAACACGTGATAGTCTACTCGCTCACGAGTGGATAGTCGCACGCTTGAACCAACGTGAGCAGCTCCCAGCGCGGGGAGATGGCCAAAAATCGCCACTCGCGCCTGCGACGACGCCTCTTCTCGTGTCCACGCCACAACGCCCCCGCGGACGAGGCTCATCGTCGCGTCGGCATCGACCAAGATCATGGCATCTTTACTTGGTGACAAGAACGCACGCATTAGCGGCGCGCTGCGTAGAAACTCATCGCCGCGAGACGTTTCGCCCAAATCGATCTCTGACCCGTCGAGCATCGACACGACGCTCAACGCGTACGCCCTCACCCCACGTTTGCCCGTTTCCCTCGCGCGCACGACTCCGACAAAGACATCTTTACCATCAAACGTCACCGGCGAAAACGTCGGACACGAATCGGCGTACGCCTTGACGAGCTCCAACGCCCCCGAATCGACGTTAAAGCGAACCAACGCGCACGCCGCGCCCGCGCGCGCGATCGCCGCGCCATGCCGCATCGCCGCCGCGCTCCCACGCGCATCTGCACCATCCATGGGCTCGAGCGTCACGCCGTCGCTCGGCCGTTCCAGCGCGTGTAAAACATCTTGAGAGATCGCCGTCGCCGTCGTCTCGTCTCGTCCGCGAGCGAGCGCCCCGACGTCGATCGAAACCAATTTCCCTTTTACCCCGACCGCGATCGCCCTTAACTTTTTCCCATTCGCAATGACAAACCTTTGCCCATCGCCCAATGCGTCCTCACCCGCCTTCGCGCATCGCACGCCGAGCGTCGCGCCGTCGCTCGCGCGAACCGCCGCCGCGCACGCCGCGCCGCTCTCGTCGCCGATCACCACCACCTCTCCCTCATTCTTCACGACTTTACGCCAATTCGCACTCGAATCACGATTTAAATCCACTACCCAACGCTCGTCCCCGAGTCTAAGATCTCTCAAAACAACGATCCCGACGCTCAGCGTCGCGACGACGTCCTCCTCGCGCTCGCTCGCGAGCGCGAACGCCGCGACGTCAACTCCCTCCTCCCTCGTCTCACGCACATTTCTCGTTTCGACGTCATCCACAGAGTTCACATAAATTGTACGTTCCCAACGCACCTCACCGGTGACGCGATCGATCGCGCGCGTCGTCGTCCCGCTCGCGCCGAGCGCGACGACGACGGTCGCTCGCGTCGCCGTCGCCCCTCGCGCCTCGCCAACCTCACCCGCGATCGATCGCCATCGCTCGCGTCCGTCGTCGCGGACGTCAATCGCGCTCGCGCCTTCTCGAGCGATGACGATCGCGCGTTGTCCATGCGTGACATCGATGTCGAACGCGCATCGCAGCGCGTCGCCGACGTTCGCGCGCGACCAATCTTTCACCCCGACGTCATTCGCTTTGATCCCTTCGCTCGGTGTGATTTCGCTCAAAGCGAACGCGAGGACGCCTAAGACGAAAGCGCGTGCGATCGCGACCTTGGCGCGGCGCATGTCGATGCAAACAAACGCTCGAGGTCGGGTGTGAGGTCGCGGACGAGCGCGCGAGCTCGGCGTCGCGTCGCGTTCGGCATTCATAGGCATTCATAGGCATTCATCGGCATTCACCGGCGCATCCACCGGCGCGTTCAAGAGTGGTGATGACGAATGAGAGCTTTTCGGTCGACGACATCGCGTCTTTAATCGATGAGCGCACGAAAACGATGTACGCGTCGGCGTACGAGGGCGTGGACGGGCGACGCGCGCGACGCGGGCGCGCTCTGGGCATACGCGACGACGCGCGCGATGCGAAGGCGATCGAATTGAATGAGTACGTGTTCGTGGTGACTATAGCGCGCGATGTGTCGCAAAGAGAACTCAGACAGATGACGATGGAGACGTCGAGCGCGCGCGATTGGGAATGCGCTCGAGCGAGCGACGTTCGAATCGCGGACGTCGGTGCGAGTAAAGTCGTGACG
>Ga0222712_10006856_pt1 | contig 11166 bp, 9 predicted proteins | sample C33_657DmetaG_FD_165043 | JGI IMG/M metagenome (GOLD analysis project Ga0222712, IMG submission 165043) | Estuarine water microbial communities from San Francisco Bay, California, United States - C33_657D | ecosystem: Environmental > Aquatic > Marine > Unclassified | place: USA: California... | reverse complement strand
CGGTAGATACCTCGATGAATTGGTAAGACATGCTTTCTCCTGGCGGTGAGCCGCTTGCGATGGGTGGGTGTGAATGGCGTCGGGGCACTATACCCAAGGGACCCGTGACCCTTGACCGGTGACCGGAGGCTGGGGCCAGACGGAGCCGGCGCAGCCCTCAGCGCTGCTCGATCGTTTCGACCATCAGGTCGGCCCAGGCCTCCTCGCCGAAGCTGATCTTCAAACGCACCGGCAGGTACTGCAGGCGCGGTGCGAACCAGACTTCTGAGGCCAGGGTGCCGCGCGTATTGGTAAAGGGTCGTGGAGTGACCCGCACCGTGTCGAGATTGCCCAGGCGCGGTGTGCGCAACATCTCGTGGGCGAAGATGTCGTAGGTCCAGTTGTCGACCGAGCCAGGCCGCACCAGCGGCAGGGTGAGTGTGCTGCCGGGCGCTGCGGTGGTCTGGCCCGTGCGCAGGCGGTGGCCGATCTCGATGAACTGGCTGGCCAGGTCCTGCACACCCGCAGGCCGCTCGAAGCTGCGGCCGTCGTGCTGGATGACCTCCTTCTCGGTGAACCGGGTCAGGCGCCGGCGGCTGCCGCGGGTGTCTTCGAAGGCCTGCGGAATCAGGCCCTGCAAAGTGACCTGGCCCTGACTGGTGTAGGCGGCGTTGAAGAAGGGGGACACGGAAAGCTCGACGCGGGCCTGATAGAGGTCGCCCTGGCGCAACCATTGGACTTTGGCTGTGCCGTGCAGGGGACCGCCTCGAAACAGTCCGGAGAGTTTGTAGGTGATGCGGGTGTCGACCGGCCAGAGGCGCTCGAGCGGGACGCCGCCAGCGACAGGTCCGTCGGCGGCGGCGCTGCCCGTTGCGCTCGTTCCTGCCTGCACGCTGTTGGCTGCAGTCCGACCGCCTGCCGAAGAGCCGCCATCACCACCCTGAGCGGCCGTTGCCCTCGCCGTGACAGGTGGGCCCGATTCGATTTTTGCGGGAGGCGCGATCGGCGTAGCAGGTGCGACAGGTGCAACAGGTGCAACAGGTGCGGTGCTTGCCATCGCCGTGGCAGAAGCGACCGCAATCGGCGCCGTCACGACCGCCTGTGGGTTGACGCTGGCCTCGCTGGCCGCCGTCTGCGTGGGTGTCTGTGCAGGCGCCTGTGCGGGCGTCTGTGCGGGCGTCTGTGCGGGCGTCTCCACCGCGATGGCCAGCTTTGTTATTGCCTGCGGCGCCGGCTCGGCGGGCGGCGGTGTTGCTGTGGCGACCTCTGTCGGCGGTGGTTCTGATGCCTGAGGAGGCGCAGGTGCAAGCTCAGGTGTGGGCTCGGGTGTCGGGGCCGGCGCAGCCACGGGCACGGGCGCAGAGGCCGGGCTGGCCGGTGCTGCGGCTACTAAGCTTGCCTCGGGCTTTACCGGAGCCGGCGCTGGCGTGGCCGGCGGGACGGCCACCACCTCCGGGTCCTTCTCCGATGGCGCCAGCACCCGGGTGAAAAGGGGCTCGGGCAGGGCCTGCAAGCCACTCAGGCCGGGCGCAAGGCGGGCCAGCCACTCGAGCGCGAGCAGGTGGCCCAGCACCACGACGAAGGTCAGGATGGCCAGCGTGATCGTCAGCGTGCGGACCATGCGCCTGGGCGTGCTGGCGATTCCGCGCCGCGCCAGTGCCTGCCGCCAGCCTAGTCCGGTGCTGCTTTCCTGGCCAGCTTCGGGTGGCTGCTTCAGTCCGTTCCCGACAGCCATGCCCGAACCCGTGCCGAATCGCCCACCGACAGCCGCCAGGCCTGGGCGGCGGAGGCGGGTGGCATGGCCATTGCCAAACGCAGCAGCCGTCGGTCGCGCGCAACCAGGGCGGTGAAGCGGCGCTGGGTGCCGAGGTAAAGGTGCAGGTCATCGATCCGGTCCAGCCGCCAGCCTTGCCCGCCCACCTCCACGCCTAGCCACTCGTCACCAGCGGCCAGGCCCGCCTGCTCGGCCGGGCCGCCACGCAGCACGGTCTTGATGCGGACGCTGCCGCCTGATTCGTCTGCACGCAGGCCGAGGCGCTGCTGCATCGGCGCGGGATCCCGCCACACGGTGACACCGTGCTGTTGCAAAAGCTCCTGCAGTGGCAGTTCGCGGGTGCCATGCACCCAGGCCGCGATCTCGCGGGCGAAGCTGCGACCGCCCAGATCCCTGAGAGTGGCGGTCAAATCGGGCTCGGTCATGGGCCCGCCCTTGCAACGGGCCCACAGCGCGCGCATCACCGCGTCCAGCGTGGTCTTGCCCTCGGCGCGCAGGGTGAGGTCGAGGCACAGCGCCACCAGCGACCCCTTGCTGTAGTAGCTGATGGTGGCGTTGGCGGTGTTTTCGTCGGGCCGGTAGTACTTGATCCAGGCGTCGTAGCTGGCCTGTGCCACCGACTGCACCATCCGCCCTGGCGCTTGCAGCACCTGGTTGATGCTCTTGGCCAGCAGCCGCAGGTAGGCCGTGTCGTCGACCACACCGGTGCGGCGCAGGAACAGGTCGTCGTAGTAACTGGTGAAGCCCTCGAAAAACCACAGCAGGCGGGTGTAGTTCTCCTGGGTGTAGTCGTAGCGGGTGAATTCGGCCGGCCGCAGCTGCTTGACGTTCCAGGTGTGGAAGTACTCGTGGCTGATCAGGCCCAGCAGGGTGGTGTAGCCCTCGGGCGTGCGCGTCTCACCCTGCCGCGGCAGATCGCGGCGCGAGGCAATGAGCGCGGTGGAGTTGCGGTGCTCCAGGCCGCCATAGCCCTCGTCCACCGCATTGAGCAGGAACAGGTAGGTCTTGAAGGGCGCGGCTTTGCCTGCGCTTTTTCCTGCACTTTTCGCAGCGCCCTTGCCTCGCCCCTTGCCATGCCAGAAACCGATCTCGGCCTCGCAGATCGCGCGGGTGTGTTCAACCAGGCGCGCACCGTCGAAGGTCGGCGGCGCACCGGCCACCACGATGCGGTGGGGGATGCCGGCGGCCTCGAACTGGCCGCGCCAGAGGCGGTCGGTCGGGCCCATTTCTACCGGGCAGTCCACGAGCTCGTCGTAGTCGGCGGCCAGGTAGCTGCCAAAGCCCCGTTTGTTCACCTTGTGTGGCGTGAGGCCGGTGGCTACTTCCCAGGGCGTGGCCGCGCCTGGCGGCGGCAGCAGCTCGAGGGCGTGGGCCTTTTGCTCCTGGCCATGCACCCGCAGGCACAGGCTGGTGCCGTTGAAAAAGCCGCGGCCTTCGTCTAGCCAAGAGGCGCGCACCGAGTTGTCGAAGGCGTAGACCTCGTAGCTCAAGGTGAGCGGTGAGCCGGCTGCGCAGTCGGCTTGCCATTGGCACTTGCTCACTTGATGCAGGGCGATGGCCTTGCCGTTCTGGCGCGCGCCCAGGGACTGCAGGTGACGCGAGAACTCGCGCACCAGGTAGCTGCCGGGGATCCATACCGGCAGCGACAACTGCTGCGCCTCTGCGGGCGCAGCCAGGGTGAGGGTGACGCGCCAAAGGTGGGCGCGCAGGTCGGCGGGTACGACCTGGTAATGCAGGGGAGCGATCAATGCAGGCGGTCCGTGAAGGTCATTTGATTTCGGCCAGCTTCTGTTCGAGCTGCTGGGCGCTGATGGCGCCTGGCACTCGGCTGCCGTCTGTGAAGACGAGTGTGGGAGTGCCGCTGATGCGCCACTTGCGGCCAAACTCGACGTTGCGTGAGAGCGCCGCGCTGTCGCAGCTGGCCTTGGCTGGCAGCTGGTCGCGCACCATCCAGTCTTGCCAGGCACGGCCCTTGTCCTTGGCGCACCAGAGGTTGCGCGATTTCTCCAGCGAGTCCGGACCCAGGATGGGGTACAGGAACACATGCAGGGTGATGTTGTCCACGCCCTGCAGGTCTTTCTCGAAGCGCTTGCAGTAGCCGCAGTTGGGGTCTTGGAAGACCGCCACCTTGCGTTTGCCGCTGCCGCGCACGATGGTGAAGGCGTCGGCCACTGGCAGGCTGGCGAAGTCGATGGCGCTCAGTTTTTCCACGCGTTCCTCGGTGAGGTTGCGCTTGTTTTTCGTGTCGAGGATCTGGCCCTGGATCAGGTAGTTGCCCTGTGCGTCGGTGTAGAACAAGTCGAGGCCAATGCGGACCTCGAACAGGCCAGCGATGGGCGTTTTGCGAACCTCCTCGACCGCGCCCAGTTGGGGCAGGCGCTCGGTGATGGCCTTGCGAATTTGGGCCTCCTGGGCTCGGGCCGGGGCCGGGCCCAGCAGCGCCAGGACCAAAAGCGGCAACGTCACGAGCGGCAGGGCCCGCAGCGCAGAGGGCCAAGCGGCGAGGGGGAGGCGAAGCAGTTTCATGGCGATCAATTTGTTGTGGGTTGAGGCGCAGGGCGGGCCTGAAGGTGCGTTGACGCAGGCGCGACGCTTCACAGGCCGCCGGCGGCTTGCCGGGCGATCCAGTGTTTGAGTGGTCCACTGTGGTCGAAGCCCCGCATGCCCCAGTTGCGGACAAAGCGCCAGGCGGGGCCGGGCGGGGCAAACAGCCACTGCAGGCCGCCGGTGGTCCATTGCAGGGCCGCCACCTCGCCCTTGCGGGCGCGCTCGTAGCGGCGCAAAAGTTTTTCGTCGCCCAGCTTGCGCCAGTACTCGCGTGCCCGCAGCACCTGCACCAGGGTGTTGGCATCGGCCAGCCCGAGGTTGAGGCCCTGGCCCGCCAGAGGGTGGACGGTGTGGGCGGCGTCGCCCGCCAGGGCCCAGCCCGGGCCGCACCAACGCGAGGCCTCAGCGCGTTGCAAGGGCCAGCGGGCGCGCTCGGAGGTGAGGTTGATGCGTCCCAGCGTGCCTCCGGTGGCTTCATGCAGCAGGTCTTCGAAAGCCTGCGCGGGTAGCGCCGCGAGTTCAGCGGCGCGCTCGGCCGGCACCGACCAGACCAGGGCTAGCGCATGGCCCGCTGCTGCGCCAGCACCCGGGTGATGGGCTCGATCTTCCGCTGCCCCCATTAGGCTGGTCACCGGGCCACCCATGGGCAAAAGGGCCAGTATCTCGCCCGGGCGGAACCACTGGCGAGCAACTTGGTCGTGCGGCCGCTCGGCCCGCAGCTGGGCGGCGATGGCGTGCTGGTAATAGGGCTGTACGCGCCAGTCGACACCGAACTCGGCGCGGCTGGCGCTGGCCTTGCCTTCGCACACCACCGTGAGTGTCGCGGTCTGTGGCACGGCGAGGCGCTCGATCTGGGGTTGGTAGTGAAGGGCCTGGTCCAGCGCGCCGAGCAGGTCGGTGGCCTGGGCGATCCAGGCCAGGGGCCGGCCGCTGTGGGCGGGGCCCGCGCCTGCCTCTTGGCGTGCGCCGGCGGCGGTGTCGGCGAAGCGCACCTCTCCGCCTGCGTCGCCGTAGACCGCCATGGACTGCACCGGTGTGGCCAGTGCCTCCGGCCAGGACCGCACCCGGTCCAGCAGCGCGCGAGAGCTGGCGTTGATGGCGTAGGCGCGCAGGTCGGTCTGCGCCGCGCTCACCGCCTCTGGCGACTCGACCAGGCCGACGCGCAGGCGTTCTTGCGCGAGCAATAGCGCCAGCGTGCGGCCCACGATGCCGCCGCCGCGGACACAGACATCCAAGGGCAAAGTCATCGGGCCATTGTAGGAGCCGGCACAATGGCGTGACGCCACTGAAGGGTCTTTAGAGGGCTTTGGCCCTGCCTCTGGCGCACGTTTTTCCCGCCACCTGTTTCAGACCGCAGCGCTTGAGCCTGCCGCACAGAATTTCACGACCATGTCACTTTCAACCCGAACCCCTGCCGACCTTTCCAACAGCCCCCGCGAACCGGGCGCGCAAGCCCAAGCCCGCATCTCCGGGCTGTACATCTACCCGGTGAAGTCCTGCGCCGGTGTGACGCTGCAGGAGTCAGAACTCACCGACGCCGGCCTGGACCTGGACCGCGCCTGGATGGTGGTCGACGCATCGGGCGAGTTCGTCTCCCAGCGCGAGTTGCCGCGGATGGCGCTGGTGCAAGTGAGCCTGCGCGGCGCCGAGGTGGTGCTGCGCGCGCCGGGCATGCTGGCCTTGCACCTGGGCATCGACCGGGTCGAGGCGCCGGCCCGGGTGCGAATCTGGGACGACGAGGTGCCGGCCTATGACATGGGCGCGGTGGCGGCGCAGTGGTTCTCCGACTTCCTCGGCCAGCCCCTGCGGCTGGTGCGCTTTGACCCCGAGCACCAGCGGCTGTCGTCCATGAAGTGGACCGGCGGAGTGGAGGCGCCCAACCAGTTCAGCGATGGTTTCCCGCTTCTCGTGCTAAGCCAAGCCTCGCTCGACGGGCTGAACCAGCGGCTGCAGGCGGCTGGCCGGCCGGCCGCCACCTGGGCCCACTTTCGGCCCAACATCGTGTTGGACGGTTTGGTAGCGCACGACGAGGACGGCCTGGGCCTGCTCTCGATCGAGGCGGACCTGCCGGTGCAACTGCAGCTGGTCAAGCCCTGCGCCCGCTGCAGCATTCCCGATGTCGACCCGGCTACCGGCCTGTCCGACCCGGCCTTGGGCGACGCCCTTCAGGTCTACCGCAGCCTCCCGTCGATGGGTGGCGCGGTCTGCTTCGGCATGAACGCGATCGTTCGCGCCGGTGACGGCGCCCGGCTGCGCATTGGGCAGTCCGTGGTCGGCGACTGGCGCTTCGACTAAACAGACTCCGCGCGGGGGGCGCGAACCCTCTTGAACCCTCGCGAACGCCCCGAAGGTTCCGAAGGCTCGCGAACGCTCGCGAACGCTCGCTAGGGCGACGCGGGCCTCTCTGCGGGAAAACCCGAGTCCGAGGCCGATCGTCTAACGTATACGATATTCGAATGGCTGCCCGCCCCATGGGGTCAGCACGGCCTTTTTTCACTCCCGCCCATGTTTCCCTGGCTCGCCCCCGACGCCGACACCGCCTCCAGCCGCCTGCGCGCGGTGCGCGACACCTCCTTGCCCAAGCTGGTACGCGACGACCTGCTCGAGCGCATTCTGGGCGGTGAGCTGCGCCCAGGCGACCGGATCAGCGAGCCAGATGTGAGCGCGCGCTTATCTGTATCGCGTGTTCCGGTCAGGGAAGCCTTGCGTGAGCTGGAGAGTTCGGGGCTGGTGGTGTCGCGCAAGCATGCGGGCGTTTTTGTTCGCTGCATCGAGCCCGAAGAGGTGCGTGACCTGTACGAGATGCGCGCCTTGCTGGACGGTTTTGCCGGCGAAAAGGCTGCCGCCCTGCCGCCAGCGGAGCGCGAAAGCCTGGCGCAGGCGCTGCGCGAATCCACCACGACCATGGCCGATGCGGTGGCCAGCGAGGGCGTGCGCGACTACTACACAGAGAACCTGCGATTTCATTGGTTGATCGTGGAGGCGGCAGGCAACCTGGCGCTGCGGGCCAGCTACCGGGAGTTGGTGCAAAAACTCCATCTCTCGCGCCTGCGCAGCCTGTCCCGCGGTCTGGCAATGCGCACCTCCATCCAGGAGCACCAGCAAATCGTGCAGGCCATCGACGCTGGCGATCCCGCCGCGACCCGCGCGCTCCTGGCCCGTCATGTGGGCGACGCGCACCGGCGGCTGTCCGCCGAGCCCGTTCCCGCATGAGCGACAGCACTCCCGCCTACTCCCTTCCCTGTTTCCCAATCTGTTCCCCAACTCGAAACCCGATCCATCCAAACGAAGGAGACTCCCCATGAAGCGACGCACCCTCCTGCAATCGGCCCCGCTGCTGCTGGCGCCTGCCCTGCTGCCTGGCCAGGCCGCTGCGCAGCAGTACCCGGCCAAGCCTGTGCGCTACATCGTGCCGGTGGCCGCCGGCGGCGGCTCTGACATGATCGGCCGCAACCTGTGCGAGCGCCTGTCCAAGGTGCTCGGCCAATCCATGGTGGTCGAGAACATCGGCGGCGGTGGTGGTGTCGTGGCCTGCCAGACCACCCAGCGCGCTGCACCCGATGGCTACACCCTGATGCAGGGCTATGTGGCCACCCACGGCACCGCGCCGGCCACCCGCAAGCTGCCCTATGACCCGCTCAAGGACTTCACGCCCGTCGGCATGATCGGCAGCACGCCCAACGTGCTGGTGGTCAACACCAACCTGCCGGTGAACAACGTCAAGGAACTGGTTGAGTACCTCAAGAAGAACCCGGCCCGCCTGTCCTATGGCTCGGCTGGCGCTGGCTCGCTCACCCACCTGACCGCTGAACTCTTCAAGCTGCAGACCGACACCTTCATGGTGCACATCCCCTACCGCGGCATCGCCCCGGCCACCACCGACCTGATCGCTGGCCAGACCCAGGTGATGTTCCCGGGCCTCGCCGCCGCGCTGCCGCACATCCGCAGTGGTCGCCTCAAGCCCCTGGCCGTGACCGGCACCCAGCGCCACCCCGCGCTCAAAGAGGTGCCGACGATGGAAGAGGGCGGCCTCAAGGGCTTTGACGCCCAGCAGTGGTACGGCGTGGTCGGCCCGGCCAACATGCCTGCGGCGGTGGTCAAGACCCTCAACGACGCCATCGCCCAGGTGCTGGCGCAGCCCGACTTCCGCGACAAACTCAGCGCGGAGGCGGTGGAGCTGACACCGATGAACCCGACCCAGTTCACCGACTACATGAAGAAGGATCTCGCCCGCTGGACCCAGTTGGCCAAGGCCCGCAACATCAACCTCGAATCCTGATCCCATGACCGTCAACACCCATGTGGCCGCCGACACCCAGGCGCCGCCGATCACCCACGAGCTGGCCCGGTTCGTCGCCGAACATCCCTCTCGCGGTTGGAGCGACGCGGTCGAGCATGAGGCGCACCGCACCTTCCTCAACTGGCTGGGTTGCGCCATTGGCGCCGCCCGCCACGAGGCGGTCGATGCCGCCTTGGCGGCCGTGCAGATGCTGCAACCCGCACCCCAGGCCACGCTGGCCGGGCGGCCGGAGCGGGTGGACATCGCCAACGCCGCGCTGATCAACGGCATTTCTTCCCACACCTTCGACTTCGACGACACCCACCTCAAGACCATCATTCACCCTGCGGGCCCGGTGGCCTCGGCGGTGATGGCCCTGGCCGAGCAGATCGGTTCGAGCGGCCGCCAGGTGATTGACGCCACCGTGCTGGGCATCGACGTGGCCTGCCGCATGGGCAACCTGGTCTACCCGCAACATTACGACCGCGGCTGGCACATCACCGGCTCCACCGGCACCCTGGGCGCGGCTGCGGCCTGCTCGCGTCTGTTGGGCCTTTCCGCCCAGCAGACCCAGATGGCGCTGGGCATTGCCGCCTCGCAGCCGGTCGGCCTGCGTGAGCAGTTCGGCACCATGACCAAGCCCTTCCATCCGGGCGGCGCCGCGCGTGCCGGCCTGATGGCGGCGCTGATGGCGCAAAAAGGCTTCACCTCCAGCCCGCGCGCGCTCGAAGCCCCGCGCGGCTGGGCCCAGGTGGTATCGACCAAGTACGACTGGAACGAGGCGCGCGATGAACTCGGTCAGCGCTTCGAGATCAGCTTCAACGCCTACAAGCCCTTTGCCTGCGGCATCGTCATTCACCCCAGCATTGACGCCTGTGCCCAACTGCGTGACCAGGGTGTGACCCCGGAGCAGGTGCAAAAAATCGAGCTGCGGGTGCACTCGCTGGTGCTCGAGCTCACCGGCAAGAAGGAGCCGCAGGACGGTTTGCAGAGCAAGTTCAGCGTCTACCACGGCTGCGCCGCTGGCCTCATCTTCGGCCGCGCGGGTGAGGAGGAGTTCTCCGACGCGATCGTGCGCCGCGAGGACGTGGTGGCGCTGCGCCGCAAGGTGGTGGCGGTTGTGGACGACAGCATCCGCGAGGAGAGCGTGGTTGCCACAGCCACGCTCACCGATGGCCGTGTCGTCACGGTGCATGTGGAGCACGCCATCGGATCGCTCGAGCGGCCGATGACCGATGCCCACCTGGAGTCCAAGTTCCATGACCTGTCCGACCCCGTCCTGGGCCGGGCCCGTGTGGACCAAATCCTCGCGGCCTGCTGGAAGCTCGGTCAGGCACCCGACCTGCGCGGGGTGCTGGGACTGATCACGCCGGCCTGAGTGAGGTGACCCGAGGGGCGCGTGCCCAGGTGGCCGCGGCCCGGAGTGATGGTGGCCGAAGCTCAGGTCTCTGGGGTGTAGCCCTGAAGCTTGGTTCAGGGTTTGATGATCCAGTCAGTGATCAGCTTGACCGTTTCTTTCTCGTAATTGATGAAGCCGTGCCAATGCCGAGCCTCGCAGGGGTCGCCTTCCGGGTCTGAGCCGCCCTCGATCATCACGAACTTTCGCACTGGGGCAGAGCGAAAGCCAGAGGCCATGCGCCGGGCCTCTTCGGGCACACAAATCCGGCATGCATCGCGCTGGTGGTGCACCACCAGCACCGGAACCTTGATGCTGCCGATGTCCTGGCTCGGCACCGCACCGGGGGCACGGGAAGTGACGGAGGAGGTCAGTACCAAGCCTGCCACCTTCGGGCCTAGGGCGATCGCCGCTGCCGTACCAGAAACGGTGCCGCGGCTGGTGCCCACTAACCAGACCGGCTTGCCAAATTCACGGGCTGCGAAGTCCACGACCTTTTCCAGCTCGCCCATGTGCTCTCGCCCCGTTCGGTATCGGTAGTCGAGTTCCTTCAGGTCCGACGGTCGGAAGGCAACCACGACGTTGAAGCCCGCCTCGCGAAATATTTCACGGGACCGCACCAGGAAGTTGCCGCTACCAGGCTCTCCATCTTTGACCCGGCCGACACCACTGTCTCCACCGGGCAGCAAGACAATGGTGGCCTGGGCCTGGGGGTGTCCCGCCACATAAAGTGGCTGGACCGCATCACCGCGGCCCAGCGATAGGTCGCGCATGCCAGATTGTGCGAAGACGAGTAGCGGGCTGGCGGCGAGCAGGATCAGGGCAAGGATTCGGCGGGAGGCGCTGGAGATTTGCATGCAAAGATTTTAGCCAGACGCAAGCCTTTGACGCGCGTCGCTCAGGCAGTCCCGCAGCCAGCCTTCCGGTGCATCGTCGCGCCAGTGGCGGCTGTGGGCTTGCGCGTCGTCGAACTGGCTGGCAACTTCCAGGGAAGCCAGGCTTTGGTGAAAGCCGGCGGCGAGTTCTCGCGCAACGCCGAACAAGCTGTATGCGCCGCCGCTGGTGTGCACGCGCAGCACATGGCCGAAACGGCCCCGGACGGCTTGGGCCATTTGCACCTGGTTCAGCGCGATGCGGGTCACGCCTTGTTGGCCGTCCTCGCGCAGCAGCACGGCTTGATCGGTCACAGCC
>Ga0222712_10006855_pt1 | contig 11166 bp, 2 predicted proteins | sample C33_657DmetaG_FD_165043 | JGI IMG/M metagenome (GOLD analysis project Ga0222712, IMG submission 165043) | Estuarine water microbial communities from San Francisco Bay, California, United States - C33_657D | ecosystem: Environmental > Aquatic > Marine > Unclassified | place: USA: California... | reverse complement strand
TAGTAGCAACGCCATTAGGATCATTAAATAAGATATCAGCTGATAAGTTTCTCCCTATAGAATTTAAAGTAAGTATATAAGCATTACGAAGATTAGCAGTATTCATTAATCTGCCGTCAGCTGCCTCAATCATGTTAGCAATTGCGCCAAAGCCGATGTTAGAAAAACTACTCATTAAGTTCCATCCTAATCCTTTTAGAGTAGTAAATTTCAAAGCAGTATCTACAACACCGCTCATAGTGCGATAGCCGCCTAGTGCATCAATCTGTGCTTGAAGAAAAGTTTTTTCATCTTCGTCATCTTCATTAGCAAGTAATGCTTCTAGTTCTTTCTTACGAAGCTCTTCTTCTTTAGTGTAAAGTTTAGTCTTACTAACACCTTCTACTTTACGAGTACCTGTTCCGTAAAAAGTTTTCAGAAGAAAATCTAAACCATCATTTAGGTTTTGGAGATCTTTTTTAGCAACCGCTTGAGTTTCTTTACCGACAGTCTTAGTCTGTACTTGTCCAGCACGGTTAGTCTGTAACTCTTTACGTTGTCTAAATGCTTGCTCTACTAACTTAATCTGCGGTTCAATATTAGTTTTATGTTTGTACGCCAAGATGTTAAGGGCATAAGCTTTAAGCACCTTACTAATATCCCAAGATTTATCCTTAGAAAGCATGTCTCTAGCTTCTTCTTTAAATCTTTTACGATCTGCAGCTGTTGGCGGGTTACCTGTTTGTTGTCTAAATGCAATACTTTTTTGGCGTACTAAATCATTAACTCTAGCATCAGTATCTTGGATATATTGTATCTGTACACTTTGCTCGATATCACCTGTAAGTGGGTCGATATCAGAAGTAATACTAGTAGCAAAGTCAGTAGTAGTTTGTAGTTGCTTAAATTTATTCCACAGTGGCGTAATGCCTACCATCATTCCTTTTTCAGAGAATAAATCTAAGAGAGTCTTTTCTAGAGTAGGAAGTACTCCCACGCCCATAATACGTTTTTTCTGCGGAGGAAGTATATAATTTAGGCTTTTTAAAGTATTTGTAATGTAATTGTGATAAGCTAAGAGGTCTTCATCTGCTTCAATTTTATCAAAGTTTTTATCGTACCATCCTGTTTCTTTGCCTTCTGAGAATCTTCTAGGTACTTGGATAATATACTCTCTAAGGCCGTGTACTGCATAGTAAGTATTATCTGGTTTTATACGTAAAGATGGATCTTCCTGCATATCCATCATTGCATAAGGAGAGTTTTCTCTCAGCCACTCTTTAAACTTAACGTCTTTTTCGTCTTTTGACCAATTAGGATTATTTTGAATACTGTCATAAACTACAGTACGTTCTTGTTGAAATTTATCAATTTTCTTTCTAGCACGTTCAATGTATTCATTATATCCTTTTTCTCCTAATTGCTTTTTTAAATCTGCAATATGAGTAGCCTTTTGCTCTTCTGTAAAGGTTTTATAATTATAAACAAACTTTTCAGGAACTAATGTATCTTCAGGTAAACTATCTGGAAACAGGATACGAGCGTCAAACATGATGGTATTTGCTCTGTTCCAATCAAAGAAGTTTTTAATTAATGCTGGGTCTTTTTTAATTTTTTTAGTATTCTTATCTCGACGGTTAAATGCTTGGTCGATTAATTCATTACGTTTTTTATAGAATTCATCGGAAAACCTATCTACTAACCTACCAGTTTCTAATCCTCCAGCAGTACGTTGTTTTAAGATATCGTAGCTATTACCCGACTTTTTAAGAAACTTAACAGTTAACTCATCTAGTTTTTTAAAGATATCGTTTGCTTCTTGTTGAGCTAAAATATTAGCTCGTTCAATAGCACTAAATACAGAGCTTAGCATTGGGTCTCCTATACGGGCTAAATTGAGGGTCTCTACAGAAAACTTATTAGCATCAATAAGATGCTGATAAATTTCATCCTGTGATAAATTTCTACCTGAGTGTTCTTGCACAAAAGCAGTAACCTGCTCACGAGCTAGGGTGATTAGCCTACCTTGTAAATCAGCTGCTTTAGCAGCACGGCCCCTAAACTCCTCGCGAATTGCTGGAGTATCAAACTCATACTCATCAAGAATAATGTGCTCATCAGAAGGTGTTGCAAAATCGCCTGCTTTAATCCATAAATTAACAATACGTTGTGCATAAGTAAGGTCATCGGCACTAACAGCAGGATTTTTAAGTAACTCTTCTACCTCTTTTAACTGTACATCACCAAACTGTAGTACTTCTTCAAACCCTTCAATATCTCTAGAACGTACAATACGCTCTTCGGCTTCATCGAGTTCTTGTTTAAGTTCTATAATGTTACCTGTAATAGCTTTTCTTTTATCGGCAGTGTCTGCTTTTTTAAGCAAATCTTTTTGACGTATAAACTCTGTTTGAAGTTTCTTAATACGAACCTTCTCAGAAGCTTCTACTTGATATGGCGCAGACGGAATGATATCTGAGCTATCAAATAAATCTAGCTGACGTACCTGCTCCAAAATCGATGCATTTGGATATGTATTAACTAGATTTTCTACCGCCATCGGTTCTTGACGGCGTAAGTCCCTAAGTTGTTGCTGTGCTTTGTTTACTGGTAGGTAGTTATACTTCATTTCTATCTTGAAAGTATTACCCCAAGCACGTGTAGCTTCAAAACTATGAGACGTGTTATTACGTTGGTTGTAATTTCTTAGCTTACTTGCTAATCCTGCAGTGTTTTTTAGAGTTGGTTGAAATCCTACAGCTTTTTTAATCTCTGTTGTAGGTTTTACATCTGGCATTTGGAAATCGTTAAAAGCAAAAGCTCTGTGGGCGAGGTCTTCTCCCACTTGCTTTACTAGCATTTTCCATTCTTTACTGTTTTTATTGGGACAAGCTATAACCATTGTAAATTATTTACCACAAATTAACAAATATTTTTGATACATGTCTTCATCCATTTCTCTTGTTGCAAGAGATTCATCGGAGAAAGCACGATTAAACAAGTCTAAATCTTCTGGAGAAGGACCTTGGTCATCTTTATCACTAAAGTTAGATGGGAACGGTTCTGCTAAACTAGCACCTCCTGTAATTTTACTCATGTTTAGTCCTTGAGAAAACTTATTAGGGTTAGAAGCATCTACAACTAATTTCTCAGAAGCTCGTGACATAGCTACATAAATCAATGACTGTAATTCTGAACCTACTTGAGTTTCTCCCTGCATTAATTTAGAAGAAGATCCTTTTGGTAAGCTAATTGCGTCAAAAAATACATTTTTAACAGTCGATCCTTGAGATTTATGAATAGTTACAGCATGTCCGTAGTCTATTCCTTTTTCTACATATAACTCAGGGTTACTACGACGAATTGCACTATGAGTAGTTGAGTTATATTTTTCTAATTTATTAGTATTTGGGTTGTAGATATAATCATCTCCTAATACATTATTAGCAAAAAACTTAGCTGTCTCATTTTGTGCTGCGTAATAGTCTGACCATTTTCTTGGGTTCTTTAATGCAGCTTGTTTAGCTTGATACAACCTAATAAATGTCTCACTGGCTTCTTTATTATTTTTTTCATAATCCTCACTATTTAAGTCATCAAAATTAAATGAGTCTGTTGCATTTAGTTGCAAGTATCTACCTCTACTATTTGCAACAGCCCCTTGAACTCCTAGTTCTTGAAGTTGTTTTAATTTTTGTGAAGAAGCTGAGATTACGTAAGCACTACCATCTTTTTCTACTTTATCTATAGTATAACGTATACTATTAGCTATATCACCTTTTTCAATTTGTTTAGATGAGTATCCTAAATATCCTACAATAATATCTCCTTCTTGTGGATCTCCTTCTCTGCCAAGCAATCTTCTAATTTTAGAATTAGTGCCTTCAACTGCTTTATTAGTATACGAAATAACTAAAGTATTTTCAGGATCTTCTTTGACAGTAGCTACTAATTCACGATTATACTCAGCATCAGCTAAATATTTAATTTCTTCCGTATTTTCTACACGAGGAATAAGATTAGTTTGAGTATTACGTAGTTTAGTAAGCACTGATAAAATGCTTTCACTTTCTGTACGCTTAACTTCTGTTAAAGTTACTTGTTCATTATCTGTAAAAGCTTTAGATACTTGTTTAAGTACAGGATTAGTAACGTCTACTTCAGGGATCTGTTTAATATCTCCCATAAAGATGATTTTAATATCTTGTTTCTTAATAGCATCCTTAATTAATGCATAGTCCTTAGCACTTAGCATAGATACCTCATCAATTACAATAATATTGTCAGCAAACCCTAATCGATCTTTTAGTTTTCTTGTAGGTCCTGCAGCTTCTAGTCCTGTATCCCTATCTTTTATTTTAGCAAAAGCTGATTGCACAGTCATCGGTAATTTTTTATTACCAGATTTAACAGTAGCAAATGCTAGCTCTGCTGTAGCTGCGTGTGTAGGAGCCATGTACACAAAATTTGCGCTTGTTCCTAGGTACTTTTGTAGATAACCAATTACAGCAGTTTTACCTGTACCAGCAGCTCCTTGTAAGGTAATATACTTCTCTTCTGATTTAGCAAAATCTACTAAACGTTTAAGAGCTTTATCCTGTCCTTTTGTAAGTACAAATTCTGTATCTATGCTTTTACCTTTGTATTCAAATTTGTTTTCTGTAGGAGTTTGTGTGCTAGTGTTAATTACTGTAGAAGAATTAATTCCTTTTACCCAAGTACCTATAGTCTGACCGTCGACAGTGATTTCTGAATAACTATAACCTCTTTCTTGCATTGCGTCGTATAATCTTTTTTCTCCAGTATTATACGAACTAGCATCAGTATAAGCTTTATTATCAGTAAGAATTTTAGCTCCAGCTTCTACAGCTTTTATAGCTTCTTCAATAGTTCTATCTTGGTTTTTCTTTTGTGCTTCAGTACTACCACGTTTTCCTGGTATTGAGACAAAGATGGTATCATTTGGTCCATATACTCCCGTGTTAGCAAATTCTCCTGCTTGTTTTGCATAAAGTCCTGTACTACTTCCTTGAATACCTTCAGCAAAACCAATATATTGCGTAGCAATTTTAGCTTTTGCTTGAGCTTTTTTATCAGCAACTTGGGCAGGTTCTACAGTAAAATTAGGTTTTTGAATTGTACTACCAAATCCTGTTAGGGTTGCTTTCATTCCTGGAGCAGGCTCAAAGAATATACTACCTTCAATTTCTTTACGTTGAGTAGAATCAATTAGGTCAATAGTTTCTTTAACTGCAGAAGCTAAAGCAGTACCTGGTTTAATGTCAATACCCAAAGAGTTTAAGAGTTGTAACAACAAATCTTTTAGCTTAGCCATCATAGACTTGTCTTCTACCTGCACTTTATTTAACCATGCTTGGAATCCTGGGTCCGTAAGTGCCATAGTAACAAACTCTGTAAGCTTGACAGCACCATAATATTTACTTTTTCCAGCATCATCTGTAAAAGTTTTTCTAGTAGCAGGACTAGAATTAGACCAAGCTATATAATTTATAATAAATTCCTGTAATTCTCCGTATACACCAGCATCTGTAAGATAATTAATGTAACTAAGTTGGAGTGCTTTTAAGTTATCTATAATGTTAATTTGTTCTGCAGAAAGCTTATCTAGTTCTCCATTTTGATAAAAATGAATTTCTCTAGCAGTAAAAGCATGGATTAACTCATGTGCTAAAGTACTAGCAACATCATTAGCAGTTTTATGATTGTTATGATTAATATTAATTTCTAGTAATCCGTTAATGTTATACCTACCTCTAAGACCTGCTTGTTTAGAAAATTGGAACTTAAATCCTTCTGGGAATGTTAGTCCGTGAAGTTTTTCTAATAGTAGTTTGTTAGTAGTACTAACAGTAGGGTCAGATAGCAATCTATCGATGAGATCATCGAGTGCTCGTTTGCCTGACATGTTTGTATCTACGCCTAATTGGTTAGGAGGAGTTTGTTGTGTAGTATTATTTACAACATTAGGATTAAATGTCTTAGTAGGTTTAACAGGAACACCTTGAATTGTAGTACCTGGAGCAACAACACTAGGTTTGTTATCTTTAATTTTAGGTTGGTATACAGGAGTTACATTGTTATATTGAGAGTTATACTGTGTAAAACCATACTCTCCTTGAAGTACAGGAATACGATTGTATTTACGAGTAGACTCATCAAACTCATATAGTGCGTATTTTGATTTATTATTCTTATTATCATCTCTGATAGTCAAGAAATGCGTCTGTGTTTCAGTCATATCTCCTGATGAAGGATCTACAACACTTACAAAGTTTCTCTCTAGTGCTTCTTTGTCTAACTCAAACGATTGCGGAAGAGCTTTTACAGCTCCTTTTAAGTCACCGAGGGATACTGTTTTGACAAGGTTAGGATTGTTTTGAAGGTATTGACGAGTAAAATTACTAGGCATGCTGTAAATAGGATTGCCTAAGTCGTCCATGATTCCTCCAAAAGTATTATCAAACTCAAAAGGAATTCCTTGAAGGTAGTTGCCGAAGCCTAGCGTCTTCAAATATCCAATAGGAATGTAGCGCATGTATTGCTTAGAACCTTGAATACCGCCTTCTAGGAAGGCCGCTGTGATAAGATCTTGAGCAAGAAGTCTACTAGTATACTCTATGTCATTAAAGTTTCCTAAAGGAACGTTTTTAGAAAGCAAATATGCAAAGCCTGCATAGATACTACGCTCATCAAAGTTAGCGGCGTTACTTGATTCAAAGTTAATTCTTGAAACATCTCCGTTACTGTTAAAGTTAAACGTAAGTTTGTTTAAGAATTGATTGTTTTGGTACCAAGGTTGAGTAGATAACTCTTGTAGTATTGTAGCAAGACTTTTGTTCTCACCTTCTTTATCGATAAATAGTCTTGCTCTTTCTTCATCTGGATTGCCTAAAAATAAACTACTTCCATCATTAGAATAAAAGTAAGATTTAATATCTTGGAAAATGTCGTTTTGTACATCAGCTAGTTTAGTACTGCTAGCAAACACTTTATCTCCACTGGGAATATGCTTGAGTACTTCTTTAAATGTTTTTTGGAACCCATCGGTATTATATGGGAAATAAGAAGAATAGATTTGGTCGGCAAACATAGTACCATACTTAGAAGCGTAACCGCTAATAGTAGTAGGCGTAAACTCCCCTCCTTGTATTGTGCCAAGTAAATTACCAGCGTTAAATACATTAGAGAGTGGTAGATTTTGAATCTGAGTTACTTTAGTATTTGTTTCTAGCAAAGACTTAGGAACTCCTTTAGAAGCAGTGTTAACAGCTGACTGTATTTTCTTGATCTCTGCACCTATTCCATCAAGTTTAATAAACTTATCAAGAATCATTAGCTGACCAATATTATAATCAGTAGATTTAGTAGGATTAAACTTATCACCTTTTAGGTTTTCTAAAAGTTGCTCTCCAGACATATCGCCTAATTTTTCATAGGCTAATCTCTGACTTTCTGAAGCACCTTCTAATTTATTTTCAGGATCGTATTTCTTAGTAAGCTCTTCCATCAACTCTGCTTGGAAGTTGGCGTTATACTTACTAGTAGTAGAACGGTTAGCTTTTACTCGATCCAAATATTCCCAAATAATATCTTGAGTAATTAATCCTGCTATATCTGTTTCTTCAAAACCAAAGATTACCATAGCACGTATTGCGCTAAAGGTATCTGCGTTAATGTTTAGCTTATCTAGAATCTGTTCTTTTTCGTTATCCACTGCAGTAGACTGTAATGCTCGGATAATTGCAGATTTAAATTTAAGAGATTCTTTTTCTTCTTTAGTAAGCTCGCGCTTCTCTGCTTTAGCTTTATTAATAAGAGCCTGAGATTTAAGAGTATATGGACTAGACATATCTCCTTTAGAAACAAACTCTCCAAAAATTGCTACGGGCATATTGGCCTCCATTAATTCTGCAGCAGTAGGAATACGTGGATTCATTGGTGTACCAAATAAACCTTCGTAAGATTCAGCATCTAAATTCTGATACACTAAATCTTTTCCTTGTGCACTAGCATTAAGGGTAGAGTCAAGAGAGAAAGCGCCTACCCCATCTTTACCCGCTGTTGCGTTGATGTACTTAGTACGTTGATAAATATCTGAAAGAATAGTAATAGGTACGGGATTAGCACCTTTCTCGGAACGTATTTTATTTACTTGTGCAGCTAAATCTGTAAATTCTCCAGAGCCATCAAGTGCAATAATACTAGCAATCACATCAGGATTAGTACTAGTCATTACATCTAAATGGATATCTAAGATTTTATTCTGTTTAGCTGCTACGTAAGAACGATTTAAAACTGATATACGATCTATTAATGTTTCGATTTGACCAGGCTCTAGAAATTTTTTATCCAAACTTCTTGCAATAATCTCGCTAGCCTGCGCTGCCAAAGTAGCATCAATATCATTCTTTTCTTCATTACTATCTACAGTATTCTTAATATAATCTCTTAGTATTTTACTTTCTTCTTTTGAAAGTTTTAATCTTTCTTGTATATCTTTTAGAGTTTCTTTTGCAATCTTAATCTGCGCTTCTATCTTTTTAGGATCAGATAAGAAGTTAGTGTAAAGCTTGCCGTTTTGGTAGAAATGGTTGTACATGTATGTGTACAATTTATCAACGTCAAAGTCGGATCCCATCTGCTTAGTAAAGTCTCTAGGCGCTAGTATTAAATCTCCCATTGCTTCTGGCAAAAACCCTACTACTTCTACTGCAGCCATAGAGTTACGGCCTTGAGTAGGAATACGGAATCCAAATAGTTGAAGTAGTTTTTCAGGAACTTTAGTAGTGTCTAATAAACCATCTTCCGTCATAAACTCCTGAATGTTTAGGATTTCTCCACGCTCATTACGGAATTTAAATGGAATCATAATTTGAGCAGGCAACATTTTACCTGTTGTAGGGTCTGTACGCAAAGGTTGTAATCCCTTAGTAGCATCAAACTTAGAAGTAAATACGATAGCAGAGTTTTTTAAATCTCCTGCTGCAGCATCACCTTCTTTAATTTTAATCCCTTCTTCGGAGCCTAGTACGTAAGAATTCCCTGCAAACTTTTGCTTAACAACTTTATTAGTAACGAGTGACGTAAGTAAACTTTCGAACTTATCAGCATAAGGAGATGCCCATAAAGGGATTTTAAAATCTTTCTTATCTTCTGTTAACTCTAAAGCAGACAGCATGTTAGGTGCATATCCCTGACGAGTTTTAATTTCTTGAGCAAGAATTTCCGCAAGTTTGATTGCTGGGATTGTAGTTCGTTCTATGATTTTTTTGTCAGCAACTTTTACTTTGGCGCTATCTTTTTTAAAACCTGGTAGGCTTAGCTTACCGTTAGCAACTAAAGTATCTAAAAGGCCCTCATTTAAAAGTGCCTTAAATTCATTTTCAGAGACCCAACGACCTCCTACAAAATACTGACAAGCCATAGCAATTATTTATTAAGTAGTTCCTGATCGAACAATAACATGTTATCAGTAAGCGCTAGACGTGCAAGCAAATCCATGTATTCACCTACTGCTCCTACTTGATGAGTAGTAAAGTCTTGTAGCAATAATCTTACTTTCAAAGAAAGGTCCATTTTGCAAGCAGATGCTTCGTATGCTGCTAGCAAATCACGCTCCATTTCGTATGCCATTTCTAAGGCACCTTTAACATCTGTGCAATCACATTGCACAGCATCTAAAGCGTCAGTAGAAAGCTCGCCACCTAAATTATTACAGAACTGCTCAATCTTATTGTAATGATCACGTTCTCCTAAAGACTCTCCTGTAAATAATTTTTCAGCGCCAAAGTAACCAGCAGTCTTCATACGGTTTGCTAAGTGCAAATACGTATGAGAAGCAGTAAGTTCTAGACGTCCAAATTTATTGAGTTCTTTTTGTTCAATATCGGTAAGTAGCTTTTCCATTAATCACAATTTTTAAACTGATCGTTCTCGTCGAAGAAGTAATTAATCTTAGAGTCTACTAAGCCCTCAACGATTTTATCAAAGTTTTGATTTATAAAGTTAATTCTTTCTAGGTTATCAGCACCTATTTCGTCCTCAAATTCTTGTAAAGCAGTCTGTTTCTTAATAGGCGATTTGATTTTAGAGATAGCATCCATCTGTTCTGATATCTTTGTAACCATCTCTGGATCCACTTCTACTTCGTTAAATTGTTCTAAAACACTATCTGGAGTAATTTCTTCGTAAAGTCCTAAACGCTTAGCAAGTTTCTTTTGATTGTACTCAAATAAATCTTGGTATGCGCTATTGTATTCGTTCATTAAGTCTTGACCTGTTTTATCTTTAGTTACTTGTACATCTAATAAGTCTACAAACAGTAACGCACGCTCTTGGGTACCTACGTTGATTTCGTTTTTCTCTCGGCTATACGGCACATCTTGCTGAATCCTAAAGTTACTGCGGTCTAATACTAAAGTATTCTCAGGTTTAACTTCAAAGTTATCTAAAACATTCCCGTTGTCGTCAAACGTTTTAATCTCATTAGTAACAGCTCCTACTTTGTTAGCAGTACCAAAAGAGGCTCTAACAAATTTTGGCTGTCCTCCTGATGTAATCTCTTCAGATATACTTTCTTCATACTTTTCTAATCCTTGACGAATTTTATCTATCTGCAAACCTGCAGTAAACTGTGGAAGTAGTGGGAAACTAGAAGATTTAATATACACACGGCGGTCTGCATTGTCTTCTACACTAGTCATATTTCCTACATATACAGGTTTCATAGGCTGCATTACTAGGCCTAACTCTTCGTATGTAAGTTCTGTGTTTTTATTTATAATACCCGCAGATTGCTGAGTAAGTTTCTTGTTAATAGTATCGTACTGAAACTGAGTAAGGCGTCCTAATTGGTTTAATACATAAAGATGCTCTTTCCAAGTAGTATATTCTTGGGCATCGGATCCTTCTATTTCACTGTAACCTTTTTTGCCATCACTATAGTCTTTGTTGATCTTTTCAAAAAATTCTTTTTGTATAGAATCTTTAAGGTTGTTGCTCTTTAGTTTTTTATCTTGTAAGAATACTTGTACATATTTATTGTTAGCACTATCTGCTAACTCTAATCCTGGTGCAATATCTCCAGCAAGACGTTTACCCATATTGATAAAAGTTGCTGATAGATTCTCTAAAGAACTATTACCGTCTTTAAACTTAGCATACAAT
>Ga0222712_10006854_pt1 | contig 11167 bp, 4 predicted proteins | sample C33_657DmetaG_FD_165043 | JGI IMG/M metagenome (GOLD analysis project Ga0222712, IMG submission 165043) | Estuarine water microbial communities from San Francisco Bay, California, United States - C33_657D | ecosystem: Environmental > Aquatic > Marine > Unclassified | place: USA: California... | reverse complement strand
TGCCCACATTAAAACCCGATTAATTTTCTCTGCATCTAGTCCAGACTTCTCTCCATTTCTTTTAATGACTTCCATAGTTCTCTCTTATATTGTTTTTAGTAGGTTGGGAAAATATATATTTTGTGATTTCTAATTTAAAAAATTTAAAGGCGCTGTTCGAGAACATCGATAATTTCATCTTCTGAGATGGTTTTAGTGCACTCAAAATGACGATCAGTTCCTTTATGTTCTGGACACCACCACCAATCACTGGCATCCAGTTTGTGAGTATTAAAACATCCATTGCATACATCATCATGGAAAATACGATCACAATTTTCAATAAATTCAGTATAAGGTTTGCTAAATCCAGATATTAGCATTGTTGGTGTTCCTGCACACCAGGATAGCCAACTTAATCCACTTCCTACACCTATGAAATAATCAGCAAAGCAAAGATCTGATAATCTGTCTTCAAGAGGTAAATCTCCAGACTTGTCAATTACGTTTTGAAGTTTACCGCCCAATTTAGAATCGTGCCACTCATCACCTAAAGGTTCTTGGCTGATATAAACTACGTCGTAACCTTTACTATTTAGATAATTAATTACCTTTTGCCAACCTCCTGGATTATTCCAGTATTTAGCTAAAGCAGAAGCGTGTGGTGCTATACAAACATATTTCCCTTCTATTTGTCTTTTGATATTAGATTTATCTAAAATAGCAGGGATTGTTTTATCGAAATCAATATTCAGAATATCCGATGCTGTCTGCTGTAAAGGTATGGTTCGGAAATCTCTCGGCGACTTTGAAAAATCCTGATTTCCGTTTTCAAAATAATACCATCCAATATTAAACATTGCATATAAATCATTCACTACTGATCCTGGATTTACAAATTCAATTTCCGGATAGGTTGCTTTGAAAAATTCGTTTCTGAAAGTAGAGCAGATAACTTGACAATTCCACTTCTTTCTAAACTCCTCCACTACAGGGAACCAAGCTAAAGTGTCTCCAAGAGATTTAGAATCTAAAGAGATATAAACTCTCTGACCTGTAGGATTGAATTCTATGATGGTTGGTTCTTCTGTGTCATTCTCAGGGGTAACTACTATTTTCCAGTCTTTACAATATTTTATGGAACACTTAGTCCACATATTATTGGAGATATTTGCTCGATGAATGGTTTCACCACTCGTGTTATCAATAAAATCTATCTGATACTTATTGGAAAAAGATCCTAATACCTCAACGTGTGGGCTTCCTATAAAATTATAATGAACACCATTCTTTGGTTTTTTAGATTCTTTAATTGTTATAGGTGTATTCTCGTAATGATCCAATAAAATTTCTCTCATGTCGTTTTTTGAAATATAAGAATTATAGATCTGAACCAGCTCAAGAGTTCGATTTTTCCAGGTAAGTTTATTGGAAGTCTCCAATGCTTTTTCTCGATAGTCACTAAAATTTTTAATAACTTTAATGATTCCTTCCTTTACCGATTGTGCATCTCTTTCTATTCTTTCTAATCCTGGTAATTCGTTATTTTCCTCGTATGTACCAACGACAGGTAATCCACAAGACAAAGCTTCCAATAATGTTAAGTTAGGATGTCCTGCTTCTAAAATAGAAGGATGCAAAAAGATAGTATGATCTCTATAGGTCTTAACCAGATCCTCCTCTGTTAAATCATATATGATTTTAAGATTGGAATAATCAGAAGGGCAAGCATCAAAATAATTTTTATTATTACTTGGTCCTGCAATTGTGATATCTAGATCTAAGTTTTTTGCAGCTTCGATAGCTAATCCAAATCCTTTTCTGTCCGCTGATTGATCATAAGCCCAACCATTATTAGCAACACATAATAACTTATGATGCACAGGGGGATCTAAGTCAATATTATTCTTTACAAAAATTTCAGGATTTACCCCGTGGCTAAAATATCTAACCTTCGGATGATCGAAGTAATCAACTAAAAATTTAGCAGGGACAAAAGAAACAATAGAATTTTCTATTGCTTTCAGATTTTCTTTGAAGAGGTCTGAGCCATTACCGTATAGATAAGCATGATGATCGTGCAAGGTAAAAACATATGGAATTCCTCTAGAATGTAATAGGTTAGCTAGATTAGCTACATGGACATGCACAATATCAAAATCATCTTTTTTAATCTCATCGGCATACAAGATCTTAGCATCATGTCCTAGAGCTAAAAGATTCTGATGTATTTCCCAAATTATTTTTTCAACTGCTCCCCATCCATTAGGGGGGATAGGAAGTAAGCCTGGTGTAACGTTAACTATTTTCATCAATATACTTTAAAATTTTTTCATTCTCTTCTTTAACTTTTGTCCCGTGATAGAAATAAACCTCACTAGAATCTTCACACTGTTCATAAAAATTGTCATCAATTAAAGTCTTCTTTATATTGTTATTTTCTTCACAAAGTTTAAAGGTTGAAAATTTATGGGTGTTAACAAATCTTCTCCCATAATTGTCACGAATTCCTTTTTTCCAAAGAAGGACATTAGCTGGTGTTTCGTCAGTGAATGCATAATAATGCATACCCTTACTTAACATGTATTCATTCTTACAGAAAGACCTGTACTCTTCAAGAAAATCCCTACAATTTTCATCGAAGGTAAAAAAACAAGCAAGAACATAATCCATGCTTCTTTCACTCACCCCTAAATAATTCATCAGATTTTTCTCATTAAAATCTGTTTGATTTCCGTTTCCGTCAATTGTGAATGTATAGGGATGCTGAACACCACTAGTACAGAACAAAGGATAGTTAGAGCCATATCTAGCAGGAAATCTGGAAAATCTTTTAGAGACAAGAATATCAGCATCAAAGAAGTAAAGATTATCTTTCGTATAATTCAAAGTGTTTAAGCAGACTTCCGGTTTATAAAAATCAAATCTTCTTCCGTCCTTAGGCCAATTTGTTTTAACTACTTTTGGATTATCAATATCTGAATCAAATCCTATAGAATAATAAAAAAGCCGATAGTCCTGGATCTTAGCATATTCTAAGGATCTGATAAAATTGCGGATCTGATACTCATAATTAGCATCAGACAACATTACTATGTTCATCATAATTAGATTTTCCAGAAATTATAGATTCTTAAATTTCCGTCTCCTAAGAACAACTGGAATACCCTAAAATTATTTCTTGACATTCTTGTGATTAGTTCTTCCGAAAATTCTTCACTTAAATATTGTTTATGAAATTCTAAAGCTATCTTTCTAACCTTTCCTAAATTTGTGTCAGAAAGACCTTCCATGATTTCTTTCTCTGCTCCTTCGCAATCAATTTTCAAAAAATCGATCTTCTCAAATAATCCGGTTTCAAAAAGATGATCTAAGGAAAGAACCGGAGCGAAATTTTCAATTCCAGTTTTATTATGTACACTTGTACACATAGTATCATCCTGGGAAGGAATTACAAATTTTTCTAATCCGATCTTTTTACCTAATGCAGCTTTAAAGACTTTAGCTCCCTGTGGTTTATTTCTAACAAGACACTCGAATGCTGTATCCGCTGGTTCAAATGCATAAATTTTACTTGCACCTCTATGATAAGCATAATTTGAGAATACCCCAACATTAGCACCTGCATCTACCACTATATCACCTTCCTCAATAATACATCCATATCTTTCATAGATATTTCCATTTGTGTATTGATCAAAAGTGTGGTGCATCTCATTCATAAGATGGTTGTATCCATCTTGTCTTCCTTCGTCCATGTTTTCCCAAGAAAATACTCTGCTGGTTTCGAATAAATTTCTAGACTCAATAATTCCACCTCTGTTTAACCAATAATTCTTTCGCATCTTAGAAGCGTAGATAACTTTATATCCAGGTAAACGATATGTGGTGAATCCTAGATCTTTAAGTTTCTGTTCTAGTAAATCTACTTTGTGCATGCCATTGTCAAAATAGAAATCATGGAATTCTATTAGGAATGAATTTATTCTGTCTGATATTTCCTGGGAAAGATTTTCGATGATTTCAAATTCTGCTCCTTCAATATCAATTTTAACTAGGTCTATATTTTGGTGTCCAGTTAGATTTATTGCTTCTTCCAAAGTAATGGCATCAACATTATAAGAAGGAGATTTTCCAGATTCTGGGATCAGAGAAGAAACTAAACTATTGGAATCGTCAATATGAAATTGCAAGGTTGCTTTCTCTTTGTAAACTGCCTTTTCAATAACATGAGTGTTAGTGTCTTGTTTTAAAGTGCTCTTAAGGTGTTCGATTGCTTTAAGATTTGGTTCAAAGCAATAAACTTTACCAGCACCTTTAGAAAGAATATATTTAGTCCAAAGTCCAACATTAGCTCCAATATCTAAAACCACGTTCTGATTTTCCAAAGGAAGAACATCGTAAACACGATCTACAAAAAATTCCTCATAGTTCATGAAAATAGGTTCAGTGTCCGAAATGTCCATCAAAGGTTTTCTAATTTCTATTTCTTTGAGTCTTAGTTCTCTTGTACCTAAGAATTCATTATTTGCACTATGCACTTCTATATAAAATCCTCCGAATCTTGGATTGTTTTGGAAATCGATCACGATCTTGGGTAAAGGCATCGACCACCAATCAAATCCTTTTTGGGATGGACCCATATTGAGATGATAGATGCAAGCTCTGGAATCTATATCTTTAATAGAAACAGAAACTGGTTCTGTCACATCCTCTGTAAACGTGAAAATGATTTTATTATCATCTTTATTAAAAAATAAATCAAACGGGACTCTGTCCACTATTTGTGGGGTTTCAATTACCTCAGCACTTGTTTGATTTTCTGAAATTTCCATGGCTTTATTTTTTATTTTATTTCTTGCTTCTTCTGTGGCAAATACAATGTTTCCGTCCTTTCTGTATTCCAATATTTTTTCAGGATCAAAATCTAATGTAGATGTGTTATTTCTGAGACCCTCTCGATAAACGTTCATCTTGACAGATCCTTTATTTGGTAGATATAATATTTTAAAATCAGAATTTATCACGAAAGAATCGATCATCGAATCATTAAGATAAACCTCATACTCATAATCAATTAAATTATTATTAGAGACTACTAAATAACAATCATCAGTATCTTTATCAACCAAAACCCTGTGGGAGGTATCTCCATAAGAAGAGATGTTAATTTGGCTGTCTTTAAAATATGATTTAACATAATCATCCACAACTAAACATTTCTCGTTTGAGAATAAATCATAGAAGAAATGCTCTAGGCAGTTAGGAAATCTAGGGGCAAATCTTTCGTTATATTCTTCCAACGTGGTTGGAAAATAAGAATTAAACTTCTCAATGAAATAATCTAGATGCCCAAAGAAGAAGCACGTGTCAAAGTATTTTCCAACTATGTTACCAAATACTGCACTTGGTGGATGGAAGAGCATTAGGTTATAATCTCCGAAAACAAATTCCTTCTCTAGAGCTTTAATTTGTTTGATCCCATTTTCAGAATAGTCGTGATCGAATTCAGTTAAATAGAAAAAGTCATATCCCAAATTTTTAGCTGTTTCCGTTGCAAGCTTCATTGCTCGGATGATAGGAAACTCGTGGGATCTTCTAATGTTATTATTGACTGTTACCTCTCCTCTTGTTCGGAAAGAAAACACGTGATTATTATTGAATTGATTATCTGCATCAAATAAGTGATACTCTACAGATTTAACAATGTCCTCAGGAAGAGTACAATGAGAGACAATCATAATAGGATATCCTAGATTTTTGACACTAGCAATACACTTACGTAAAAGATTCAACTTATCCTCTGTTGTGGCATAAACATCCACAATCATGATTTTTTTATAATTATCTTCCTTCTGTTCAATTCCTAGAATTTCTAGAATCTTCTCTTCGTTACCTCCTTCGGTAGAAAGATAATTAATGTTCTCGTACTTGTCGTACATGCCTAGATAAACCGGTAAATTGTAGATTAAGGAAGGAACTCGATAACCAATAGATTCTCTAATTACTAGAGGAGAGGTTTCTTTGTCAGTCACAAATCCTTTCGAGGTGAAAAGAAATAAATCTGCTGCTTCATAAAATTTATGCACGTCGCTACGTTCTCCCCAAACCACACAATTCTCAGGAACGTCTTTCATTAGTGGTTCCCAATAAAATTTAAAATTGTCCGCTTGGTTACCGATGAAATGAAACTTGATCTTATACCCCTCTAGCTTTTTAGCATATTCAAAAACTTCAGCTTGATTCTTACGCGGAGTGAAAAGACCGACATTAATAACATGCTTATATTCAGGATCTAATCCTAAAGCTGCTAATGCTTCCTCCCTGTTAGGTCTGTCCTTGTACTCTATTGGATATTCTGCTAGCACACAAGGAATTCCTAGTGGCTCAATATTTTTAATCTGATAATTACTAACTAGGAAAAATTTATCAGGAAAGAATCTTTTAGTGCTAATATCAAAGCTAGAATCGTGAGATGTTTCGAAAATGTTATATTTTCTATCTTTCGTATAAATCTGGCTGGCTATCTCATATTCCATGAAATATTCAGGCATCTCTTCCAAGTGAATAATCTCTGGCTGGATAGTTTCAATCAGGCGAATCAATTCCTGCTTGTCTTCCCCGAGTACATAAAAATTTTCCTCTGGTAGGATGTTCATGATCCGATTTCTCTGTACAACTAATACTCCCCCGGTAACACTAGAATATTCAACAATATGAATCTCATAATCATCATCAAGAGTTTCAATTTTCTTATAAAGGTATTGAGGCATTCCCCCGGTAGACAGATGTGGAGCCACAAAGAGTAATTTTTTCTTCATGTCAATTATAGATAAATCAAAGAATTGATTTCTATGTTTTTGGGGATTATTTTAAAGATTTGCTTAATAAACTTCCAACCAAGGCTTTTAAATTTTCAATCTCTTTCTTTTGATCTTCTATTTGGGTCTGTTGTTCTTTAATAGCTTCTATTAAAAGCGGTGTTATTTTTTCATATTTTACTGTGAGGAAGTTTTCACCGGATTTTGATACCCCTCCTGTCATATAATCAAAAGGGGCTAGCGTTACAACTTCCGGAAGAATTTCTTGTATCTCCTGGGCGAGTACTCCGACATCATGTGTCTGTTCTGGCTCAAATCCATAATCTTTCGTCTTTTTCATCCAATCAAAATGAACCCCATTGATTTTCATCACCTTGTCTAGAGCACCTTCTATATTTTTAATATTCTCTTTGAGTCTTCTGTCTGAAGCATAAGCGATAATATCATTAGTTGCCCTGACATTATTATCTCCGTCGTTGATGCTGAATATTTGAGTTCCTATATTGATAGAATTGTTAAAGAAACGGGTTCCGCCATAGACATTAGCTGCTCCTATTTGAATTCCAGTATGCCAAGCGAGGGTAAGTCTATTATAAGTATATGAACCATATGTGGTATAAGGACAGTAAATCATGTAATAAGGCTGGCTATCACTTCTAGTACCCCAAGTGATCCCGGTATGATTTGAAGAAGCAATTGCTGCAGGGTCTCCAGTAGACGAAGAAAGATTAATAGATCTATCAGCACCCGAAGTCGTGTTACCATATTGAAAAAGGAAATTCCCGCCATAAGAATTTACCTGATTAACATTTAGTGTGCCGTTAATAAAAGTGTTTCCGTTACTGATAGAAAATCTAGTTGCAACACTTCGAGCATTGTCCGCTACATCAATGCCAAATTGGGTCGCTGCATAGCTAGATCCAACCTCAGTCCAAATTCTAGCTTTATAATAAGACTGATTACCATTGTACCACGATAAAGCCTGTCTACCAGAAGCTTGTCCATCGCCTTCATATAGGAAGATACCATCCCTCGTGTTTCCGTCAGCTACTGTAGTATTGATTCTTAGTGCTCTTGAAGTTCCGTTGCCTATGATTAATTCTCCGGTCATAGTATCGCCAGCTTTAGCAACATAAGATCCAGTAGATGCATATGCCATCGACCCAAGACCTAGCATCGAAGCAACAGCGGTTGAATTATAACTTCTAATATAATAATCGCTAGAATTGAATCCTGCAACGTAACTTAAACCCGACCCGTTTCTTTCTGAACCCCCGCCCGATGTATAGAAATAACTATTTTGAATATAACCATTAGCATCTCTTTGAACTATGGTATTAGCTGTTCCAGTTTGGTTTGGTGCATATCCTCCAAGGGTGTTTGCATTTGAGGCAAAGGGTAAAACATCGGTTCTTGTAACGGTAACGTTCAAGAAAGAGGTTGACCAGCTTATAGCCCAGTTCAACCCGTCAACATTTCCAGTTAGAGCATTATATCCGATTAGGACATCTCTTACTTGAACTTGTGGATAAGACCAAGTTGTACTTGTTTCTCCTATATAAATTATCGATTTTGTGTTATCGTTGGATCCCCCAAATCTAACAGTAAATTGCCTACTGACTGCACCAAGTATCATAGCACTTGTATTGCTCCACACCCCAGCAGAACTGTAGGGATAGCCGGAAACAAATATTGAAAAGGTAGTGTTGGGGTTATAATCGTAGACATCAATCCAGAAACTGATCATTACATCAGTCATCTTAGGCATCGTAATTGTCAATGCACCCGTTTGTGTGGACGGTGAAGTTGTAATCATACCTCCCGGAGGATTCCACATACGCGTACCTGTTGAGCTATATCTTTGTTTTAAAGTACCAGTAAGATTCGTTGCTGATAATATAGTACCATCAAATGTTAAATTTGACTCGCCGTTAAAAGGGGTAGAACTATTTCCTGTTGCAGTAACTACATAATTATCGGTATTATTAGTGATTGAAGTTGCTGCACTTTGTCCAGAGCTACCTGAAGATCCGGAAGATCCAGCAGCACCAGATTGGCCGGAAGATCCCGAAGATCCAGTTGAACCAGAGGATCCAGAAGATCCAGCAGCACCAGATTGGCCGGAAGATCCTGAAGATCCGGTAGAACCGGAAGATCCTGTGCTTCCTGATGATCCGGTAGATCCGGAGGTTCCTGAAGTACCGGATGATCCTCTAGTACCTGAGGTTCCAGAAGAACCGGTACTTCCAGAAGAACCAGATGTACCAGAAGAACCCGTTGTACCGCTAGAGCCTGATGTACCGGAAGATCCAGTAGAACCAGAGGATCCAGTGCTTCCAGAAGAACCAGTCGATCCCGAGGATCCTGTTGATCCAGAGCTTCCTGAAGAACCTGATGTACCAGTAGATCCTGATGTACCAGAAGAACCAGTCGATCCAGAGGATCCTGTTGATCCAGAGCTTCCTGAAGAACCCGATGATCCAGTACTTCCCGACGATCCAGCAGAACCTGAAGTTCCGTTAGAACTCATAATCTGAAAAGCCAAACAAGGTTTACTAAAAGTAGTAGATCCTGTTCCACCGATATAAGTTAATCCTGTGAATTTAGCATCGGTATTTGTTGGAGTCGTTTTCTTCTCAAATGTTGTATACGTATAAAAGTTGACTTTAGTTAAATCATCTTTCTCAAAAATTCTTAAGACATGTCCTAGTGTTCCGTCTCCACCCTTGCTAATTAATTGATCTAAAAGAGTTGCACTAGTTCCGTTTTGAATAACGTTATTGTTACCGTCATTTCCTGAAATGAAAAGAGTGCCTCCAGAAGTGATTAGACTTGAATTGGTATACACAATTTTCATGGTCTCATAGGTTGAGCCACTTAAGGTAGTACCTGAATAGAAAATACTAAATCCACCCGGATTGGTAATACCGGAAGAACCAGAAGATCCTGTCGATCCAGAAGATCCTGCAGAACCAGAAGTACCAGATGAACCAGCAGAACCTGAGGTTCCCGCAGATCCCGCCGAACCAGAAGATCCAGTTGATCCTGAAGATCCGGAAGATCCTGCACTTCCCGCAGACCCAGATGTTCCGGCTGATCCTGAAGATCCCGATGTTCCTGCTGAACCACCTGCTCCAGAGGTCCCTGCAGATCCTGATGTCCCTGCTGAACCTGAAGATCCTGATGATCCAGAGGTTCCTGTAGATCCAGATGTTCCGGATGAACCAGCACTACCTGATGTACCAGCAGAAACTAACCAAGCAGTTCCGTTAAAGCGGTAAATGTTGTTATCCGCTAAACTAAAAATTAATGTACCAACAGGAACAGAAGTAGATGCGTTGTTAATATTGTCAACAGTGGGTATACTAACACCTTTCCCGTTGCTAGTTAAAATGAGACCGTCGCTATTCGATATTTTGTAACCGGACATTCAGAGATATAATCTATTATCTCTATATACCTCTATTTAGAAGTTGTGATTCTAATGCTTCGATTCTAGCAAGAAGAGATTGATTCTGTAAATTTTGATCTTCGATTCGTGTCTGTTGTTCTTTGATGGCTTCTATTAGTATCGGCACAAATTTTTCATATTGAACAGATTTCCAAACTTCAGGTGGAGTGTCGTCACCCCCTGTTCCATTTACGGGTCTAACATAATCTCTAATAAGAAGATCTAATCCTGCTGCTTCAACTTCCTGAGCTATAACACCATATTCTGTCTTATCTCTTTTTTCAACTGGTGCTCTTTCATTCCATTGGAAAGTATAACCGTTAACCTTCATTAAGGTATCAATGGCTCCGCGTATTGGCACTATATTTTTCTTAAGTCTAATATCTGAGGTAGATCCATAAGCCACTATATCACCAGTTGCCGTGAGTGTACCCCTAAAAAATGCACCTCCCTCTACCCAAAAATCCATACGACGATCAGCAGAACTCGTAGTGGAGGACATGCCGACGAAGTTCATTGAGTTTGACTGATGATAACCAGCAGAGATTTGACATGAGTTAGTTTCCTTGCCACTGTTGTTTCCTCCCCAGATAATTCCGCCAGGAGCTATCTTCATAGTAGAGGTTGGGGAATCTGCATTATCTGCCTGCATTCTAACTTTAGCTGTTGGGGAAGATCCTGCGTTTGTCCCGAATAGTATGGGATGATTTGAGTACGATGCTAGATAGAAGCCTGTGGTGGTTCCATCAGTTGAAGAAATTACAGATTCCTGAACTCTCCCAGAATCATAAAGATCTATCATGGGATTTCCAACTGTTGAACTAGAGGTTTGAAGTCTTTGAGCTAAAGTTCCTGACGTTACTACCTCAAGTCTATAACTCGGCGTAGTAGTACCTACCCCAAGATTACCATTAAG
>Ga0222712_10006853_pt1 | contig 11170 bp, 13 predicted proteins | sample C33_657DmetaG_FD_165043 | JGI IMG/M metagenome (GOLD analysis project Ga0222712, IMG submission 165043) | Estuarine water microbial communities from San Francisco Bay, California, United States - C33_657D | ecosystem: Environmental > Aquatic > Marine > Unclassified | place: USA: California... | reverse complement strand
GCTTGATACGAAGAGTCTCCTGCAGCTACACGCAGCATCTCTATCGCAAATGCAGGATAGTATTCGCCTTTTGATTGAGATAGAAGAGGAACTCGGCGAACAACGCCATCAGTCTCGGGTAGAGTCGACGTTATTCCTACACCGACAGCTGCTTCTTGCAGAATTGGAATATTACTTAGAACGCATGGGTATTGAGGAAGAAATTCAGTCGGTTGTCCGTCACCGACGACAGCAACGCCAGTCCGAGCAATATTCTGGACTCCCTTACATGAATCAGTTGTTGTCTGACTCAGGACTACTGGATACTGCGTCAGAGCACTCGCAAGAACTCTATCAGTCCCCATCCGATCAGACTCAGGCATAAGTATAGTGCTACCAACAAGAGAAGCCCCTCTACTATAAATGTCCCCAATAATTTTAGCATGGACCTCGCGTGGAAACGGCCACTGACCATATTTTTCAATTGCTTTCTCCCCGATATTGACAGTAACGATTTGTTCTGAATGCTTTGGCGAACCAAGCATTAAATAATCATAAAACTTCAGTCTGGTCGATTCAACCAGATAAGGATCAGCAAGTTTTACCGTAAGCAAAATACTAAAAGTAAATAACGCCAACCATGGCGAGAGTAGAACTTTTTTAGTTTTTTGTATAAGAGTATCCATTACATGGTCCTGTCGTGCATGTTATTTCCATTTTCGCAGAGTCGGCAGTCGTCAAGTTATTTTGTGTGACAGTTACACCAATTCCAGGATTATTTAGTAAAAGTTGAAATTGCTTTGCAGAAGAACCTAATTGTGTAACAGATACAGTCACCCCACCAAATGGTGCACTGACTTCTAAGAAGTGATTACCAGTTCCCTGTTGCAAGGTGCTGATATTATTAGCATTTCCTAAAGCACTGATAAACAACGATTTTCCGTTAGCATCTTTTTGTTGCGCTGAGATTTGATTGCCAAGTCCATTGGTGATTATCTCGGCATATTTGCTGCCTTGCTGTTGCGTCAAGGACACTACGTTGTTATTACCAGTAACGGAAACTTCTGCCAAGTTTTTACCAATCGCTGTTGCCGCTGTTCCTTGATTGATAGTAACGCTATTGCCACTACCATTGATAGTCATTGCTTGTGCACCATTCACTCCACGAACTTGGTTCTGTTTGGAGAATTGTTCAATGTAAACAGAATTGTTAGATCCAGTTGCAGTAATGTAAATGGAGTTTTGCGTAACTGCGTTTGTTTGATTAATCTTCAACGACTGCGCATTAGATATCGCAGCAGCAGGATATGTCGGAGCAGGAGGTTCTGGTGCAGGTGCTGGTGGAGCAGAAGATCCAGCATTTGGTGCAACTGGTGTGAACGTTGTTCCGTTCAATGATGTAGTTCCCTGCATCTGATCAATGAATAGAATTGGTGACAATGCAGTATCACCAAGATTGAACGAGGCAAATCCTAGAAGATAGTTCCCATCAGCAGGAACTGTAAAGACTGCGACCTGCCAACCAGTAGCGCCATAAGATCCTACTGAATAGTTTCCTGTGCCTTGGTTTGTGAACCCCAGAAGCGCATAATCTTGTGTTTGTCCGTTGATAGTTGCAGTTCCAGGTCCACCAGTAACAGTGATCAGAGAACCATCGTTATATGGAACATAGTCAGTTGAAAGATATTGCCAAGCATAAGTGTATGTTGTGCCTGCTTGAAGAAATACTGTTCTACTAATCGAAGTCGCATTAGTTGGATACATGTTACCATTAGAATAAATTGTATTTCTAATTGTCGTGATGGCAGAACTTTGTAGACCGAGTGTTGTCATCGCGGCATTAAACTGGGGAGAACTACCACCTGCCTGTAGAGAAACCATGTATGAACCGTAAGGTGTGATAGACCAACACTTACCGCCACCAGGACAATAGTTTTGCACACCAGTAGTTACTTGAACACCAGAACCATCGGAACTCCAGTTTGTTTTTAGTGCAGTAGAACCATTACTTGCTGTCCAACCTGTGTAATTTCCACTCTCGAATCCATAGTTTGTAACTTGCGCAAATGCTGGTATTGTAAAAAATAATAGAAATAGAGCGATTAGTTTTTTCATCTTGCACCTGTTTCCTGCATCACGGTGATATTACCTTGAGGTCTACCAGTTCCCGATGTTGTCCACTTGTCGTCCATAAAATTGTAAACATCTACTAATCCATTTTGAACAGATACGACTTGCGCTTCTGTTCCTTTTTCTAACCAGACAGTAATTGCTTGTTGTCTATCATCTGATAGACGAGTATATACCCAACCGACCTGAACGTTCTTCTTGAATGTCGGTGACACATTAGTATAAACTGTTTCTGCTGGTTTGTTCCCCTCATTGAATTCAGCATAAACATCTAGAAGTTCTTGCGGTGTTGCTTGACGAATCATGGCAACTGTAACTTGTTCCGTGTTATCATTCGTGCCTGCATCTGGATCCTTATTGTCATCCGATGCTGCTTTCGCGGGATTGGTAAATTTCTTTAAACTATCTCTGGCGAGTTGTAGAAGACTTTGTCCATCGTCTGTTTCTAGCGGAACAATTTGAACGTTGTTATCTAATGTCTTAACTAATGGATTGATAACTACTGGCGGAGCAGGAGGCGCAAAGTTGTTTTCCACAACTGTTGCCTGGAATGGTTTGTCTAATGTAACTACGCCTGATGCTGTAATAACATCAATCATTCCATTAGGACATTCGGCAGTTTGTTTAGTAATGTCTAATTCGTTATAGCATTCGGGAACAAGCACGACCGTAGAACGACCTGCCTCATCAACTGACATAACAAAGTCTGTGCCACGAACTGCGATAGTAGCAGTTGGTGTGCGAATGTTTACGCCTTTTCCGTTACCGTGGGCGATTTTACCTGAGGTGTATCTGACGGTGCCAAGCGCGACCCGAAGTCCAAGTTTGCCCTTCGTCTTCCCTCCCCCATCATACACAAAGTCATCCACAAGAAGGCGAGAGTTTTCTGTAATATTAACGGTAGTCGAGTCATTGAATGTAATCCTAAATCTGCCTTGACTGTTTGTAGAAACAGTATCCATTTTCTCAACGCCAGCACCCTTGGATGCTGGTGTAGTCTTGGCGCCACGTTTAATAGCACCACCACCTCTGAAATCTGTTATCGACCCAATACCCGCAAAGGCAGGAGTCGATAACAGAATCAGTAGTATAGCAAAGGTCTTAGTGACCTGATTTAATGTTAAAGACGCCATTTGATCCCACGCTGTTAATATTGATCACAGTTTCAGAAACACCATATTGTTGTGTTGTTACAGTGTTGAGTGAACCTGTCAGATTAACATAAAGCGAGTGACCGAATGTTCCACCAGTACCAGTTTGCGTAACATCAAAGTCATTATAGTTACCTGTCACCAGAATAGTTTGTGACGCATTTGGTGATAGCGCATCCATATTGATTGTGTTATTGTTACCGCTGAAATCCATTGAGTTGCGGATGTTCGCGCCCGAACCGTGGAAAACAAACGAGTTGTTGTTACCAGTGAATCTTGCGTTCATATCAAGTTGGTTACATGACGAATCTGTTTGTAATGTGCCGCAACGGATATCTGCTGTATTCAGATCGCCGATTTGACGAATAGTTACATCAGCAATACCTAACGCTCCTGTGTCGGATACGATACCCATGTAAAGCTGGTTTCCATTTCCTGTTTGAACCGCGATGACGCTTTGGTTATCACCGCGTAGGTAGATAGGATCAACAGCAGAACCGATAACATTAGCAGTGCCAGTTTGAACAATGTTAACATCTACGTTACCACCTTCCTGATCGATATATACCTTATTTGTTGTTGCAACAGCATTCGCATCTGTCTCGTTTGGCGAAGTTGTTACAATTGCTGGAGGAGTTGGTGCTGTTGGTAATACAGTTTGTGCAATCACCGATGTTCCATAACAAAGAGCCGCACCAACTAGTAAAAACTTACTTAGTTTCATTGGTCGTTTCCTTTTGTTTGAATCTCCATAGATTCTTGGTTTCACCATCCTTGATCAACTCAACAACGGCCGTTTCTATGGCAGAACGGATCGCATAACTACCTGCTTCATTACTTGTTTGTTGTCCATCAAATTCAAACGCTTTAGTCGCCATGTCGAAGAATTTAAAAGCAGTGACACCTTCAGATGTAGAAAGAACAGTCTTTTCTACTGTAACCGAATTGAGAACTTCGCCAGTCTGGACAGAAACCAGACGAAGACTAATTGTTACCTGATCTTGGGTGTACTGCTGATATGGACCGATGCCAAGGAATCTAGCACCAGTACCACCAGTTTTGATGTTAGAGTTATAGTCAATGATACCACCTTCTAAGATGATACCTGCAACCTTGAGTGGTGGCAGAGGTTCAGCACCTTCACCAGAAAGTTGTTCACGCATTTGACGAACAAGTTGACGTTCTTTGATCAGCGAATCAATACCGACACGTTCGACTGGTGTAAACCATTTTCCACCACCAGTATCCTGTAAAGTCTTGATCAGATAAGCATCAGCGCCCTGTGTAACTGCAGTCGAGAAACTTGCAAGAGTTGATGATGGTTTACGTTGCCCAGTTCTATCAGTGAACGAATACAGCGCAATCGGAATAGGTTGCCCATCTAGTTCGGGAAGATTCTTGAAAAGTTTTGGATTAGCAAAACGTTTGACTTCGGCATCTTCTCTAAACAGATATGATTGGTTGGCAGCAGGATGAAGCGCACCAACACAACCTGTAGTTGCTAGAAGAAGTGGAAGAAGAATAAACTTTTTCATAACTTCTCCTTAGAATGCAAATGTGGCAATAGGAACGACAACAACTGTAGTATTGCCATTCTTATCGACTACTGTTAGTTTAACTTCCGTTCCAGTCTTGACGTAACTTACAGAATTACCATCAAGATTGAATGTTCCTGCAGTTGCAGTCCCACCCTCAGCAAACAGATTATTGGAAAGTTGCGTAGCAAGTTGGGCGTAAACCTGCGAGGTAAACAGCGCCATGAATTTTGCAAGAGGAGTATTTGCCGCTTCCGCTCTTGTCAGCGCTGCCTTTGCTGCTTCTGCATCTTTAATTGCCTGTTCACGAGAACGTTCTTGCGCATCGATTGACTGCACGTGCGATGACCACCCATAACCTGTAAAGGAAGGTGATTTAAACTGTTGTACTATTGGGTCTGCGTATACTGGACTACTTAGACTTAGTAGCGTCAGGAGCACCGCTGCTCGTTTTAGCATCTTTCTCTTCCTTTTTGTTTTTGTTTTCAGAAGAAAAATTTAAGTCAAAAGTAAATACTTTGAGGATCTCAATCTTTAGGTTTAATGTCATTGCTATGATCCTCTTTGATTTGTAATACTACACTCACCTTCTGGTTTAATCTAATTAAATCGTTATCGAGCATACGAATGCGGTCAATTAGCGCGATTAGAATTACATTCGTCTCACCAATCAACGGCATTAATTTATCAGTAACAAACTTATAGATGAACCAAACAAAGTAACCCATGCCGACAGCGGCGACGATAGGGAACCCGTATTGTTTAACTAGTTCTGCAATTACGGAAGGATCCATTAATCTCTCCGTGCGTCATTCTTCCCGTCTGCTCTTGCAATTCTATCTAAGTCAGGTTTAAGACCTAGTGCGGAACTAACAACTGCATCAACGCGAATAATATCATGGTTCATCGTTTTCACTCGGTTGTCTAACCCCATGATAATACCCTGCATCCCCTTAATCGCTTTAACAACGCTTTCGAGGATATAGTTGATAACAAAGTATACGAAGACACCCGCGAGTAATGCGCCCGCGATAGGAAAACCTACGTCTCCGATTAATTTGAATATAACGTCGTATGTCATACGACTATTTATAAGAATTAACGTATAATGTCGATTTTATTAATGGAATCTTCGTTCCAGACTTCAAGTTCCCGACGCAATCTTCCTTCGGCGGTCAAATTCTCGTACCTAGACGTTGCTTTTCGCTTCCACCAAGAAATAATATTCTCTAAATTGTGTTTTTCATAATTTTCGCTCGGAATTAGGGTTTTTTCTTGTCCGAGAATGACTTCTTTAGAGTTTTTGAACCCATAAGTTGAAATGTAGAACCGTTTTTGGGTTGTTACGTCCTTATTTGCCTTAATCGCGTCGCAAAATATTGAAAAATAAGGAGAATTATGCGTTTTTAGTGAATTTTTGATGACTGACATCATTTTATTTTGCATTTTCATCTTATACGAAGCAATTCCTTCTCTTCCGAAGAGAGGTTGTCCGTTATTTTTGCTTGCAAACCATTCCATGATCTCATTCCAGAAGTCATCGGAGAATGAAAGGAGAAAATTGCTCACTGTATCACCAGTGTAACGAATAAAAGGTTTCAATCCATCGTATTGGGATGCTTGTTTGATGTTTCCGTAGAGCGATGTCGTCTCAAAAAGGCAAATGTCGGTGCCATACTTCTTATTGAACATTTCACGGAACTCATGCGAAGCGCAAATAAGCGAAAGAAGTTTACCGCCCAGATAATTAAACCCGAACGGTTGCGCTGGGACAATGATGAACCCCATGACTGCGTGCTTGTTGAAAGATCGTAGATCTGGAACACGACCAAACCAATCATTACGAGGTTTAGAATTAATGAATGGAGAGGCGACTCGACAAAATCCAACATACTTTCCTGTATTCTTTTCCCTTACGATGAACTTAATTTCCTTACCGAAGGAATTTTCATTACAAAATGATGATGTGATTTCCACCATGGTCGAGAATTCTGCAGGAGAAGGTTCGAAAATCTCAAAGTCCATATCCTGTGGGTGCATTTCAAAATCGGAAAACAGCATATGCTCTGGTTCGCAACCTGGAAGAGTCCCAGGAAGCGAACGCAAACGCTCAATTTTCTTCATACGCATATGATCATCGATCCGACCATAGTTTGACATATAGTCAACGAATCGATTGGCAATATATTCTGCGTCTTGGAGTTCTAATATCATTAATGTATCATACTATAAAATTGACGAAATGTCAATGAAGATATTTAAAATCGCACATCATTCTTGTTGGATATCCATCAGTTCCTTGAGTGTCTCTGATGTTCAGTTTGAATTCATATGTCGAACTTTTAACAACGATGTCAATACGTTTACCCATGCCGCCTTTACCACCATAGTAAATTTCTTGTGATGTTGGCGATGCAGCAGTTCTCATATACTGCTCGTTTACTTCATAGGATTTAATTTTTCCTGGCATCTTATGAATAACGTGATAGTTGTGCCCAATGCCAGTTTCAAGGAGAGTCTTTAATCCTGTCTTGTTAGGAATAACAACTTCCTTACTTCCTTGCTTCATAGTTCCATTAAAGATGTCGCAGAATTTCTCAGGGTCGATCTTAAATAACTCGAGCAATGCAAGACCATCTTTGTTGGTAATAGTTCCTGACTGGATTTCACTCTTCGTCAAGATTGTTTTGATACCGACATTAAAGAATGTAACAGTGCTTTCAAATTTCAAACTGAGATAAAGAGTCTTGTCGATACCGAGTTTGTTTTTCCAATTAACAGTTACGTCAGTTACCAATTTACCAACATCAGTTCCTGATCCATTAGGATTAGAAACTTTGATTCCATTGGTGAACGTCAGAGGTCGTCTGTTATTGGCAGCACCCTCTGCAGCAACTTTAAAGTTACTTGGATCGCCATCACCAATACCATATTTGGCATCGAGTCCCTCGATTGTTTCTAGGACTGTTCTTTCAATTCCATCAATGTTACCTTCTCTCCATTTAATTAGAGCATTGACGAATTCGTACTCAAAGGCATTACCTCTGTTCTGCGCACCGCGATTGCCCGACGAACCATCGCCGAACTTAATCTTGAACGGTTGCTGGACTTTTGCTTGAAGTAATATTTGAGATTCTGTCAGAGAACCTTTGATAGCACGAACGACATTGATTGCAGTATTTTCACCTTTGGTTGTGTCGATATTGATTGGTGCTTCTATTGACGGATACTTAGACTTGAGATACTCGTAGACCTTAGAACAATTGTCCCTGTATTTCTGGGTCTTGTTCTTTAGTTTATCGTTTATTTCTTTTTTAGATTTAGGGAAAAAATCGTATGCCATCAATAGTCCTTCTTTAGGAACTATTTATTAGAATAGATCCTCTAGAGAAGATTCAACCTTACGATACTTCTTACCTCGATCGTGCAGTTTCAGTTCTGCGTGCCCAGTAGTTTCGCGGATATACATTGTGCAGAGTTCTGGGAAGGCATCGGCGATAACCTGAATACTGTTGTGGACATATTCCTTGGTGCGGAAATCCTGAAGTCCACCTTCTTCCTTGTAATACCGCGACTTGACTGTATAATTGTCTAGGCGAACGAGAACACCATTCTTCACATACTGACGAAGCGAGTATTCATAATCTTCACCGTGATTAGTGATGCGAGCAAGGTAATCGTCATGCTCAACAATAACACCAAACATAGATGCGATGATATAACAGAGATCGTTGTAAACGCGATCCTTCATGAAGTATGCGTTAGCAGCAGCATAGATGCCGAAAGTCTTAGCACCTACCTTATCGCACTCGTCGAATCCTTGCTGAATAATCTCTTTCTCGAGATCTTCAACTCGACCCAACTTCTGTTCGCTAATCTTTACCTGCACTTCTTCGATGTCATCATCGAACATCATCAGACGTGTTCCTTCAGGATACCACTTCTCGATAAAGTTGCGCTGAGCACCAATAGTAGGAACACCACGAATAATCTCAATATCCTTTGCGTAAGCATTATCCTTCAGCGCATTAGCATAACGATCGTACTCTCCTTCTTCCTGATCATTAACAAAGATCTTAATCTTTGCTGGATCAATGTTATACGATTCAAGAACCTTTAACGTCTTATTCTGAACAGTCTGTTCGCGATGATAAGACGGGATAGCAATACAATAATCCATTAAAACAAATCCTCTAGTGATGAACCTACTTCATATGCCTTGGGGTGATATTTCTCGACTATCTCTCGCCCAAGTTTTTCTTCGAGATAGTCATACCATTCCTGGTCATCCCACATTCCAGGCGATACGCCATTCCATAGTGGGCGATAATACTTATGCTCCTTGTTGATCCTGCGATCAACAACATACTGTTCTCGTGTTTGCTCGTACTCAAACGAACCAAGTTCTAACATTGCTTCTCGGAAATAACAGACGAGCGAGATACGCTCAGCATCTGGTCGAGTCAACACAATCTCAGTGTTACCATGAATAATCTCATGATTGCTGACAAGCAGTAGATCTCCTGGACGAACATTGACTGCGATGCGATATTCAGGGAATACTAGATAACCACCAGTATAGTCACCACTACCAACGACAAGCAGATTGCTGAGACCAGTGTCAAGATCGCCAGCGTCGCGATGCGCTGCTGTTCGGAAGGACTTGTTGACGGTGATGGTGGTGAATACTGTTTCTGGGACCACGAATCTACCATCGATTTGATCAACGGCACTCTTTTGATTAGACCAACGCCGAGGGAGGAGTTCTTTAAAACCCCGATTGAGAGATTGAAGAAAAGGGAAGGAAAGCTTAAACTTATCAAAATTATCCCTAGTATAACTAGTAGCACGACCGAAAGGAATTCTTGGATAGCGATCATACCATCCTGCAACACCAGAGAAAACTGACTTCGCATAGTTGGTCGTAGAGATCCACTTGTTGGCAACCTTTGTTGCTTCATTTACGATTTCCTCCTTGCTCTTACCTTCCAGACTGTCGACCCATGTATCGAACCAACCAAAGTATTCTGGATAAACCTTACAAACCTGACTGCGCAACCAGACAGCACCACGTGTTTCATCTGCGTTCGAACGAGGTGCACCTGCATGCTTAGCACGAATACTCTCGATTGATACGTCATCGATTAACTTACCGCTGGTGTCCATCAGATAGTCTAGAACTTCTAGTTCGTAGTCAGTTACCCAGTCGCGGCCGCCGCGACCTTCAACACCAAGCATCTCGCCACGTGGGCCTGCTGCCAGACCACGATTCTGCGATTCGGTTGCTGCTTCGCGCAGACCGATATATGCCTGATCCTGTTCTTCCTGCGTAAACCAGTTCTTACGGAACTTGAACGCAATACGATTCTCGTCACCGAGACTACTGGAACCAAACAATGATTCCATGTAGCAATCGGTGTCTTCATTGATTACCGTGTCGAAATGACTCTCATCTAGATATTGACCGAGCAGATGCTCGCAATCTAGTTTAGACTCAGCGACAATAACTTTTACCATAATAACTCCTTATTAAAACCTACCTAGTATATAGACAGGTTTAACGAGACATAAATTCTGCGAGCAAATCTTCTTTGATCAGTTCGTTCATATACAAGATAAGATTCTTGCGCTCATCGTTGGTGAGTTTCTCGACAAGAACAGTAGCATTAGTATAATTCCCATCCGTGCCGCCTGATGCCTCGCGCCACTTGAACGTGTATCCGAATTGCTTCAGAGTTTCCTGTTGAATCTCTTGCTCGAGTGCTGCGAAAGAATTCTCATCAGTATACAAACAGCGAACATAGCAATTATCAATGTCAAGATTCTTACGAATGAACACGCCAACACCATGAGAGGTGGCAGTCCGAGAGTTCGCAGTCATTCGAATATGATATGTTCGATCGTGGATATTTCCTGACTTACCAGTATATCCGATATGCGGACTAACAAGGTCATCGCCAATCAAGTCAATGTCTGCTTCTTCTGCGACCTGATAAACACCATACTTACTGAACTGTTCGTCCAATGCCATCTGGCGATTAGGAGTAGAAGGAAGTTCTGAAACCTTACGCCATTCCGACACATGAATAATCTTGCGCATATCAATCATAATTATCACCTTTCATCATATAAGAATACTACCATACCCGATTTCTCGAGAAATGTCAAGTCATTTTCATCACATCGTCAAAAGAAATCGGCGTGTAGTTAATCTGCTCCACACATACACAGAGGTAGCGAGGATCGATCGTCGGGACCAGCGTATAGTCATCTACATTCGCAATACCAATATCACGCATGATACGATTGCCATGCAGGTGACCGTGGACGTTACGCTTGAACCGCTCGCCTACACAGTCTGGGTGAAGGGGGATA
>Ga0222712_10006851_pt1 | contig 11172 bp, 11 predicted proteins | sample C33_657DmetaG_FD_165043 | JGI IMG/M metagenome (GOLD analysis project Ga0222712, IMG submission 165043) | Estuarine water microbial communities from San Francisco Bay, California, United States - C33_657D | ecosystem: Environmental > Aquatic > Marine > Unclassified | place: USA: California... | reverse complement strand
GAAGAAGTCGCGATTCATGTAAAGCTGCGTTGGCAGCGAAATGATTTCAGGGTACGGCAGCGTCCCCTCAAACGTGGACTCCGCCATTTCCTTCCCGGCACGGGCAAACATCCGGCCCGGTTCGTCAGCCGCAGGAGCAGCGCTAGAGATCGCCTGATCACCCGGCATCAGAAGGTCCGGAACAAGGTCCACCCCGGCCTGTGTCGCGTAGTCCAGCGCGCGCTCAGGCAGCGACCCGAAGATGTACCCGATCTCAAACGGCTTGGGGATACGATAGAACCCCTTCTCCCCCTCGTCGCCAACCAAGCTCTTGGGGACCAGCCAGAACAAGTTGCGCTCGTACAGCGGACGGTCCCAGTATTCCGGGTTGTCCTTGTTGATCGTCCATAGCGCCAGCGACGGCGCGGTGATCATCCCTGCTGCAAGCGCGCTGGTCTTGGGGTCCTTGATCATGCGCGCCAGCTTGTCCCACCCCTGTATCTTGGCGTTCCAGAATGGGGTCACGGACGCCAGCCCCTTGACCGACTTGCTGCCGCCAATGTTGGCAAACCGCAGCGTCCGGTCCTGTGCAGCAAGCGCAGCTTCTGCGCCAGTTGCTCCCGCCTCACGCAACTGCCGGTAGGCGGCAACGCGCGTGGACTGTTCGGCAATACTGCCAACCTTCTGTAGCGTCTCCCACCAGCTCTTCGGGTTGATAATATCCTGCACCGAGAACCCCGGCTCCTTCTCAAGGCGCTTGAGAATACGGGCGGCGTCATCGGCGTTGCGGACAAAGAACCCTTCCGTCGATCCACCGTCTGCGAGGAACTCGCGGAACAGCTTTTCGTTTTTGTAGATCGACTTCATGGCGACCATCGTTTCCCCCAACGGGCGCGCGTACAAACCAGCGCCTGCGCCGAGTCCCGCGCCGACCAAGAAGTTTTTGATCGGGTCTTCCCCGTCTTCTTGGTACAGGCGAAACGCGCCGCCAGCCGTCGCACCAATCGCCGCTTCTCGCAACGCGCGCTTCGTGTCTGGACGCTGCACCCCGGAGAGCGCTACGTCTCGAATCACGTTGGCAACGGCGAAATCTGGCAGCGTGACAATACCCGCTGTCTTGGCGTTCTTGAGCAGTCTGGCAAACCTTACCGCCACGTTTGTAGCCACGGCGTCCTGCCCGGCCAGCGCATTGAACAGGTCCTTGTCCGTCACCTTGTACGTGACCAGCTTCCCGTTCCGCATCTGCTGGATGATCCCTTCGCCCTTCGGGGGATTCATCGGATCAGCGGGGATGCGCTTCAGGAACGGAAGGTCGCCCTTGTCCGAGATGTTGAAGATCACATTGGCGACACGCTGCTTACCAATGTCCCGGTAGGTCCGAGCCACATCTACCACGATCGTCTCCAGCGGATCGGCCGTCTTCTCAAGCGCCTCCGCCGTGCGATCCATCTTCTTCACGCCAGACCCCAAAATGTTCATGCCGCCACTGCGGGAGGGGAGCATCCCGGAGATCGCCGGATCGGCTGCTGCTTCTCGGAAGAACGGCGTGTAGAAGTCGTCGCTGGCCTTGATAGCCTCATACGCTTCGCTTGTCAGCAGCCCGGCCTGATACCGCTTTGCCAACATATCGCGGTGCATAGCCGTGATCTGATCTGCGACATTGGCGATTTTTTGATTTGCGTTACCCGCAGCAACAGCGCGCTCGATAACTTCGCGCGAGTTGCCAGACTTCGACGCTCCGCCTTGATCCAAAATCTGCAACTCTCGTCGCGCCTTTAGCAGCGAACGCACGCTGTCCTTCTCGGCCTTGGATAGCTTGGCGATAATCGGCGTGAGCGTATCCTCAAGGTACGCCTCTGCTGCCCGGCGTGACCCCTGCTGCTGCGCCACCAGCTCTGGCACTACCTTGGCCTGCGCCTCCGTTCCAAACCGCTTGGCTGCCTTCTCCAGCACATACGTCTCGGAGATCACCCGATTGCGGAACTTCTCAAAGCGCCCAAGCAACGACTCCCCTTCCTTCGCCGCCTGACGCTTGCCGACGTTGATCGTCTCGGCAATCGGGGCCAGCTCCGGGATGGACGGCGTGACCACCTGACGACCAGCGCGGAAGCGCCGGAGCGCCGCCCCGCCACCTACCACGCCAGCCGCGCCAAAGAGCAGCGCGCGCTGAAGCGGCGTCATGGTGCTGTCTTCTTCGCCCGTCGCGCCGCCCACGCCAGCGCCAAGCAAACCCGGCGCAGCTATTGCGGATAGCCGCTGCGCGCGCAACGCTTCCATCTCGGCCGCGTTCTCCGCGTCGAGCGCCTTCTGTTCAGCGGCCCGTGCCGCCCCCTTTTCGGAGCGCGGCGTTGCCGGGTTAACCGGCTCTGGCAACAGCTCGCCCTCGATCCGGCCGCTCGTCACGCCTTCATTGTACCGGCGGACAAACTCCTTCTCCGCCGTGTACGCCGACTTCCGCAAGGTGTTCAGCGCCAACCGCTTCTTGTTAATGTCGGCGCGCATGGCAAGGTACTCGTCGCGATCGGCAAATCCGGCCTCTTCAAGGCGCGCCAAGTCTTCGTCGCTGATCCCCCGCTCACGCTTCTTCCGCTCGGCGGCTGTCTCCAGCAGCTCGCCGGTGACGGGATTGCGGACCTGCTTCGCGCGCGTGTTCGCAGCGCGCATCTGCGGCGTCAGGTACTGGCTACGCGGCTTGCCAGTAAACTGTTCCGTCACGCCCACCATCTTCTCGTCGAACTGACGAATCTCCGCTTCAAGCTCCGCCACACGCGCCGACCGACGCACCCGCTCTTCTTCAAGCGCGGCGTCCGAGAGCTTCGTAATCGGCACCGCCTTCCCTGCACTAGCGGCGGTAGTGGGCGCGCCCATTATACTGTCGATCTCGCGGATCACTTGATCGACCGGGACGTTCGCCAGAAACGGCGGAACCTCTTCGCCGCGCAAACGCGGGACTTCGCCGGTGGCCTCGCGCATGGACTGCTCAAGGACACTCTCTGGCAGCGGCGTCACATCAGGACCGCGACCAGATTCCGCGCGCAGCAAACGCCCGATGCGCTCAAGCCCCCGACGCTGGGCGTTAGGCGGGAACGCCTCACGCTTCAGGAACTCGTTGGCAGCCCTCTCTTCCATCGGCGCAATAATATCTTCGATTGGACGACGGCTGACCGCCTTGCCGACCTGTGACGTAAGCGGCTTACCTTCCAGATACGCGACCACCTCTTCCGGCGTAGCGCGATCGGCGGCGCGCGTTGCTCCGGCGAGGCGCTGTGCCGCTGCCTCTCCGGCGATGCGCTGCGTGGCACGTGGCGCAACGACTTCCGGGGCAACGCTCGGTGGAATGGCCGACATCGCTGGCATCTGAGCTGGCAACCGAATGTCAGGGCCAAGGATGCGCGACGGTGTTCCGATCTGCGGGATGGCATAAGACGGGATAGTCTCGCTCGCGCTCCTCGGAAGCAGTCTTGACGGGTCCGTCTCCGGCGTAGCCCGTGGCGCGTACATATCCTTGCGCGCCAGTGACGGCGTGGCCGCCTCTGCCGCTTCGCCAGCGCCCTGCCGCAGTCCCTGCGTGAACGCATCTCCGGCCATCTCGCCAACGCCAGTCACCGCCTTGTAGCCGCGACGGGCGGCAAGCGCACCGGGAATGATCAGGTCAAGGGACGCATCAGCCAACCCACGAAGCAGCGGGTTCTCAATACCACGACCGACCGTGCTGAACTCCTTACCAGCCGCAGACTCCAAGCCCGACCGTGCTGCGGCGGTCAGTAGACCAGAACCAGCAAACGCCCCGATCTCCGATCCTGTCCGCAAAAGATTGAGAGGAAGTTCGCCACCGCCGACAATGTTTGGCAGTGGAATGTTGACCTGACCAAACGCTGTTTGTGGCGCGGTCTCTTCCTCAATCTTCCGCAGCGACTCCGCCAACGCCGCTGCGCGTGGATCATTCCTGATGTTGGCAATCCCAGTTGCCATACGGTAGATCGACCGCGCAGGCTGTCCAGCGACTGACCGGCCAATATCTTCAGCGACGGCAACTGCCCCGCGCGCACGTTCACGCTGCATCAACTGCTCGGGCGTCAGCTCCTCTTCGCGTCCGAACGGTTCAGCCTTCTTCGTGCCTTCCCGGACAGCGCGCGCGAGACGCTTCTCGAACTCCTTTGGCGCTGGCTCGGTGGTCGTGACTTTAGGCAGCGGCTTGCTTGCGCGTGGGCCAGACGGCAACGATGGACGCGCAACAGCAAACGGCGTCTCCTCCAGTAAGGGGGAGAGCGCCGAGTCTTGCATCAGTGTCTTTCGCCGCTTGAGCTCTTCAAGCGGGTCGTTCTGCCGAGTCAGCGCCGAAGAACGACGGCGCTTCAGTTCGTCTAGCGGATCGGTAGCCATCAGGGGCGCTCTCCAAACTCACGAATGACCTTGTCGCGACCGTGCTTTGCTACAGCGTCATCCCACAACTTTCGCTGCTCGGTCAGCTCATTGTCCACCACTGATGTTTTCTTCGCCGTGGAGGGCTTGGCGGTCGGAGTACCAGCCGCCCCGCCCTTGCGGCGCTCCATCTCCTCTTTGACAGCAGCATCCAGCGCGTCGCCTTCCTTTGGCTCCTTGGGCTTGGTTGGCTTGTACCGTTGCAGCGGAGTGATGGGCTTGACCGTTTTTCTGGCCATGATTTCGTATGCCACCATCTCTGGATCAGCCGCTTCATTGGGATTTCTAGCAAACCGAGTCTGAAGCGCTCTGGCTAATGCCGGGTTAAACACTTGCGCTGAAAGAAACTCAGCGCCAAGCTCGCGCTTCTTCCAGTCTGGCAGCTCTTCCTTGCCGCCGCGATCGGGAGTCGCTGCACGGATCGCCGCGCTCACCAAGCTGGACCGCTCGTTGCTCGGCAGCTTGGCAATACGCGCGGCCTGCTCCTCGCTAAACAAAGGCTTTCCGGCAACCTCCACTCCGGCAAACGCTTTTGCCAAGTCGGTTTGTTCAGTGGCCTTCTTCGCTAGATTCTTGCGCTCATTCATCACATCGGCGCGGTGCTTCTCTGCCGCATTGATTTCAGGGGCGAAGACAAACTCCCTGCCGCCAATCGTTTGGCGCAACGCTGGCTCCATCGGCGTGGCACCCGGCATCGTCATGCTGGCAAACCGCTGAGCGGGGATCATGTCAGCGTTAATGGCCTGCCGCTCCTCAGCGCGGATCGCAGCTTCGTCCAAGCGCGTCTGACGGCGCGTGGCCTCTTCTTCCTTTTTCCTCCGACGCTCCATCTCACGGTACTGTGCCGCGCCTTCGATGCCGCCCCCTATTCCTGAGAGGGCGGCTTGTAGCGCGGTGAGGATGCCTTCTGCCATGAAAAGCTCCGTGGTTACTTAGGTGCAGGGATGGAGCGCAAAACACTAAGGAGCGCCGTGAGCAGTTCGCTCTGGTACTGGTTCGCAGCCATCTGCTGTTGCGCCTGTGCAATCTGCGCCTGCGCCTGCTGGGCGCGATAGCCAACGGTTGGCGTGGCTGTTACCTGCGTCCCTGTTGGGTCATACATCAGCCCGGACAGCTCAGACACGCCAAGCTGGCGGCGCAGGTTGAGGTCCAGATTGGCAAGGCTCTGTTGTGAGGTTTGGGCTTCACGCGCCAGCGTCTGCCCAGACAGCACCCCACCCACCGCGCCAACCGACGCCCCCGTTGTCAGAGGGATGTAGTTGTAGCCCGTCGCTTCGGTCTGCGCCATCGCCTGACGCAGCGACTGCTCAAGGTTGAACTGGCGAGCGCCTTCACCGCGTGAGGCAATCGCTTCGTTGATGCGCTGCTGCTCCAAGTTGTTCTGTGCTTGGTTCTGTGCAACCTGCGCGGAGAGCTGCTGGCCAGCCTGTAGGTTCTGATTGACGATACGATCACGTTCCAGCGCCAGCTCCTGATTGGAGATGCCAAGCTGCTGGTTTCGTGCGATCTGTTGCTCGTTCAGTGACAGGCCAAACTGCGTGGCTTCCTGACTGAGCTGCTGCTGGAACTGCGATCCCTGCTGCGACAACCGCGCCTGCTCCAGCGCCAAGTTGCCAACGCCAAGCTGCTGCTGGAGCGCCTGCTGGATATCAAACTGCCGACGCTGCTCGGCCTGCTGACCAGCGGCCAGCGTCTGCACTCCGCCGACCTGCCCCGTCAGCTCGCCCAAGCGCAAGCCCAGCTCGTCACCAAACTGCAACCCAGCCTGTTCCGCCTGTGCCGCCTGTAGCGCCTGCTGCGTCCCCTGCTCGTACTGCTGCTGCCCGAACTGCGCGGCCCGGAGCTGGTTCTCAAACTCTGCGGCCTGCGCCACACGGTTGGCCTCAAACTGCGACAAGTCCTGCGACCCTGCCAACTCCGCAAGGCCCTGACCCGCCTGCAACAACTGGGCACGATCCTGCGCCTGCGTCTCCGCCGCTCGCTGCAAAAGCTGCGCGTCAAGGTCCGCCAAGGCGCGAGCCTGCTGGCCAGCCAGATCGCCCATGCGCCCACCACCCACCGACGAGGCAGACAACCCGCGCCGAGCGAGTTCTTCATTCAGCGCCTTCTGCTGCGCTCCGTATTCTGCCTGTAGGTTCGCCGCCTGTGCGCCACGAATCTGCTGGAACGCCTGCGTGTCAAAGCGCGAGGGGGCCGCACTGAACTGCTGCAACTGCTGTTGCAGGTTCTGGCGCATCTGTTGCGCCTGCTGGCTCCCGCCGAACTGCTGTACCGGCTGAGCCTGTGGCGCAGCGGGAGCAGGACGCGCCATGCCCTGCCTCTGAAGCTGGGCAAACGTCTGCTGCGGCTGCCCGCCAGCCTGACCGTACGTGGTCTGCTGCGAGCGAAACTGGCGCTGCGGGTTGTACGTATTCTGCTGGCCACCACCCGTGGTGTTCGTGGTACCCAGCATCTCATTGGTTCCGGGGAGCGACCCGAACGCGGTGTTGAAGGTGGCCATGAGTTCTCCTTAGCGACCAAGCTGCCGATCGGCCTGCTGCTGATACCGACGCTGACGTTCCATTTGCTCTTCAAGCAGTGGCATAAGAAGCGAACGGACCCGTGCGTTGTTCTCCTCTTCAAGCATGGCACGACGCTTCTCTTCTTTGAGGCGCTCTTGCTCTGGCTTTCTTTGCAGGTACGCGCCAATGACGCTGCCTAGCCCCTGTGCAATGCCACCAACCGCAGCACCGCGCTCGCCTGTCAAAAGGTTCTTAATAGCGTCAAGTTTGCCGCCGCCGGCGCGAGGCTTGCCATAGCCGAGGGCCTCTTCTTCGTCTGGGTTGGTAGTGCTCTGCATCATCCCCATCGTGCGCTTCGATCCGCCAAACGGCATCCCACGCTGCGCTGACCCAATGTTGCCAAGCGCAAACGTTTGAGGCGATACCGTGGTGAATCCGCCCATGCGGTTCATGGACCCCACTGACGGAATCCCGCCAATCCGATACGGGTTTGACATGAAGTTGCCGTACGCTGCCATCGTTACTCCGTGGCCTCAGAGGCCGGTTCAGTTGACGGCGCATCCTCAGCGGGAAACGCCAGTTGCACATAGGTGTGGGCGAACACATCATAGCGCCACCCATCTTCCGGCTTGAGGTCAGGGGCCGCATCAAACGCCACCTGCGCGATGCGCTCCATCTCCTGCTGGAATCTAACAGCAAACTGCTGGGAAATTGACACCAGCCCCTCACCCGCAGGGCGGCTATCCAGCGCGACCGGGACGGTCATCAGTAGCCTCCCTTCCGCTTCACGGCGACCTTCTTGGCCACCTCGGGCATCTTGGCAAACGCCTTCTTCGGCGTGGCCTTGATGAACTCCTTGGCCACCGCCTTGCTCGGACCATCCTTCACCTTGCCAGCGGCAGCCGCCTGCATCAGACGGTTCTGGGCCTTGCTCTTGATTGGCATAGCGTCTCCTACTTCACGATGGTGGGTTTGCCGCCAACCCCCTGCGGCTTACTGCGCTTACGTCTGACCGCCAGCTTCCGGGCCTCGGCAGACATCCGCTGCGCTTCGGCCTTGGGACGGCACTTCGGGTAGCCAGCCGACGCGGTATCCGCCTTGTCGCGGCCACAGGGGGCGTCCTTCCCCGACTTGTCCTTGCGGGAAATGTCCACCCACTCCTCTTGAAACCACTTGCCTAATCCGCCTTTAGCCATGTCAGGACACCTTGTTGTTCGGACCCTTCCATCCCCCGCCCATCGCCTTGTACCGCTTGGAGGCGTAGGCGTTGGCATAGGCTGAGGGGTAGACCTTGAACTTCGCCTTGGCCTCCGCCACGGCAGACGCCCACTTGTCTGGGTTGGTCGGGGTCGGGCGCTTGAGCGCCATCTTCCGCTTGGGCATGGTTAGACGCGGTGGATGGTGACAATGACGGACGCCGCCGCTGGATGGGGGCCAGACGCGGCAATCGCTTGCAGAGAAACCGCCGTGTTGGTCGTCGCCCAGAACAGCTCGACGTAATCGTTTGCGTTCAACGACAAGAAGTAGTTCCACGCGGGGAGCGCATGACCGTCCACGGACCCGTGCCGGTTGGGCACCGACACCTGCCCGTTTGTGCCAGCAATGTTCGTCCCGTTCTTCTTGAGCCAGATGTCAATGTCTTGAATGGCCGAATCGGTGTTCACGAACTGGGCGCTGAACTGCAAGTTGTACACGCCGGTCGAGGGCACGGTGATGCGCGAGTTGCTAACCAGTGTAATGCCATCCGTTACGTCTGCCGTGTTGAACGTCATGGCGTAGCCCGTGTTGGCCGCTGCCGCCGTCTGGTTCGTCGTGTCTTGCCATCCCCCAAACTGCCGGAACACCCACGCTTCCACCCACGCCGCGCCAGTATAAAAGTAGACAACCCCCGTGTCCGTCCCGATCCATGTCGTTCCCGCCGTAGCGGTCGCGGGACGGCTGGCTAATGTCCCCGACTGGAGGTGGATGCTGGAGTCGGCATCGTGCGCGACATAGGCCGTGCGGAGAGCGTTGTCGTTCCCCCGGACCTCATTCGCGTCAATGAGGCCCGTGCCCCGATTGACGGGGAGGACAAACGGCTTAACCGCGTGAGAGCCGACAAGCGCCATCGGTTAGCTCTGCGGCGGGACAGGCCACGCCGGAGGATGGAACGGGTCCGTCACGGTCCCCATGTAATCGCGCAACTGCTGCCGATAGACGCGCCATGCGGCCACCTGCTCCGGCGTCAGCGTCACGTCGGGCAACTGCGTCCAGTCACAGGCATAGAGCTTCTGGTCCCGCTGACGGCGCAAGCCGTACAGGGCGTTCTGCTTCGCCTGTTCCATCTCGGCAGGCGTGAACGGCGTGTTCACCCATGTGTTCGTGTACGCATCCTTCGCCGCGTCCCAGACAATCGGGCCGTCGTTTGTGTTCTCAAACTGGACGGGCGCTGGCTGTTCCGTGTACTTGAACACCGCGTACCCGAAGTCCACGAGGAACGAGTTGTCGGGCAGATCGGGGAACGAGGTCTGCGGGAAGATGAGGCGGAAGTTGGAATACGTCAGCGGGTAGTTGACCGGCTGGCCGTTCTCCACCTTGATGACCAGCAGATCGCTATCAGAAATCGTGAGTCCCATAATGTTCTCAGTTAGACGTTTGCAGCGTTCGACGGATAGCTACGGCCAGCACCCCAGATGATACGGACAGCGCCCTTCCCTCCTTTAGAGTAAGCGCCATAGACACTTGCATCTTCGTTGTATCCCGGTCCTCCGCCGCCTCCACCATATGCGGCTCCAGTGCCACCATCGCCAGAAGCATTACCACCATTACTTCCTCCCGAACCGCCGCCGCCGCCGTAGCCAATGCTCGTTGTGCTTCCCGCGCCTCCAGTCCCATTACTACCAGCGCCAAGGATTCCTACGCCACCGCCACCACCGCCACCAAAATGTTGGCCAACTCCGGGAGAGAAAAAGTTGACATCATACCCGCCTCCGCCTCCGCCACCACCTCCACCGCCAGTTGACGATGAGCCTGAGCTGGTGTTTCCTCCTCCATCCCCACCTGCCGCGCTATATCCAGCAGCACCACCGCCGCCAGCGCCGGTGTTATACAAACTTCCATTGCTACCACCATTACCGCCGCTTCTGGTTACAGGAGTATCACCAGAGCCGCCTACGCTTGAATAACCTGAGCCGCCAGTGCCAAAAGAGCCGTTTGACCCTCCACCGGCCCCGCAAAGGCGTGTGCTGCTACGAAGTACATTAGCGTCATCGCCGTTGTATGTAAGCGAACCACCGCCGCCTTGGGCACCTTCTGGAACGATTACAGTTAAAGATTCTCCAGACGTAACGACGACATTGTTTCTGTATGAAAGCCCACCGGCTCCTCCACCGTAGTTCCATGTGCCGTTGTTAATACATGATCCGCCACTGGCAACAGTTAAAATGCAAATGCTCGTCACACCAGTAGGGACCGTAAATGTGTACGTCCCCGGCGTCGTGTAGGCTTGCTGCCCCGGCGCTGCACTTTTCGGTGTCGCTGCCTGTCTCAGTCGATCTGCGAGCATAATCAGGTCACGAAGTTTTGTGCCGCCGTCATGGCGTACCATGTCGTGCCAGCATCGTTGGTGTAGAACACGAACACATCGCTGCGCGAGTTGGTCGAGGTCAGCGTCGGCGCGGTGCCACCCGGCCACTTCACCGCACCCGGCCATGTCACCGTTCGCGCCGTGCCGTCTGCGTTGAAGATCAACGTGAAGCTACAGGCGTTGCCGGTGCCAGCCGGATTGCTAATCGTCAGCGTGGTGATGTTTGCGTTGAGCGACACACGGAACACGTTGCCGTTTTCCAAGTTCAGCGTCAGCGTCCCGCTGGAGATCGACGGCGTGGTGTACGTCTCGGCATAGTCCGTGAAGCGCGGACGGCTGATGACGTTGTCCACCATGCTGACCGTGCCGCCCATTGTCAGCGCCGTCAGCGTTCCGACGCTGGTGAGCGACGAGGCGGTGACGCCAGACGCCAACGTGCTGCCCGTCAGCGTTCCGGCTGCGGCGGTGACCGTGATATCCGCGCTGCCGTTGAACGACACGCCGTTGATGTTCCGTGCCGTCGCCAGCGTGGTCGCCGTTGAGGCGTTGCCGCTCAACGCGGCGGTGATCGTCCCGGCGCTGAAGTTGCCGCTGCCGTCTCGCGCCACGACCTTGCTGGCCGTGTTGGCGTCTGTCGCGTCCACGGCAAACGTCACGGCGGCACTGCCGTTGAACGAGCCGCCCGTCAGGTAGCTGCCAGCCGTC
>Ga0222712_10006850_pt1 | contig 11172 bp, 9 predicted proteins | sample C33_657DmetaG_FD_165043 | JGI IMG/M metagenome (GOLD analysis project Ga0222712, IMG submission 165043) | Estuarine water microbial communities from San Francisco Bay, California, United States - C33_657D | ecosystem: Environmental > Aquatic > Marine > Unclassified | place: USA: California... | reverse complement strand
GCTGTGATGCGGTTGGCGAAAACTATGCACAAGAGGTCGTCGCAAAAGCTGCTGATGTGGCATTGGCCGACCGATTGCCGGTGCATTTCATCGGTCAACTGCAGTCAAACAAAATCAAGCAATTGGCCGGAATCGTCGATGTCTGGCAGTCGGTAGACCGACTTTCGCTCCTCACGGAAATCGCTAAACGCTCGCCGCATTCGGCACAGGTGTTTCTTCAAGTAAATGTCACAGGCGAAGAGGGCAAAGGCGGGTGCCTGCCAGCAGAAGTTGGGAAACTTTCCCGTGCCGCGCAAGATTTGGGAATTGACGTTTTGGGACTCATGACAGTTGGCCCAACAAGTGAAGACCCCATCGTGACCCGCATCACATTTCGCACGCTTCGTGTGTTGGCCACTGAACATGGATTGCGACAGTGCAGCATGGGCATGACCGGCGATCTCGAAATTGCAGTAGAAGAGGGAAGCACCATGGTTCGCGTGGGTTCAGCCCTTTTCGGCAACCGTCCATCACCGCCTAGGTAACTTGTTGTAACCTTTGGTTGATGTCAATGTTTAGACGAGCCATGGATTATCTGGGTTTGGGTCCAGATGACGCATACGACGACTACGACGCTTCGGTTGCAGTTGAGCGCCCTTTGCCGCGTCGTCGCCCCGAACCGCGCGGACGCATGGTTCGCCAAGAAGAAGAATACGACGACTACGAAGAATATGAAGACGACATGGTCGACCAACGTGCGCCTCGCGCACCCCGTGGTGTGAATACCCGTGCTCCACAGCAGCGCGATGACTCCAGCGTGCAAGTGCGACCATCAACGAGCGGACATCGTGCACAGCCAACGGTTCGTCCGCTTTCTGCAAACTCTGCGCAACCGGTTGAAGTACGTCCAACTCGTTACGACCAAGCAAAAGAAGTTGCCGACTTGTTTAAGAACGGCAACTCGGTGCTATTGAACATCGGTTCGGCTGATAGCGAAGTAGCGCGACGCTTGCTCGATTTCACCAGCGGTTTGATTTATGGAATGCAAGGCACCATGGAAAAGGTGTCCCCAGGCGTGTTCCTCATTAAGCCATTCGGCGCAAGTTCACCACGCGGCTAACGTGTCCATCATCTGCGGTGCACTTGGGATTTTTATATTCATGGTGTATGCGCGCGTGATTTTGTCGTGGTTTCCTGCGAACCCAAATGGCGCATTCGGGCAGATTTCGCGAATCATTTACCAAATCACCGATCCGGTGTTACTGCCGGTTCGGCGTGCACTTCCACTCGTGGGGCCGCTTGATTTGTCGCCGATCGTTGTGGTGATCGGACTTTCAATTCTGCAAAGCGTCATTTGCTGATAGCAATGAACCGAGAGTAACGAAGTCGTACACTTACGCACCGTGACGTATCCACAAGTTGATCCACAGCCGAACTTTCCGGCAATTGAAACCGAAACACTGAAGTTTTGGCAACAGGACAACACCTTTGCTGCATCGGTTGAGCAACACGCCACAACCGGCGATGCGTCTAACGAATTTGTTTTTTATGATGGGCCGCCGTTTGCAAACGGCCTTCCGCATTATGGGCACCTGCTAACTGGCTTCGTTAAAGACGCTGTGCCTCGCTATCAGACCATGCGCGGAAAACGGGTAGAGCGTCGCTTCGGATGGGACTGTCACGGTTTGCCTGCAGAAGCTGAGGCAGAGCGTCAACTTGGTATTTCAGGAACGCAAGCAATTACCGACTATGGCATCGACAAGTTCAATGAATACTGCAAGGTTTCGGTATTGCAATACACAGCCGATTGGGAGCGATACGTCACGCGTCAAGCCCGTTGGGTCGACTTCGCCAACGACTACAAAACTCTCGACACTTCGTATATGGAAAGTGTCATGTGGGCGTTTAAAGCACTGTGGGACAAAGGACTGATCTACGAAGGCTTTCGCGTGTTGCCGTATTCATGGGCTCTCGAAACACCGCTTTCCAATACCGAAACGCGCATGGACGACGCATACAAAATGGTGCAAGATCCAGCGCTCACCGTCGCCTTTGTGTTGGAGTCTGGCGACAATCTGTTGGCCTGGACGACGACTCCATGGACGCTTCCGAGCAACCTTGCATTGGCGGTTGCTCCAGATGTTGATTACGTGCGAGTGCGGCACAACGACAAGGTGTATATGTTGGCTGAAGCGCGTTTGTCTGCCTACGCGAAAGAACTCGATGGGGCGGAAGTGTTGGGGACTGTTCGCGGATCTGATCTTGTTGGTCAGAGTTACACGCCGCTCTTTCCGTATTTCTCTGGGCGACCTGGTGCGTTTCGTGTGTTTGGCGGCGCATTTGTAACCACCGAAGACGGAACTGGTGTGGTGCACATGGCGCCGGGTTTTGGTGAAGACGACTATCAGGTGTGCAAAGAGAACGGTATTGAACTCGTAGTACCAGTGAATAGCCGAGGTGAATTCACGCAAGAAGTTCCCGACTATGCGGGTCTTCAGGTGTTCGAAGCAAACCCACTCATTATTCGCGCGCTCAAAGAGCGTGGAGTAGTGCTTCGTCACGAAACTTACGATCACTCGTACCCGCATTGTTGGCGCACAGGTAAACCGCTGATCTACATGGCATTGAGTTCATGGTTCGTCAATGTGACTGCGGTGAAAGACCGCATGGTCGCATTGAATCAAGAAATCCGTTGGGTGCCAGAACATCTCAAAGATGGAAGCTTCGGAAAGTGGCTAGAAAACGCACGTGATTGGAACATCAGTCGTAATCGCTTCTGGGGCTCGCCAATTCCGGTGTGGCGCAGTGACAATCCAGAGTTTCCACGTATTGATGTGTACGGAAGCGTTGCAGAACTCGAGCGCGACTTCGGAGTGAAGGTAACCGAATTGCATCGTCCTGTAGTTGACGACTTGGTGCGACCAAACCCGGATGACCCATCGGGCAAGTCCATGATGCGCCGCGTGCCAGAGGTGTTGGACTGCTGGTTCGAAAGCGGGTCAATGCCGTTTGCACAAGTTCATTACCCATTCGAAAATCAAGAATGGTTCGAACAGCACAATCCAGGTGATTTCATCGTCGAATACATTGGTCAAACGCGAGGCTGGTTCTACACCTTGCACGTGTTGGCTACTGCGCTATTCGATCGTCCAGCATTTTCAACATGTGTAAGTCACGGAATTGTGCTCGGGGCTGATGGTCAAAAGATGTCAAAGAGCCTTCGCAACTACCCAGACCCAATGGGTGTATTTGATAACTACGGCGCAGATGCGATGCGCTGGTATTTGCTTTCTTCATCAATTTTGCGTGGTTCCGACTTTGCAGTAACCGAAGAGGGCATTCGCGACACGGTACGACAAGTGATGTTGCCATTGTGGAACAGCTGGTATTTCTTGTCGCTGTACGCGAACGCTGAAGGCAGGTCAGGCAAGGTTGACTTCTCGTCCGACAACGTGTTGGACACCTATATATTTTCGAAGCTGCACCACTTGGTGAATGACACCACGGTGAGCATGGACGCGTATGACTTGTTCAATGCGTGTCAGCAAGTTCGCACGTTCCTTGATGTACTAACAAATTGGTACATTCGCCGCAGTCGCAATCGGTTTTGGTCTGGCGATCAACAGGCGATTGACACATTGCATACCGTTCTCGATGTGCTGACGCGTGTTGCAGCACCGTTGTTGCCATTGATTACCGAACAGGTGTACATCGGGCTTACGGGTAATCGCAGCGTGCACCTCACCGAGTGGCCAGTTGCGGCAGACATTCCTGTCGACAATGAATTGGTCATTGTGATGGACCAAGTTCGCGATGTCTGTTCAACAACCTTGTCGCTTCGGAAGTCGCATTCTCGCCGCGTTCGACTTCCGCTTGCCAGCCTTACCGTTGCTTCGCCGTTGGCACTTGGGTTACAACCTTTCGTGTCGATCATCACTGAAGAGGTGAACGTGCGCGAAGTAAAACTGTCTGCAGATGTTGCTGGAGTTGCGCGACACGAGTTGCAGGTGGTTCCAGCGGCACTTGGGCCGCGACTTGGTAGCGATACTCAGAAAGTGATCGTTGCCGTGAAGAAGGGCGACTGGAAACAACAGGGAGAAGTAGTGGTTGCAGGCGGTTACGAGCTTCAGCCACATGAATATCAGCTCAAGTTGTTGGCTGCGGTTGGAGATGCAGATACGACCGCAAGTTCGGCGTTGCCAGATGGCAAGGGAGTTGTGTTGCTTGACATTGCGCTCACTCCAGAACTGCTGGCAGAAGGAACTGCACGTGACATCGTGCGAATCGTGCAGCAAACACGCCGCGAGGCCGACCTTGGGGTGTCGGATCGAATTCATTTGATCCTCGGCTTGCCCGAAGATGTAGCCCAGCAGGTAGCGCCGTTTGCCGACTACATCTGTGCAGAAACCCTTGCGGAGCGCTTGTCCTACAATGCGGACGCGCCGCGAACCACGGACCTGGATGGGACTCCCATTTATGTTGCCGTGGAACGACTACGGTGAAGCGCCAAGTCAGGGAGGTAGTTATGCCATCAAAACCAACCAAGAAGAAGCCCGTTTCTAAGAAACCAGCGGCCAAGAAAAAGTCTGCTCCTAAAAAGCCGGTTGTAAAGAGCAAGGCTGCGGCAGCGAGAAAAAAGGCGGAGCTCGCCAAGAAGGCTGCCGCCAAGAAGAAGGTTGAACTCGCTAAGAAAGTGGCAGCGAAGAAGAAACTCGAGGCCAAGAAGGCTGCTGATCGGAAGAAGGCCGAACTTGCCAAAAAGGTTGCGCTGAAGAAAAAGATTGAAGCGCAAAGGAAGGCAGAAGCAAAGAAGAAAGCCGATGCAAAAAAGGCAGCTGAAGCTTTGCGCAAGAAGCAAATGCGCGAGCGCGAAATAGAAAAGAAGCGACTCGCAGCAGCAAAGAAAAAAGAACTCGCCGAGAAGGCAAAAGCGAAAGCTATTGCCGATAAAGAAAAGGCTAAAGAAAAAGCCAGGCTTGCAGCAGAAAAGCAAGCGCAGCGCGAAGCAGAGGAGAAAGAAAAGCAAGCGCAGCGCGAAGCAAAAGAAGCAGCACGTTTAGCAGCCATTGCAGAAAAGGAAGCTGCTCGTGAAGCTGCACTGCGTGCAAAGCGGAAGCCAGAGCCACCACCTCGTCCGGTCATTGTCAAGACTGAGTTCGTTGATGGCATTCAGGCAACTAAGGAATTTGACCTGAAGTTTTTGACTGGTCAGCGTGATTCATTGTTGGAAAAGCGTGCTCTGCTTACCAAGCAAGCAGTGCGTTTAGAAGATGAAGCGAACGCCATGATTGAAGACGTTGAAATGGGCGATGTGCAGTTTGACGAAGAGGGCGGCGAAGGCGACACCATGGTGGTGGAGCGTGAACGCGACCTTATGTTGTCGGCACAGGCTCGCCAGGAAGTCGAAGAAATTGATGCGGCGCTTGCTCGTATCGGTAGTGGTGAATATGGCTACTCCGTGCATAGCGGATTGCCAATTCCGCGCGAGCGCTTGAAGGCCATTCCATGGACAACTGAATCGGTGTTGGAGCGGGTTGGCGGCATCGGTCGTCGATGACCACAGCATTTGCGCGAGTGCGCACGAGTTGGATTGGTGCAGGTGCCGCTCTAGCAGTACTCGTTCTTGACATACTCACCAAAGGTTGGGCAGTGTCTGCATTGTCTGACGGGCGTGACATTCACATCATCTGGACTCTGCACTTTGCATTAATTCATAACGAAGGCATGGCATTTTCTACGGGCACAAACGTTGGTCCCTTTATTGGCATGCTTGCAATCGTGGTGATTGGCGTTTTGTTGCTCACGATGCGTAAACAGAACAATCTTTTTTCACTCGTTGCGACAGGCTGCATTATCGGGGGAGCAACAGGAAACGTTCTTGACCGTGTGTTTAGGGGCGACGGATTCATGAGTGGTGCTGTCGTTGATTTCATTGATCTTCGATGGTGGCCAGTATTCAATGTGGCAGATATTGGAATTGTATGTGGCGCAATCGCGTTGGCCTACAACATGATCACGACTAAGCCCGAAACATCAGAAGGATCCGAATAGTGCTTATTGAAACCATCCCTGCGGCACTTCACGAACAGCGACTTGATCGCGTTGTCGCGCTCATTGCAGACATCAGTCGTGCCAGCACTGCAACGCTCATTGAGTTGGGCGGAGTCACGCTTGATGGTGTTGCTGGAGTTGCCGGCAAAGTGAAAGTAAAAGAGGGTCAAGAGGTAACTATCAATACCTCGATGATTCCCGAAAAGGAGTTGCCTCAAGGCGATGCATCAGTTGTGTTAGATGTGGTTTATGCCGATGACGACGTGATCGTGGTAAATAAAGCACCTGGAATTGTTGTTCACCCAGGTGCTGGTAATCCGAATGGGACTTTGGTGAATGGAATTTTGGCGCTGTATCCAGAAGTTGCCTCGGTAGGAGATCAACTACGCCCAGGAGTGGTGCATCGACTCGATGCCGGGACGAGTGGATTGATGGTGGTGGCTCGATCACAAGTTGCTTACGATTCGCTGGTTGATGCTCTTACCCGTCGTGATGTAACTCGAGTGTATGTAGCGCTGGTGTGGGGACATCCTGAAGTTGCAACTGGACTCATTGATGCACCGATCGGTCGCGATCAACGGGACCCAACGAAAATGGCAGTAGTGATTGACGGGAAGTTCGCGCGCACTCATTACGACGTACTGAAAAAGTTTGAACAACCTCAACCGTGCTCGCTCGTCGAATGTCAATTGGAAACCGGACGCACTCATCAGATTCGTGTGCACCTCGACTCAATCGGGCATCCAGTTGTCGGCGACTCAACATATGGTGGCGCAAGAAGTTCATTGTCTTCGCCTCGCCCAATGTTGCATGCCGCAAAACTCAGCTTTGCTCATCCAACCACAGGGGAAGTGATGACCTTTGAGGCTCCTGTTCCAGAGGATATGCAAGCGGTAGTGAACCGCTGCGAATAAGCCTTAGTGATGTAGCTCAGGCCACTGTGCAGTGCCGCGAGCGGCCTGTGCAATTTTTGCCAGCGTGTAATCAGCCAAGTGATGGCGCATGTGTTCGCCTGCAACGTTCCAAATCGCGAGCAACACGCAATGGCCTTCATGATCGCAAGCACCATCTTGGTGTGGTTGACCAAAATCGCCAAGCGTGATCGGGCCATCGGCGGCAGCAATGATTTCAGAAAGCAGAATCTCTTCAGCAGGACGAGCCAAAACGTATCCACCTCCGACGCCACGTTTTGATTTCACCAGACCTGCACCTTTGAGAACAAGCAAGATTTGCTCAAGGTAAGGCTGGGGAAGCGCGGTACGCGTTGCGATGTCGCGTACAGAAGTTGGTCCTTGATCTTCGGCGTGCAGGGCTAGCGACAACAGCGCTCGACACGCATAGTCACCCCGAGTAGATACACGCACTCTTGTAGTGTAGATCGGGTGCCTACGCCCCGAGTCCCCGACTACCAAGGTGGCTCAATTGCGGGGCTGATTCCCGCCCTGCTCGGACCCCGAGGGACTCAGGACATTCCTCAGTGGATGCCCGCATGTGTGCAGGGTGCAAACCAAGTGGTGCTGTTGGTGCTTGATGGCCTCGGCTGGCATCAGCTGCGCGAGCATCAGCAGCATGCACCGATGCTTGCAAGCATGCAAGGTAAATCCATCACCAGCGTTGCACCAACAACGACTGTCACCGCGTTGACTTCGATTGCAACTGGGCTGACACCTGGTGAACACGGAATGATGGGCTATCGCATTGACCTTGGTGGTCACGTTGTGCAAATGCTGAGATGGGGCGACGACAAAGGCGACTTACGCGCCACCTACCCGCCTGACTTGGTGCAACCGTGTCCGCCGTTTATGGGTGCTGCGGTACCGGTGTTGAGTAAGGCAGAACTTGAAGGATCGGCATTCACTGAAGCGCATTTGCGTGGTTCGCGACCAATGGGTTGGCGCGCGGCTTCGAGCATCGCTGTGCAAGTAGGTCAGTTGCTGCGTAGCGGTCAAAAATTTGTCTACGCGTATTACGACGGTGTTGACAAGATTGCTCACGAGCGAGGATTTGGCGAGTACTACAACGCCGAGTTGCGAAACGCTGATCGTATAGTTGCAGATGTTGCCGAAGCGTTGGTTCCAGGTTCGGTGTTATTGGTTACTGCAGACCACGGACAGGTACATGTGGGACAGAACACGCAGACTCCACATGCCGATGTGTTGTCGCGCATTACGCATCAATCCGGAGAAGGACGTTTCCGCTGGTTGCATGCAAAGTCCGGCGCCGAGCAGGACTTGCTGGAAGCCGCAAAGCAGCATCATGGAAAAGACGCATGGGTGGTGTCGCGAGACGAAGCCTGCGAACAACAGTGGTTTGGCAAGCGCGTTACTGACGTGGCGCGGAAACGTTTGGGAGACGTTGCTCTGGTGCCATTTACCGCTACCAGCTTTGACGAACCACTCGATTCTGGCTCGTATTCATTGGTCTGTCGTCATGGGTCGCTCACCGATGCGGAAATTGATGTTCCCTTACTGGCAATTGCACGCTGAGAAAGCCATACTTGCCTGACATGTCTACGAACGAAACGCCAAAAATACAGCCGAATGGCAGCCCCGAAGTGGTGGGACTTGATGTTCCGTTGCCACCGGTAGATGAATCAGTTGGCGTCACTGCTCCAGCCAAGGTCATGCGGATTGGTTCTATGATCAAGCAGTTGCTTGACGAGGTGCATTCAATGAACCTAGATGCGCCAAGTCGTGAACGTCTTGCAGAAATTTACGAGCGCTCAATCGTTGAACTCACGGAAGCGTTGTCGCCAGACCTCGCAGATGAACTGCGCACACTTGCCTTGCCGTTTCGCGATGGAGTAGTTCCGTCGGAAGGCGAACTCCGCGTAGCCAAGGCCCAACTTGTTGGGTGGCTTGAAGGATTGTTTCATGGCATTCAAGCGACACTCTTTGCGCAGCAAATTGCAGCGCGTCAGCAACTTGAACAGATGCGACAACTTCCAGGGTCTGCCGAACCAGGAATGGGTAACGATCGTCCTGGTACGTATCTGTAATGGCAGATTCGTTTACCCACTTACATGTCCACACCGAATTCTCGATGCTGGATGGAGCGTCGCGGCTTGATGAATTAGTTGGCAAAGCCGCAGCCGAAGGCATGCCTGCGCTTGGCATGACCGATCACGGCAATATGTATGGCGTCGTCGATTTCTATAAACAGTGCAAAGAAAAGGGCATTAAGCCAATCATCGGCACCGAGGCGTACATGGCTCACGAGCATCGCTCTGAGCGACCATCTCGACGAGGACGCATTGACGATTCCGGCGGTGAAACCGAAAGTGGGGGAAAGGTGTATTACCACCTCACCTTGCTTGCCGAAAACAACATCGGTTACAAGAACTTGATCAAGTTGTCGAGCCTTGCGTTTTTAGAGGGCTACTACTACCAACCGCGAATGGACTGGGAGTTGTTACAACGACACAGTAAAGGCATCATCGCAACAAGTGGGTGTCTGGGCGGTCACGTGCTACAGAAAATGCTGAAAGGCGACATCTCGGGTGCGGAGACCGATGCTGGTCGACTTCAGGATATTTTTGGGAAAGAAAACTTCTTCATTGAAATTCAAGATCACGGAATTGCCGAGCAGCACCAAACCAACCCACTTCTGATTGAGTTGGCAAAGAAAATTGGTGCGCCACTGGTTGCAACTAACGACACGCACTACACGCATCGTGAGGATCACGAGGCGCATGATGCTTTGCTGTGCGTGCAAACTGGTTGCACGATTGCAGATCCAAACCGCTTCAAGTTTGAAGGCACCGAGCACTACTTGAAGTCTGCACAGGAAATGCGCTATCTGTTTCGTGAAGTTCCTGCCGCTTGTGACAACACGCTGTGGATTGCAGAGCGCGCGGAAATTGATATTCCATTTGGTAATTCGGTATTGCCGCACTTTCCAATTCCTGAGGGCTTCTCGGGCGACGGTGATTATCTGCGCGACTTGGCATATAAGGGTGCGCACGAGCGTTGGGGTGAGAATCTTCCAGACTCGGTAACGCAGCGCCTTGACTATGAACTTGAAGTCATCGGGGGAATGGGATTTAGCTCGTACTTCTTAATTGTGTGGGATCTCATTCGCTATGCGCGCGAACAAGATATTCGTGTTGGCCCTGGACGTGGTTCTGCTGCAGGTTGTGCCATTGCATATTGCTTGCGCATCACTGACCTTGACCCAATTAAGTACGACCTCATCTTTGAGCGATTTCTGAACCCAAGTCGAATTTCGATGCCCGATATTGATATGGACTTCGACTCGCGCTACCGCGATCAAATGATTCGCTACGCAGCCGACAAGTACGGCCGCGATCACGTTGCGCAAATCATTACGTTCGGAACGATTAAGGCGCGCAACGCTGTTCGCGACGCTGCTCGTGTGCTTGGGTATCCGTACCCACTTGGCGACAAAATTGCCAAACTCATGCCACCGCTGGTGATGGGTCGCGACACCCCATTGAAGTACTGCTTTGAAGAAGACAGCAAGCACAAGGCTGGCTTTCAAGCGGCAGCAGACTTACGAGCACTCTGTGAGATTGATCCGGATGTAAAACGCATCGTCGATGTTGCGCGAGGGCTCGAAGGTTTGAAGCGTTCAGTAGGAATTCATGCTGCTGCGGTAGTAATAACGAAAGAACCACTGACCGAGTATCTGCCGATTCAGCGCAAGCCCGAACAGGGCCAAGCACCAGAAGACGCCCCGGTGGTAACGCAATACGAAATGCACGGCGTTGAAGACCTGGGCCTGTTGAAGATGGACATTCTCGGTTTGCGCAACTTGGACGTCATTTCAGATGCGAACACCATGATTCGCAAGACACGCGATGAACGATTCTCCATTGATGCAATTCCAATGGATGACAAAGCGACGTATCAGTTGTTGTCGCGCGGAGACACCATTGGTGTGTTCCAGTTGGAGTCCACGCAGATGCGCGCGTTGCTGAAGTCGCTCATTCCAGAGCGCTTCGAGGATCTGTCTGCTGTGCTCGCGTTGTATCGCCCAGGCCCAATGAGCGCGAACATGCACAATGATTTTGCCGACTATAAGAACAGTCGCAAGAAGATTCAATATTTCCACCCTGACGCGGCAGATGTACTCGGCGACACGTTTGGACTCATGATCTATCAGGAAAGCCTCATGCGCGTG
>Ga0222712_10006849_pt1 | contig 11173 bp, 27 predicted proteins | sample C33_657DmetaG_FD_165043 | JGI IMG/M metagenome (GOLD analysis project Ga0222712, IMG submission 165043) | Estuarine water microbial communities from San Francisco Bay, California, United States - C33_657D | ecosystem: Environmental > Aquatic > Marine > Unclassified | place: USA: California... | reverse complement strand
CTTGTGCGTCAAGAGATCCAAAGCATTGTTCGCAATGACTACTCCTTTAGCCGCCCTAACCGTAAGAGCTGGCATAGTGGTGCTATCCTCCCAGGTATGAAGGAAGCAACGACCATTGACGTAGGCATCAGCATTGATATGTCAGGTTCGATTGGTATGGAAGATGCTACTGTATTCCTTAGCGAAGTCAAGGGCATTATGGACCAGTACGAGGACTTCAAAGTCAACCTGTGGTGCTTTGACACTGAGATCTACAATCACCAAGAGATCAGTCACGATAACAGCGAAGACCTGTTGGACTACGAACCTCAAGGTGGCGGCGGTACTGACTTCGAAGTGAACTGGCAGTTTATGCGTGACAACGGTATTCAGCCTAAGAAGTTCATTATGTTCACTGACGGCTATCCTTGCGGTGGCTGGGGTGAAGAGGACTACTGCGACACTATCTTTATTGTCAAAGGCAACACTTCAGCAGAAGCGCCCTTTGGTCAGACTGTGATCTACGAGAAAGAGGCGGGCTGATTGGAGTGCCAGGGGATGTGGCATTTTAGCCACAGGCCCCGCTGCTATACGTGTGCGTACAGATACCCTACCTAGAGTAGGGTATCTTTTTAGATTGGTTGACAAAGATTCCAAAAGGCGGTATAATAGAAACATCGCAACAAGGAGCGCAGATGGCATACACGGTCTTCAAGCACAATCAGGAATACGGTCCGCGCAAGGGACTCGAAGGTCCTTTCCACTATCCCAACGGTCAGGTGCTCTACTACGATCCCAAGGCCGGCGAGTACTGGGATCCACGCACGGACTTCTACGTGGAGAACGAAGATGTGGCACGTTTGCAACAGTCAATCTTTGACCTCGTAAGGGGTTGACAGATTGGTCTTTTGGTTGTATAATACACTTACACTGAAACAATAAGGAGCGAAACTTATGTCTTATCACTCTATGTACGATCTTATCGATTCTGTACAATCCAAAACCCACCGCTTTGTCAACGACAATATGGACCTTGTGCCAGCTACCGATCTGGGTTTGGATATCCGTTGCGGTCGCTTGTTTGTCAGCGACGAAGGCATTGCAGTCAGCAAGGACCAGGATCGTAGCCTGCAATACTATGGTGGCTTCGAATACGTGGACAAAGACTACAGGCACGAGCTTGGTGACTTTGTGTTCTACAGCGTAGATGACGAGCGTGTGCGTGAGCACGTGGCAGAGTTTACTAACCAGGAGGAAGTAGAATGAAAGCATTTATCGCAGGTACAGTGTTTGGCCTAGTGTTGGCCACTGTGGGGTTCAGCGGCATTGCCCGTATGCTGGATCGTGGTGTTGACACAGTCAAAGAGAAGTCAGTAGAGATTGCACGATGAGGACCTTTGTTTTTACTCGACGCAGTATAATTGAAGAAATCTATACTGTCAAGGCCGAAGATGAAGATGAGGCTCTTGAGTTAATACAAGACGGTGAAGTTGATCCCAAGCAGGGTGAGTGGGTTGACTTCTACGACGAAAGCTACGAGCTAGAGTCAGTCAGCGACGAATTGGTAGATTTTTTAAATTCAAAGGAAATGGTATGAGCAAAATGGCAGAGCTGAGTTACGACATTCAGGAATTGTACATCGAAGGCCACAGTGCCAAAGTCATTGCAGTGATGCTGGACTGTCCCATTGAGATGGTGCTAGCAGAGCTTGAGGAAATGGGTGTGGCAGATGCGCCACAAGAGTACGACCCGTACAATACCCTGAACAGTTGAAAGGGCTTTATCCGTTCGGTTGACCTTTTGGCAGTTTGGGGTTATAATAACACATCAACAACGCAAACAGGAGCTGAAAATGGAACAAGTCCAATCCGCAGTTTTGGAAGCTGTCGCAGAAGCCGCTAAGGCAACCAATGACTTCTTGGCCAAGCATGGCGATCGTGATTGCTGTGGCTTTGCCTGGGTTACGGTCTACGAGAAGGGTTCGACCAAGATGGGTCGTGCGTTGATCAAGGCAGGCTTCAGCAAGGCCTACGGTGGCGGTCTGCAGATGTGGAACCCCAGTGGCAACCACACCCAATCGATCACAGCCAAGGAAGTGGGCGCAGAGGCGGCCGCTAAGGTGCTGACAGAGAAGTTGGGCGTGAAGGCCTACGCTGGCTCAAGGATGGACTGATGGAAGCCCTCCGGGAAACAACCGGGGGTCTTTTTCCAGCACACACCTACCTGCTGGAAGGGACCACCCTGGTTGCATACATCAAGAAGGGCGAATCAGAACCGTTCTACTTCAAGAATGGTATCAAAGGATTCGACAAGCGCGGTAGGAAGTTCGAAGCAGTTAAACCAAATCCATTTAAAGAAAAGAGTAAATCAAATGCAATCGCAGTCACTGGTTCTAAAGGTCAAATCTATTACGTCGATGCAGAAGCGGGAACTTGCACCTGCTCAGGGTTCCAATTTCGAGGTGCCTGCAAACACTTGGCAGAACATGGTAGTGTGGCTTAAAAACAACGGTTAATTTGGTTGACAGATTGGATGTTTGGCCGTATAATATACATATACTGAAACACAAAGGAGCGTGAAATGGCAAGACAGACATTCGATCAATACCTGGCAGAGTTCCGTGAAACCCAGCAGGCCATCAATGCGATGTCCGATTCGACTCACAAACTCTACGGCGACTATGCCTATGCCGCTGGCTACTTTGGCTCTATGATCGCTGATCTGGTTGCCCAACTGCCCAAGGCCAAGCGAGCCGAAGTTCGTGCCCAACTGTTGAAAACCGCAGACCAGCACCAACAAGAGTTTCTGCTCAAGGCCATCAAGGAGACTGTATGACCCCGGAAGAGTTCAACTACATCCGTAGGGCCGTGGTGGCTCTCGAAGAACCGATGAGCCTGATGGAACGCATCAAGGTTCAACGGACAATGGCACAGATCCTGACTAAGAGTGCCGACAAGATGGGTGATCGCTTTGTAGAAGAAGTTGATCACAGAATTGAGGTTAATCATTTGGTTGACCTTTTGAAAAAATGAGTGTATAATAAACACATACTAACAAGGAGCGACTATGCCAAATTGGTGTTCAAATCATATAACTGTGCGTGGCACAGACCAGGCTGAGATTCAACGACTGGCCAAGGCTTTTAGCGACGGCGGCCTGTGTCATGCTGTGATTCCTTGCCCACAAGATCTAACTAACACAGTGTCGGGCTTCTTGGGCAGTGGTGATGAGCAGGCAGCGCTGGAAGCAAAGACCAAAGCCAACATCGAGAAGTATGGTTACGGCAACTGGTATGACTTCCAGGTGGCCAACTGGGGCACCAAGTGGGATGTCACTTGCGACTCTGTAGAGATCGACGAAGATGGTCTGGGATTCAGTGGCACCTTTGAAAGTGCCTGGAGTCCACCGATCCGCATCGCTGAAGCATTGGTCGAACAAGGCTTTGAAGTGACTCTTTACTACTACGAACCCGGTATGGGCTTTGTGGGCAAGTTCGAAGACGGTTCAGATGACTACTACGAATACAGTGGTGAGAACTCCGCTACAGTGCGAGCCGCTATCGGTGATGAGCTAGACGATATGTTTGGCATCTCCGAGTCGATGGCTGAATACGAAGCAGAGAATGAAGAGGAAGAGCTCACTGAGTGGATCAAGGATGGTAAAGAGAAGTTAGGGTTGATTGCAGAATGAAGATTCGCAAGTTGGACAAAAGGTACAACGGCTATCAGTTCTGGACACACAGAGCTGAGCCGGGTCCACAACGCGGTCACGAGGCTAGAGGCAATGCATTGCTCAACTTCTACGATCAACGAGAGTACCTGACTCAGAACTTTGGAGTTGGTGCTTACATCGAAGAAGTTTGGGTATTGAGTCGCGCAGGTCGAGCGATTCCCTTGTGGGGATTCGACACAGATGGCAACATCTTCCTGCGTGAACAAGCCCTAACCAACTATATGCTAGCAATGGAGAAATGGAAGTGAGAACATTCAAGTTTATATTCAATGTAGAGTGCGCTGGACCGGGTGATGCTGATCTTGCCGCAGTCGAGAACATGATTGATTTGACCATGCAGGAATTGGTTCTGGATGATCAGTTCATCGATGCTCTAGACGAAAAGGAGGCGGTGACGATACAAGTTATTCCTGTTTTGGACAAATGAACGGTTGACACCAATCCAAATTGATGTTAACATAATGATAATGCCTAAGAAGGCAGAGATTTTAAACACACACACTTTTAAGGACTTTTGAAAATGGCTACCGATAAGAAATTTGCAGTTGCAGGCGTATCAACTCTTGAAGGCAAGACTAAGCTGCGCTTCGCCAACGATACTATGCGTATCAAGATTTTGGCTAAGAATGGCCACACCAACGTCGAGCTGGTCGAGCTGCCCAGCGAGATGACCAAGGCCGAAGCTGTCCAACATCTCAAGACTGTTGGCTTCGGTAAGGGCGATGCTGCTGTCGAAGCTGCTATCGCCTACGCAGAGAAGAAGAACCCAGCCCCCGTGGCTGCTAAGGCTACTGCCGTGAAGGCAGAGGCAGTTACCGCTTAAATCCGATTCGCTCCCGGTTGCGGTGACTTTAACACCCTACTGTACACACGTACAGTAGGGTTTTTTTCCGGTTGACAAGCGCCTATTTTGGCAGTATAATAAACACATACACACAAAGGAGCTATGATGGATATCAAACAGATCAACTCAGCGATTATGTTCGGCACCTGGACTGACATCGAACTTCGTAGTATGATTGATGCTGTGAAGTGGAACCGTGCCCAGCTTACTCAGCAGACCAAGCGAAGCCTGAGCATCGGAGACAACGTCAACTTCACATCAACCAAGCACGGACGCAACGTCACTGGGGTTGTGACCAAGATCGCTATCAAGTATGTCACTGTCAAGACTGCACAGGGCCTGTGGCGGGTGCCGGCTAATATGCTGACCAAGATAGAAGACCCGGAGTTTGCGTAAATAAACATATGAGCAGACTTGAATACTACTCAAGGCCCTTGGTGGCCTTTGATCCCAGCAACAAGGATCATAGACGTTACTTTGCCGAGTTCCAAACCAAACATACCTGGGGCGGCTGTCCGGTAAGGTTTATCTGCCCTGAAGATCACGGTGATCTGATCAGCCTGATGCAACGCAGCCTAATTCAATACTACATCGATCGCGAATTTCAATTCGCCCGAAAGAAGAAGAAATAATGGAATTCGATCTGTTCGCCTTTCTGCTAGGTTGTATCCTTGGCGCCTTTGTCGGCTACCGCGTCTGCGATCACATCCATAAGGCCATCTTGCCCGATCTGATGCAACGTTTGGGCGCCACTCCTGACAAGCTGGAGCAGGTCATGCAGGATCTTAAGAAGGAAATCGGCCAAGAAGAAGGCCTAGACAACGTCACCGAAATCAACATCAAGGTTGAGCAACACGGTGAACAGCTCTATGTGTTCCGTAAGAGCAACGACGAGTTCCTAGCCCAGGGTCGGAACTACGAAGAGCTGCTCAAGATCCTACAGTCAAAGTTCAAAGATGTCAAGTTCGCTGTGAGCAAAGAGGACGGCGCAGAGCTACTGGGCTTGATCAAGGATAACCCTACAAGCTAAAGGGTTTCTTACATTTTGGTTGACAGATTGGGCCACTTGCGTTATAATACACACATACGCAAACAAAAGGAGCTCAAATGTTTACAAACTGCATTGCTTACGCTAAACTAGTTTACAACAAAAAACTTAAAGCCTACAAAGTGCAAATTGCTTTTAATGTGCATAAAAAGCTAGTAGGCGAGGAAATTAAGTATGTGTTTCCTGTGCAAAAACAATGCAACTATGTTAGCGGGGACTTACTTGCAGACAACTTGCAAAACGAGGTAGAGCGCACTGTGGCTTCTGCGCAACAACACTTGCGTACAACTAACATTGTATTTGTAGACTAACGTGTAGGGTTATTAGCACAGCACTTGCATTTTGGACAAGGCTGTGCTATAATAAACACATAGCAACAAAGGAAACACAATGTACCGAGTAACAGCAACACTAAAAACAAATGGCAATGGCTACTGGAGCCGCAAAAAAGCTAGTGTAGAGATTACACATTTGCAACTTGCATACACAAACGACGAATTGGACTTCGGCGAACTGCGTGTTTACTTTAACACAAAAACTTGGGATGTCAACACAGACGGCCTTATATACACAGACAAACAGTTTATGAGAGAGCTTAAAGAGCTGCTTACTGCTAAGGGCTTTGACGCTAGCGATGTAAGCTACAGCGAGCAGGGAATGCAAGGGGACGCCTACGTTAGCTGTGACGTGGGAGAGTGTTTTATTAATACATTTATGCAGAACGCATAACAACAAGAAGCCCTACTAACACTAGGGCTTTTTGCATTTTGGTTGACAATTTGGCTCGACCGTGTTATAATTAACACATAGCAACAAAGGAACACTATGTCAGATCACAAACGCAAACTCGACAGCTTAATGCTACAAATACAAGACCTCTTAGACCAAGCAGGTCTCGACGAACACGAGCCAATACAAAATGCGTTTAACGCACTTGCCTGCGAGCTCGACGATGTTGTATATCCCGAGACCCTGTAGGGTCTTTGGTTGACAGATTGGACAGAAGGCCGTATAATACACATATGAACAAAACAAATACATTTCTTAAGTGGATCGCAACGGCGATCTTGATTGTGGGCACTGCGGTCAACGGACTGGGAATGTATCCCGAAGGTCCTGCACTCTTGGTCCTAGGCGGCTTTATTTGGTTGATCGTTGCCATCAGGATCAAAGACGCTCCCCTGATCGTGACCAATCTGGTGATGAGCACCGTGGGACTGGCTGCCATAGTCTACACCCTGCACACACAGCAAGTGGCCTTTGACGCAATGGGCGAGGCTCAGCAACTGCGCGAACAACTCCGTGCAGAGGAACCAAAATGAGCGGTTGGGTAGTCTACGACGAGCGTTCGGGCCATATGCAGAAGTATTACAAGCTGGCTGCAACTGCCAAACGAATCGTCACACAGCATAACACAGAACGAAGCTACGATTGGGGCAACGGCAGCGTCTATACCTATCATCCGGACCGAACTTGGGCCTGTTGCAGTTATGCGGACTACGAGGGCATCTTGATGGGTCTACGTGGGGACAAGTTCCGGATGTGGCAGTTCGTAAAGAATAACCCAAACGGTTGACAGGGCTTTCCAATCCTGCTATAATAGACACATAGTAAGGAGCAAAGATGACCACAGTGGCAAAGATGAATGGCAAGTTGGTAGAGATCGTCAAGGTTGTTGACGAAGTCAAGTTCAGCAACCGCCGTGGCTGGGTTATGATCTGCTTGGACTTTGAGCAGGCAGAACGCAAGAAAAGCCAGTTTAAGTGGTTGCCCGCAGACACTCGATTTGAATGGGTCAAAGAGTTCTGTTTTGGTTGACAGCCTGTCCAAAAGATCGTATAATAGACACATAGTAAGAAACAAAGGAGCGAACAATGACAGCAATTACCGTAGCACAAATGATTGAGATCCTGAGCCGCTTGCCACAGGACCTGCCCGTAGAGATGGGTATGAACATGGAGTATCAAAGCCCTGTGGAAGCAGATATGATCGAAGTGTTTACTACACACGAAGGCCGCCAGTTCGTGTACATTACAGATACCCCAGGGTATTGAAGCTAATAACCCGGGTGGTTGACGGGTTATCATTTTGGTGTTATAATACATACATATTAACAAGGGAGCGACAAAATGGCTAAAGTAAACTATGACGCATTTCAGAGCTTTGACATCAACGAAGCCTGTGATCACTTTGACAGTATGGACCAGCGTGCCTGGAAGAAGATTGGCAAGTTCATCGTAGCAGACGGACAAGAGTACGTGGATGTTATGGAGAACCACTTTGACTTTGAGGACACCGCAGATGGCGAGTACGCGGCCTTTGACGCAGGTGTTAAGTATGCTCTTACTAAGATGAACCTGGCCTTAGAAGCCGCAGGTATAGACATTGAGATCAAAGAAGTAGACCTTGTTGAGTCTATGGGCTTTATGTTAGTACGCACTGACGATGACCCAGAATCCTTTGTCAAACGAGCACTAAAGAAGCCCGTGTTGATGGTAGAGAGCTGGGTAGACTAATTTGGTTGACAGGGCCTAAGAACCCTGTTATACTACACACATACACACAAAGGAGCAGATATGACACAGTTGTTTAAGGTCAAGTTGGGAATGGTAGCAGTGATCACAGGCATCGTAGGCGCTATGATGGGCGTGGGCGGTGTAGAGAACAGCACCAACGCACAAGAGCTGATCACAGCAGTAGGTGTAGCCGTTACTAGCCTTATGCTTATGTACCTAGGTACCTTGCTGGTCAAGGAGGAGATCTAAATGATCCGGCTAGAAGGACTGAGCAAACAGGACATCCAGATCTGCAACCTACTGTGGAACTGCGATAGCCTAGAGGATGTAGAGCGTATGGTTAACGCTATGCCGCCCGCATACAAACAACGTGCCCAAGTTATGCGTGAGCTTATGACAGCAGCACAGCTAGATCAAGTGGAGATTGTAGATGAAGCTGTTACACAGTATTTGCACAGTATTGCTAGCCGCTAGCACTGTAGCAGCTACAGGCTGCGCTACACACGATCGCAGAGATCGTCCGTGGGATCCTCCTGCAGGCTCAGGTCGCAGTCTTCACGATGTCCTACCGAACTGGGAAGGCAATGGTTCGAGAGAGATGATGGACCGAAGGTGCCCTGCCAGCCAGAGGTGGACGGTCAGAGGTTGTGGCTGATGGTGGTCGGTGGGTAGGGGGGTGGCCGGTATACGTGCATAGTGTTGTATAATAGCAACAGTATGGTAGCAAATCACCACCCTGAAACGATAAGTACTCCACCCAAATTTTTTACGCGACCAATTTTTTTGGACCCTGCAGCCTTTTTCTAGTAAATACGCTATATGGACAACAAGGCCTATTCACAGTATCAAGCTACTCAGCCCAAGTTCTCTGCACCAGAACGTGCGGAAGCTCCCCCGCCATTGGAACTTTCCACAGTGGAGATCACCATTCTAGTCGTTTTTATTGCGCTAGTAGTCTGGGCCATTTATCGCATTATAAAGAATTTTCGCAAATAAAAAACCCTAGTACTCAGCTAGGGCGTGTTCTGCGGGCACATCCCGCACAGTAGATTCAGCAGTGATCAACAGCGTATCAGTTTGGAGGATTCTCCAAATGACACATTTGTTTGGTACGCTTATACATAATCGTCCCTCCTGTTGTATCTGTATTTAAGGTCATTGTCAGAAAACCCATAAATAATCATATGAAAAGCTTCGAATACTTTGGTTCACACTATACAGAGTTTTTTGCCTGGTGGCCTCGTAAGATGACTTCAGGACAGTGGGTATGGTTAGATCCCTACTTTCTAAGGCCAGATCGCAACGGTCATGGCATCCTGCTTTCATTTGAAGAAGTACGCTTAGAAAACTCTGCTCCCCCCAAGTGAACCGCAGTAGGCAAAGGATTGGCCTACAAGTCTATACTAGGGTAGATCTATGCTGGTAGATCATTAACTACTCTGATAACTCCACCCAAAAAACCGCTTTTACCGCGCTGCTTCGCTGGCGCTTCGCGCTTTCTAAGGACACTCAAACTTGCCCCACTGTGTAAATACACTAGTTGGGAGAGCAGATTGTTATTAGTCTATCTAGAACAATTACAAGCACCGCAAAGACAGTTATTGGCTTCGTGGCAGCGATCAGTACACTATTGGCCTAGATCGCAGACCACTAACTTTCAATATGACTACAGTATAGTAACTGATTGGTGGTTGTTGTTTTCAAATCCCCTATACGCAGATATATGGCTAATGAAGTATTCAGAACACACTCGCATAGTTAAAACACTATTTGATGAATAAATACACGTATGACATATACTAAACCCTGGACAGTTCTAGATTCCGCAACAGAAGACCCTTGGCATTCCTGGCTTATGATCAATGCTCTTTCTGGACTAGAGTATCAGATCTTATACTGGGAAGATCGCATTGAGCTAGAGTTTTTTGATCTAGATCGTGCCCAGGAATTTGCCCTAGAATTCGGACTATAAAATGACACAACAATATCTAATGCCCAAAGCCCGTAATATGCTCACAGGGCAGACTGTGATGGAAAAAGATCTTTCAGGTAATAAACTGGAACTGCGTCAACGATCCGTGGCACAGGCACAGGCTGATCGACTAGCTGACAAAATGTCACGCACTACCAGTCAACCTTGGACTGGCTTTGTAGACACTTATACTCCCACTAAACTCGGCTGATCACTGAAATTTTGGTCCGCAGACCCAACCCACTAGACTGTGCCTAGTGCCCTCGGTCAAGGGAGTCACACGGTGCATCAACCAACTGGGAAAAGCTATAAAAGTTCCCTGAGTTCTTTTGGTCTCTGCCCAGGTTTCTCCGCCACTGTTCATTTCAAGGTCGCAGCCCCGATAGCTGTCGGGATCGGATAATTGCAGAGAAAAACTTAATTTCCTTAGATGCAGTCCACTGAGCATCATATCTATGTGACCGTGATAGTGGTCATTGGGTTCTTGGTAGATAGTATACTGTAGGGCTTCGATATAGTCTAGTTTATATTCCCAGAACTGTTTATTCACAGTGTTTACCGCATCTGTGAGCCGTTGATATATCCAGGCAGTTTGGGCATTGCTGCTGTCTATCCAGGCCAAAGTATTTTTTCTAAGTTCAAGGTCAATGCCCCCAGCGCCGGGCAGGGCAGCACCTACCTGTGCAGGCTGTGCCACCAGTGATGTGCCGATTTTTTTAATTTGTTCACATTCTTGGGCTGTGAATAGATTATCAATAAAAGCCCAGGATTCGTTGTGATGGTATTTGAGATACCAGGCAGCGGAGGGCAGTGGGTTAGTCATAGTGATCCTTGTGTTGACCTAATAGTTATGTGATTTTATTATCTGGTCAGTTATTCGTGACTAAATATTTCACTATGAATACACTACAAATAACCTGGGCCCTAGCGGCCTTTACTGCATTAATTCTAGTATTATACACACACATTGGATGGCGGAAACTGCGCGAAGTCTATGGTATGTGGTTTACCAGAGAATATTGGACAGACTACAATACTGTGGAATTTCTCAGCTGGGCTGCCAAGGCTGTGATCATTGTTCC
>Ga0222712_10006848_pt1 | contig 11174 bp, 10 predicted proteins | sample C33_657DmetaG_FD_165043 | JGI IMG/M metagenome (GOLD analysis project Ga0222712, IMG submission 165043) | Estuarine water microbial communities from San Francisco Bay, California, United States - C33_657D | ecosystem: Environmental > Aquatic > Marine > Unclassified | place: USA: California... | reverse complement strand
AGTTGGCGCAACTGCGATCGCACCGCTCGGCGAGACACTCTTTGTTGCGGCGGGCGATCAGGTGCTTCGCGTCACCAACGGAGTCTTGGAGGCAACCGCGTCAGTGCGCGGCGCAACCGATCTCACTCTCGTTCAAGCAGAGGGGGAAGATCGACTCGTTGCCTCTGGTGAAGACGGTATCACTGTGATGAGTGCAGACGATTTAAGCGGCGCGATGGTGAGCGCACGACCCGGTGGTTCGCGCAGCGTTACTGTGGTGAACTGGTTTGACACACCACGAATCTATACAGCAACTGCAGATGAAATTGTTGTGTACACGATCCGCGAGAGCGGTGCCGCATACGAGACGGAGAAGATTGCAATCCCCGGCGCCACTGCGATCGTGGCAAACAACGCAACGCGGATCATTCACGCCGTCGCGCCTGGTGCAACGGGAGCCGCACTCTGGAGCATTGAGCCAAACGGTAACGCGCGATTCGCTGACGTCCCACTTGGTAGTGAACGCGGTGATAGCGCAGCATCAACGGAGATTGTGGGCACTGCGCTCGACGCCTCCTCTGAGCTACCGAACGGCGGCCGTGGTGAACTGTTGGTCGCCTGGCCAGGCGGAGAGATCGCACAGCTCTCCGTTGGCGACCTCACGGCAGGATGGCGATGGCCCGGTGTGATCGCTGGCGCACTGGCGGCGGCGCTCCTCGCCCTCCTCGCGCGACTCCTCACGGAGCGTCGCGATGTGGCGGCGCTTGTCGGCACCCTTGCACTCCTTGACGGCGCCGGGTTTGTGCAGAGCCGTATCGGCATGAACGACGTCTACTTACTCGCCGCACTACTCGCCGCATGTTGTGCATTCGTTGCATGGCTGCAAGGTCGAGTGCACACCACACGTTCGCGAGCACTCCTTCTGCTCGCCACAGGGGCAACGCTCGGCGTGGCGCTCGCGAGCAAGTGGGTGGCGATCTACGGGATCGGCGCGCTCGGAGCCGCCTGGCTCTCACGCAGCGCTGGAGGAAGAGCTGTTCTGGTGGGCGGACTCGTTCTTTTTGGAGCACTCCTTCTCCCCCCCGCGCTTGCACGGAGTGCGGAGAGCACGCGCATTCCGAACCTCCCCTTCCTCTTGGTGGCGGTAGCGACACTGGCTGCTACAACCGCCGCCGCCTGGCGCGCTGGGCTTCTGCGTCGCGCAGACCTCTCGCTACACGCCGCGCCGCGCTTCGCCGCGTTTAGTGGCGAGGCGCTCCTTGTTGGGTTCGCGCTCGTTGCACTCCCGCTCGGCGTCTACCTGTTGAGCTACGTGCCGTGGGCGGCGCTCGGCAACCAGATCGTTCCAGGATGGCCGCTAGGGAACACAGGGCAGACGCTCATTGACCTCACTGAATCTATGTATCGGTATCACGACACGCTGCGCGTTGCGCACGCTGCAAGCTCACCCTGGTGGGCGTGGCCACTCGACCTGAAGCCCGTCTGGTTCTCTCAAGAGAGCTACGCAGCGCTCGGCGCGTGGACCGGCGCCGTCTACGACGGTGGCAATGTTGTCTCACGTGTGCTTGGCGTTGCGGGAACCGTGTGGATCGCACTGCAGGCGTGGAGGCAGCGAAGCATCGGGTTGGCGAGCGTGCTGATTCTCTACTTCGCGCTTTGGCTACCGTGGGCGCGCATTGATCGGGCAGCGTTCCAGTATCACTACTTCCCGTCGTCGCAGATTGCACTGATCTGTCTCGCACTCTTGCTCGCAGATCTTCGACGCGGAGACGCGCTCGCCGCGCGCCTCACGCGCATCGGACTGGGTGCACTGGTAGTTGTCGCCCCACTCCTCTGGGCGCTTACCGCGCTGCTCTGCTCTGCCGCCGGCGTCCTTGATGTCTACGCAGAGAGTCAGGTCTGCACCGCTGGCGGCTTTGCAACACCTGGCCCGATCATTGGCGCAGCGCTGCTCATCCCCGCCGCGTACGTCGCCTGGTCGATCCAGCGCGTCACAGATGCGCGGCGCATCTTCCGTTGGGCACTCATCTCAATCACTGGCGTTGCGCTGATCTGGTATCCGAACTGGTCAGGGCTTCCACTACCAACTGGCATCCATAACTTCTATCAAGGGATTCTCCCAACATGGACGTGGGCGTTCCAGTTTGGCGTGACGCTCGAGAAGCCAGACGAGGCTGCAGCAGCTGGCGACGGAACGCTACTCGTACTCGCGCTGCTCGCAGGCGTTGTGCTACTCACCTACGCTCTGCTCAAGCGCATGAGCAGAGGTGAACTCAACCAAGATCGCGCGAAGCGGAACACCATCGGTCGCTAGGAGTCGCTCAACTCCGGCTGGAAGCGCAACCGCTTCGCCGCTTGCAACACGCTGACGCTCGTCGGCAAGTGCGAGCCAGCCACCACCCTCAATAACGATCAGCAGGCCGTCGTTAGGACTACGAATCGGTCCAAGTGCGGCGCGGTCGCTCAGCGCAATCTCGGTGATGTGCGCGTTTGCGCCTGCGTGAAGGAGTGCGCTGGCAACGCCGATCGCGCCAGCTTCGCGTTCTGTGCGGCGGTTACCGGGACCGAAGCGGCGGATCTCCACCGCGTGGAGCTCAGCGCTTCTTGCTGCCGCTGCGGCGGTTTGGACGCTTGAGCGTTGCCTCAATACCGTCGCTCACCTGGCGCCGCGCGCGTAGCGCTGCTTCGTGTGCAGCCTCACCAGCGAACTGTGGTGGGAAGCGATTCACGACGGTGTCGCGCAGCAGGTAGAAGCCAATCAACGTGGTGGCAATTGGGAAGATGCCGTACCACTGGAATGCGGCGTAGATGAGATTGAGGCCGAAGGTGGTGACGCCGATCCAGAGCAGGTACTCCCACTCATCGCCGAGCACGCCTCTGGCACGCGAGCCGCGCGTTGCAACCGCATACGCAACGATCGTCATGATGAAAAGGGCGAGGTTGACCATCCAGAACGGCGTATAGAAGGTGCCGAGTCGCGCGTTCAGTGCAACGAAGAGATACTCCCAGGGCCACTGCGCCATTGCGTTACCTCATGCTTCAGTTGATCCGACAAGGGGTCGGCTCGCTTGACGAGTATGCCATCATCGCCCCCATGCGGGTCCTCGTTGTCGCCACTCCAGCAGCGCCTGCGGTCACACGCTTGGCGCCAACGCTCGCCACACTGCTCGCGCACGGCGCCGAGATCTACGCTCACGAGCCGCTCAGCACGGAGCTCGCCCGCGAGGGGATCCCCCACACTCCGCTGAACGCCACGGCGCTCGACGCCACCATTCGCGGCCTCACGGCGGCCGACCTTCTTATTGCGCCGCTCGGCCCGGGCGACGTCCGCGAACCACTCGCCGTGGTTGCCCGTGCGCTCAGCCTTGGAGTAAACACCCCGCTCATCCTGGTCGACCCGGCGGACGCGGGTGACCTGATTGGCGCCATCTCGCTGGCGCGCGGCGGTGGCGAAGCTGACGGCGTAGTGGGCGGCGCGGTGGGCGGCGTAGTGGGCGGCGCCGCTCGTGACCGACTGACGCAACACGCCGCATTTGCGGTAGCGGCCGCACTCGCCCCAGCAGCACGCGGAAGCGACCAACTACCAGAACGCGAAATCATCCTTCTTGAGCGGGTGCGCAACTTTGCACACGGTGAAAATCCGCACCAACAGGCCGCCGCATATCGGCGCAGCGATCAGCCAACGGCAGGCCCACTCAGCGCGCAGCTCGTCCAAGGAGCAGAGCCAACCCTGAACGATCTTCTCGACCTTGATGCTGGCGCGCGTCTCGTTGCCGACCTTCCAATCCCAAGTGCGGCACTGATCCGACACACTGATCCGATCGGCGTTGCAACCGCAGAGACGCCGCTTGGCGCACTCCGTCGCGCACTTGAGACCGACAGCGTTGCAACATCAGGCGCCATCATTGCGCTCAACACACCAATTGATCAGGCAGCAGCGGCAGAGATTGCAAACGGGAGTTATGAAGCGGTCGTCGCGCCTGGAGTTGCAGATGAGACTGCGGCAAGCACGCTCGCAACGCGAAAAGATCTCCGTGTACTGATCTACAGCGCAGCACACCCTACAACGCTTGACATCATCGGACTAAGCTCTGCAGTCTTCCTCCAAACGCCAGACCACGGCGCAATAGAGCGCGCGGAGCTACGCGTGGTGACGGAGCGACGTCCAACACTCGAAGAGCTCACCGATCTCCTCTTTGCCTGGCGCACCGTGCGACATGTTCGCTCGAACGCAATCGTCGTTGCGCGCGGAGCCGCAACGCTCGGCATTGGCGCGGCGCAGGTGAATCGCCGCGTTGCCGTTGAGATTGCGCTGCAGCGCGCCGGCGATCGCGCACGCGGCGCGGTGCTCGCAAGTGATGCCTACTTCCCGTTTGCAGAGGGGATCAGCGCCGCGGCGGCAGCCGGCATTACAGCGGTGGTGCAGCCGGGCGGATCACGACGCGATGCGGCGGCGATTGAGATCGCAAACCGAAACGGAATGGCGATGGTCTTCACCGGCCGTCGTCACTATCGGCGCTAGCGATGCGACGTATTCAATGAGTAGCGAACTTGACCTGCGCATCAACGCGGAGATTACCGAAAGCGGACCAATATCGTTCTCACGATTCATGGAACGCGCGTTGACAGAGCCTTCCCTTGGCTACTACGTAACGGAGCACATACGAGCCGGTCGCGAAGGTGACTTCATCACAGCACCAGAACTGCACTCGCTTCTCGGTTCCGCACTTGCGCGCATGGCAACGGAAGTCTGGCGCAGGGTTGGCGAACCCGCGCGATTCCGCTGGGTTGAATACGGCGCGGGATCGGGGGCACTCGCTCTTGCGTTGGTTGCACAGCTGCGCCGTGACAAATTACCGCTGATTGATGCACTGGAAATGCAACCAATTGATGTGAATACATTTCGTAGTGAGGAGTTACGCAATGCAATAACTGACCAGCAGCAGAACGGCGCGCCAAATATTGTTGGCGCCGATGCGCCACCAGTTGCTGGGATGGTGGTTGCCAATGAGTATCTTGATGCGCTCCCATTCAACATTTATGTTGGTCGCGCTGCCGCTGCGCACGGAGTGTCAGAGCGGTGTGTTGGGCTCGCAGCGGATGGCGTAACGAGAGTGTGGGTTGAGCGAGATCTTGACGCGAGCGAGGCGCAGCGCGTAACAGAGCACTTCGGCACACCACTTGTTGAGGGGCAGCTGGCTGAAGCCTGTTTTGCATTTGATACGTGGCTCCGCGAAGTGACAACACGAGTGACGAGCGGCCTTGTGGTGGTGATTGATTATGGGCGCGATGGCGTGACGCTCCGCGACGCGGCGAGTCGGATGGCGGGGACGGCGCTCGCCTATCAGGGTCACCGTGCCACCACTGATCTGCTGAGTGAACCGGGTGAACGCGACCTCACCGCGCATGTGGACCTCACCGCACTGCGCAAGGCCGCCGCCGCCGCGGGGCTCCAGCCAGTCGCCTCCACCAGCCAGGCGGCGCTGCTCGCCGGGGCAGGTTTGGACGACGAGATCGACCGACTGCGACGGGGACCCGAGGCGACCCTGGAGGGGGCGATCGCCCTTCGCTCCGCCATCGCCCACCTGATGAACCCGCGCGGCATGGGGGGCTTCGCCGTTGAGCTCTTCGCTCTCGGCACTCCTGAGCACAAATCACGCATGGCGGACCCCACCAATCCGCTCCCTGGAGCGGCGGCTCCGATTCGCCCCCTCTTGTAGAATCCTCGCAGGATCCACCCTTCGTCCCGCACGGGGCGCAGCGCGGGAGCAGGGGTCCAACAGAGGAGCTGCATGAACGGACTCTGGTACGTCCTCGGCTTCGCCGGCGCGGGTGTCTCGTTCGTCTTCTTGACGATCGGTATCGCCTGGCTGATCTCCCACCGCACCCGCGGAAGTCGCGGGAAGCAGGTCCCCTACGAGTCTGGCATCGACACCTATGGCGACACCCACGGTCGCTTCGGCCTCTCCTTCTATCTCTACGCACTCCTCTTCGTCGCCTTCGACGTTGAGATCGTCTTCATCTACATCTGGGCACTCAACTTCAAGGTGCTCTTGATGGACGGACTTATCTCCATGGCGATCTTCATCGGCATCTTGCTCATTGGCCTCGGCTACGCCTGGCGCAAAGGGGTGCTCTCATGGCGATGACGCGCGATCCGAAGAAGGGGCTCCAAGCGCCGATCGTTACGCCGAATACGCTCTGGACAACTGATGATCCGCGCGCGTACGGCGGCGTCCCGCTTGCGCAACATCCAAACCTTGAGCTTGCACGCTACGACGCAACCGGAGATGGACGCGTTGATGATGCGCGTTGGAGTGGCGCGCTCGGTGCAGTTCCAACAAAAGCGGACATCGTCCTTGATCTGATTCGCGCAAACAGCCTCTGGCCACTCCTCTCCGGCCTTGCATGCTGCGCGATTGAGATGATGTCCACCGCAACACCAAAGAACGACATTGATCGTTGGGGGATGTTCCCCTTCCGTGCATCGCCGCGCCAGGCGGACGTGTTGATTGTTGCGGGAACACTCACAACGAAAATGGCAGAGCCACTGATTCGACTCTGGGAGCAGATGCCTGAACCGAAGTGGGTTGTTGCAATGGGAGACTGCACCTGTTCCGGCGGTCGCTACAAGCGCAGCTACTCAGTAGTACAGGGGATTGATCGCGTCATGCCGGTTGACGTCTACATTCCAGGCTGCCCACCACGACCAGAGGGGCTTATCTACGGCATGATGAAACTGCAGCAACTGATTAAAGATCGTCGCGGCCACTGGCCAGAGCGCGCCATTGGCCCAACCGTTCCGGACGGCATCTGATGGATCGCGCACTCGCGTCGGCGCTACAAGAGCGATTCGGCGCAACGCTACTCGCGCCTGTGCGCCAGCGATTTGATGAGACAGAGATTCGCGTCAGTATCGCCGATGCAATTCCAACACTTCGCGCACTCCACGACGAGCCAAACTTCGCCTTTGAGATACTGATTGATCTCTGCGGCGTAGATACGGGCGAAGAGATGCAGATTGTCTATCACCTCTCATCATCTACAACGGGCGACTGGCTGCGCGTGATTGTCCCTGGCGTTGATCGGAGCGCACCGCGCGTGAACTCACTCGTCTCACTTTGGCCTGGCGCTGAGTGGATGGAGCGCGAAGCGTACGACATGTTCGGCATCATCTTTGAAGGGAATCGCGACCTGCGCCGCATCTACATGCCAGATGACTACCTGAGCCATCCGCTACGGAAAGATTTCTATTTGGCCGACGATGCATCGCGCTCGCCTGCGGCAGGCGTGCGCAACATGGAGCGCGCAGGAACGCCAGCTGACGCTACGCGCGCAACCGCGCTGCGCAAGAGTTCGGGGGCATAGTTATGACAACACAGCAGACGCGCCCGTCACTTGACGATCCACGGATCGCGATCCCGTCCACCTCTGAGTGGTACGAGCCAGCGCCAACGGCGCAGACCGAGCGTCAGGCGGAGTTCCTTAACCTTCGCGACGGCGAGATGTTCATCAACATGGGACCACAGCACCCGTCAACACACGGCGTGCTGCGCATCGTGGTGAAGGTGAACGGCGAGCAGGTGGTGGACCTTGATCCCGTGCTCGGCTACCTGCACCGCGGCGTAGAGAAGCTCTGCGAGAACGCCGACTACCACCAGGCGATCTGCTACACCGACCCGCTCGAATACGTCGCCTCCCTCTTCTGTGAGGCGGCCCCTGTGGCCGCCTTCGAGAAGCTGATGGATGTGGAGGTGCCGCGCCGCGCCCAGTACATTCGCGTGCTCACCATGGAGCTGAACCGCATCGCCAGCCACACCCTCTTCCAGGGCTGGATGGCGCTCGACCTTGGCGGGATCACGCCGATCCTCTGGTCGTTCATTGAGCGCGACGAGATCGTGGACATGCTCGCGGCGCTCACCGGGCAGAAGCTCCTCTACAACTACTACCGCATCGGTGGCGTGAACGGCGATCTCAATCACGAGTTCATGAGCCGCCTCGGCAACTGGATGAGTCGCGCCGCAGCGCAGATCGACTCAAACACTGGCCTAATAAACGAGAACGAACTCTTCGTGCGTCGCACGCGCGGACTCGGAACGCTTGATCAGGCTACGGCGCTACGCATGGGAGTTACCGGCCCGAACCTTCGCGCAACTGGCGTTCCGTTCGACCTGCGACGCGATCATCCGTATCTCGTCTACCCAGAGTTGGAGTTCAACGTGCCGACGCGCGACGAAGGCGACTCGCTTGCGCGCTACATGGTGCGCATCGACGAGATTCGTGAATCGATTCGCATCATCGACCAGGTCCTCCACGAAATGCCAGACGGTCCAGTGATGGCAAAACTTCCGCGACTGATTCGACCACGACCAGGCCGCGCCTTCGGCGCGGTAGAAGGGCCGCGCGGCGCATACGGCGTGTATGCAATCTCCGACGGCACAGACCAGCCGTTCCGCATGCGCATTCACGATCCGTCATTCGTTCATCTACAACTTGTTGGACCACTGACGCGCGGCAATCTGATTGCCGACACGATGGCGGTTATGGCGAGCCTTGATCCAGTGATGGGCGGAGTGGACAAGTGAGCAGCGCACAGATGGCCTGGTCGCGACTGACGCCAGGCGGACGCGCACTCGCCGTACTCCTCCCAATCCTGTCAATTGGCGGCGCGGCACTTACCGCGCTCTTGATTGTTGCTGGGCCGTTTATTGGTGCAACGATCGGCGCAAACCTTCCGATCGTTCGATTCCTCGCCGCGTCGGTGATCACCTTCCTTGTGACGGTTCCTGTTGCATTTCTCTTGATCTACATGGAGATGAAGATCATTGCGCTGATGAACCTGCGCATCGGGCCAGATCGCATCGGACCAGCTGGCGCGGTGATGAGCGTTGTGCACGGCCTGAAGGTGTTGATGAAGGAAGACTTCACGCCGCCAAGCGTTGATGTTCCGGTCTTCACGCTCGCCCCTGTTGTTGTGTATCTCGCAAGCTTCATGACGGTGATGGTGATTCCATTTGCGCCAGACCTTACCAGCGCTGGGCTTGAGTTCGGCCTTCTCTACTTCTTCGCTATTGGCGGTCTTGGTGTTGTTGGTTTGATGATGGCCGGCTGGTCCTCATTCAATAAGTACTCACTCCTTGGCGGAATTCGCGCCGCAGCGCAAGCGATCAGCTACGAGATTCCACTGACGCTCTCCGTTGTCGGCATCATCATTCTTACGGGCACGCTCTCGCTGCCGAAGATCGTTGAGGCACAGAGCGGCTCGCTGCTTGACTGGTTCATCTTCCGCCAGCCACTTGCGGCGATCATTTTCTTCATTGCGATTACCGCCGAAGCAAACCGCACACCATTCGACAACACCGAAGCAGACCAGGAGATCGTTGCCGGCTTCGCAACGGAGTACTCCGGGATGCGCTTCGGCTTCTTCTTCTTCGCCGAATACGTCAACGTCTTTATCGTCTCAGCACTCTTCTCCGCGCTCTTTTTGGGCGGCTCCAACGCGCCGATCAACCTTCCGTTCCATCCGGAGATCAACGTGAACCTTGGGAGCCTCGGCGTCATGCTGCCGATCCTCGCCGGCCTCGCCCCAGTGGCAGGGACGCTTCTCTTTGCTGCCCCGATCTTTATGGCGAGCTCAAAGATCAAGGGCTGGCAGGCGCTCCTCGGCGGCTTCCTGATCTTCGGCGCCGTCTCCACGGCAGCGATCGGCTTCTGGGCCTGGGCGATGCTTCCCCCGATCGCCGACCTCCTCTTCTTCTTGCTGAAGACCTTCGCGCTGATCTTCACCTTCGTCTGGATGCGCGGGACGCTGCCGCGCGCACGCATCGACCAGCTGATGGGCTTCGCCTGGAAGTGGCTCCTCCCAGCGTCGCTCCTCAACCTTTTCGCCACGGCCGCCGCCGTGCTGCTGACGTCATAAAGGGGGAGTGATGGCACGAATTCCAGGCTCAGGAATTATCCGCGGGATGGGCCTCACGCTGACCCGCTTCTTCCAACCGAAGAAGACGGTGATGTATCCAGAGGTGAAGCCCGACATCCCGCCGCGCAACCGTGGCCGTCTCGAACTCGTCACCGACGAGCGCGGCACGCTGAAGTGCGAGACCTGCTTCCAGTGCGCACAAGCGTGCCCAATTGAGTGCATCGACATGGGCGGCACGGATACAAAAGGCCGCTACGCGGTGCATTGGGGTCCTGCTGAACAGTACGCCGAGCGACGCGAAGAGTCGGCGATGCGCCGCTCTGGCCGAACGGTTTCTAATGCAGCCGCAGCACAGGCGAGCACGATTGACCTGCGCCCAGTAGAGACGGCGCTTGAGCGCGTTGACTACGACCCACACCACATGCTGCAGATCCTTGAAGCGGTGCAGGCGGCATACGGTCATCTTCCCGTTGACGCGCTGAAGCGCATCAGTCGTGCCACCGGCGCCTGGTACGCCATGGTCTATGGCACCGCAACCTTCTACAAACACCTCAGTTTTGAGCCGGGGCGCAACCGCACCATCGCCGTCTGCCGTTGCGCAAACTGCTTGGTTGCAGGTGCAGGGCGCGTGATCGGCACACTCACGTTTGAATTTGGCACCGAGTTTGGCCACGCGATTCCGTGGAGCAACCTTCGCCTTGAAGCGCTTCCTTCACACCTCCCAGATGCGCCATCGCCACTCGTGGTGATTGACGGCGAACCGCAGCGCGATCTCTCTAGCCGTAACGCTGAGGCGTGGGCGGCGGCGCTCGCCGGAAGGTACGCCGCATGAAGCAGATCGCAGCACCTAAGGGTTGGGCACAACTTCTGTTGACGCCACCAGCAACACCGTGGGCGGCGCTACGCAGTGTGCTCGCCGCTGGTCCCGCGGCAACCATGCAGACACTTATTGACGCAGGCCTACGCGGTCGTGGTGGTGGCGGATTCCTGACCGGAGAGAAGTGGCGCATTACCGCTACCAGTGACGCGGAAGTTAAATACGCCGTAGCAAACGGATACGAGTCAGATCCTGCGGTGTTTACGAATCGACTCCTCCTCGAAAAGAACCCGCAGGCGGTCGTTGAAGGGCTCGCAGCCGCCGCGCTCGCTGTTGGCGCGCGCGAAGCGTTCATTGCGGTGCGCGCGGAATACACCGAGGCGATCCGCGCTCTTGAAGCGATCATCCACAACGCAGAGCGCGACGGCGTACTCGGCGCCAACGTGCTTGGTAGTGGGT
>Ga0222712_10006846_pt1 | contig 11174 bp, 11 predicted proteins | sample C33_657DmetaG_FD_165043 | JGI IMG/M metagenome (GOLD analysis project Ga0222712, IMG submission 165043) | Estuarine water microbial communities from San Francisco Bay, California, United States - C33_657D | ecosystem: Environmental > Aquatic > Marine > Unclassified | place: USA: California... | reverse complement strand
TGTTCCACATCATCATCCTCGTCACCACATTCGCGTTTGACGTCATCGACGACATCACGATCGATCGCCCGTCGTCGATCGATCGATCGTCAACGTTCGCCACAGATCTCGACGTCGTCCTTCGCCGACGACTCGATCGTCGATGTCGTCGCGCTCGTCGTCGCGCGCGATGTCCGCACATCCGCGACGCGCGACGCACGTCGTCGTCGTTGACGTCTTTCACCGACGCACCAAGAGCTTGAACAAGTAATCGTACTCGGGATTCATCGTCGTCGCTCGCGTCGACGTCTGACGACGGACGACGGACGACGTCGGGCGTGGACGACGGACGGACGACGGACGACGGAGCGTCGATGGGACGTCATCGTCGAAACGTTGACTCAACGCGAGTCCAATTCGCGGTCGTCCGCACGCAGGGCGAGTCCGAGGACATGAGGTCGGTCGGTCGGACACTCGGTCGGTCGGTCACTCGGTCGGTCGGTCGGGTGTCTGATTCAAAACGGACGCCGGTCGACGTCGACGTCGACCGGCGGCGGCGGCGGCGCGCGTTGGACGACGTCGACGAACGATCGACGAACGGCGACGCGCGCGGCACGACGCACGAAACGGAAATTAAAACGAACGTCTCGAGAGGGATTTCCCGAGTGCGCGCGCTCGGACGCGCGATCGCGAGAACGACGACGACGACGACGACGACGCCGGGGGTGAGGGAAAAGCGCGAGGCGGCGACGCGCGCGATCGAACGCGCGATGGATTTGGATTCGATGGAATTAAGCGACGGGCGCGATGGCGTGGCGTCGAAGGATATGGTGGTGACGAAACCGAAAGATATTGATGATGCGGATTTCGCGAATTACTTTTGTACGTATGGGTATTTGTACCATCAGAAGGATATGCTGGAGGATCAGAGTCGGATGACGGCGTACCATAACGCGGTGCGATTGAACGCGGATTCGTTCCGAGGGAAGGTAGTTCTAGATGTTGGCACCGGGTCGGGCGTGCTCGCGATGTGGGCCGCGCAAGCTGGGGCGAAGAAGGTGTACGCGGTGGAGGCGACGCACATGGCGGTGCAAGCGCGGAAGATTGTCGAGGCGAACGGATTGAGCGACGTCGTCGAAGTGATTCAGTGCAAAGTGGAAGAGCTGGAGTTACCGGAGAAAGTGGACGTGATCATCAGTGAATGGATGGGGTACTTTTTGCTTCGCGAATCGATGTTTGATTCCGTGCTCGTCGCTCGCGATAAGTGGATGAAACCGGGCGGGGCGATGTTTCCTTCGCACGCGAAAATGTACTTGAGCGCAATCAAGACGAATAAGACCGAGCAAAAAAAGCAAGAGCTCGACGAGTCGCTGAACGTATGGGACGAGTTCGTGGCGAATACGAGCAATAATTACGGGATTGATTTATCGTGCATGAATGGTGAATTTGAAGATGAACAACGCGAGCATTACTTGAACTGTTCGGCGTGGTGTGATATTCACCCGACGCAACTCTTGTGCGCGAAGCCGTTTACGTTGGCGAGCTTCGACTTGAACAAGTGTACAAAGGCGGACATCGCGATGTTACGTGACGTAGATTTCAAGCTCACGCTTTTCGAGAGAAATTCCAGCGCTTCTGGGGAAGAAGTGCGCGCGGGCGCTTTCGCCGGTTGGTTCGACGTCACGTTTGCCGGTTCCGAAGCGAACCCGTGCGAAAACGTCGTCGAGCTCACTACTGCGCCCGATGCGAACGGCGCCACGCACTGGGGACAGCAAGCGTTTTATATACATCCGGAGATTAGACCGTCCGACGGTGCGGTGATCGCGGGCAAGTTTGACATGCTTCGCCGTAAAGAGAACCAGCGTTTGTACAGCGTTCGCATGAACTGGACGCAGTCAACCAAAGAAGGCAAGCGGAACGACAGCATGGGGCAGCGGGGCATAGTGTGGCACATAGAGTAAGTAGGGTATTATACACACGCATTTTTCCAAGCATCGAAGCTTCTCGCGCGCGGCGGGCGCGCATTTTGCGCGTTTCGTGCTCTCGGTGATTTCTTAACAACCGCGAGTCAGTGCACGCGCCGCGTTGACCGACGGCGACACAACGCGCCTCGCGCCTTCGTCCATCGCTCGCCATGTCTCCCCTCGAAGACGCAAGAATATTATTCGATGAGGAGCAGTACGATGAAGCACTCCAAATCTGCGACGATGCCCTCGCGGCATCTCCTCGAGACGCCGACGCGTTGGCGTTTCGTTCGCGCGTCTTCCTCGCCATCGGGTTGACTCAAGAAGCTTTTGCCGACGCTCTCAACGCTGTGGCGATCGACGAGAACAACCCAGAATATCTCTTGCGCCTCGGCATCGCCGCGCACGAGTGCGAGGCGTACGGCGAAGCTCGCAAGGCGCTGGAGAGAGGCTTGACGTCGGAGGCGGCGACGGCGACGACGCGACGAGCGCTCCTGTCGAAATGGCTCGATAAGACGCGCGAATCGCAAGCACGCGAAGCTGCAAAGAACGATGAACGAATTGCGGGCGAGAGAGCTGGACGTTTTAAGCGGGCGTGGTATCAAACGTCGACGCACGTGACGGTGGAGATTTTTGCGAAGCGCGTCTTCCCAGACGCGTTAACGTTGGATTTTAACGAAGCGCACGATGTTTTGAAGATCACCATCGACGCCCTGAGCGAAGGCGGGGAAGAGGCGAAGACGTATGATCCGTACGTGTTGGAGTTGAACCTGTTCGGGGCGATTGATAAGGATCAAGGAGTGGTCAACGTGTCGCCGTCAAAGGTTGAAATTCGGATGAAAAAGGCAAAGGCAGCGCTTTGGGGAGATTTAGAACGTCGCTCGAGCGGCTCGCTCGCGACTTCGGTCGTCGCAACGTCGCCGATATCGAGTACAAATAGCATCAAAGAGACGGGCGGGAAACGTTCGGCAAAAGACTGGGACTCCATCGAGGCGACGTTGAAGGCGGAAGAGGAAGATGAAAAGCCTGAAGGCGACGCCGCGTTGAACGCGTTGTTTCAGAAGATTTACATGAATGCTGACGATGACACGCGACGGGCGATGAACAAGTCTTTTCAAGAAAGTGCGGGCACGGTTTTGAGCACGGATTGGAAAGATGTAGGCACGAAGACTATCAGTCCCGAAGCGCCCGATGGTGTGAAGGTGGAGAAAATTTAGACCAACCGAGCGGGTAAATGTAAACGTTGTTTTTAGCTAAAATTGAAATTGATGCACAAGCTCGGCGCTAAATTAAAAGCAAACCGTATCCAACATAACACCTAATGTTTGCACGATGTTTGTCGACATAAGATCTTGCACGTTCGTGGCTAAGTGCTTCTTTGGGTCTCGTCGGCCGACATTTTTAACGATTAATTCTTGCGCGGTGAGCTTGTCCTCTTCAATCACAGCCTTTTCGTACTTCGTCGCCAACTCCTTCAATTCTAAAACAACTTTCTCATTCTCTCTATCGTGCTCGTCAAACTTGTTCACCTTCAAGCCCGCGCTCCACTTGGATTTATTCAAGTTGAGTAACATCTTCTCCTCGAGAACCGACTTCGCGTACGAGATACCAATAGAATAGTAGTGGCGATTCAACCCGTGGATCAAAGCGCTGATCGACGGCTTGTTCAAGTGTCCCAAATTCGACGTCGTCTGTCTCGGTTCTTGTCCCAGCATGATCGTTTGCGGATTGATCAACCGAAACGCATCGATGACCACTTTCCCGCGCACCGACTGCACCGGGTCGATCACGACTGCCACCAATCTCGGGTTCAACTGCTCGAAGGACTGCTGAGTGTTGATGTCCACGCCAGACAACCAGCACCCGAACCCAGGGTGGGAGTGGTACCATCCCACTACCATCTCCTCGCGTCCGGTCTGTTTCAGCATGTCCAACATTTTCGTTTGAAACACCGGATCCACGGCTTCGACGGAGACCCCGGTACCGCTCTGCGGCATCGCGAACACATCCACCACGGTGACCGTGTACTCATCCACGAATTGACCGAGCATGAGACCCATGACCTCCATGGGCACGCCCGCACGACCTGGTGACGACGAACGCGCGATACGAGGGGTCAGATCTGGACCGCTAACGTAATCATTCCAAGCCTTCATCGTGAGCACCATCGTCGACGCTTCCGCGCGTCACGCGTCAACGACGCGATGAATCAATCGACGCTCAAGTCCCTAGTGCGGTCGAGCGGCGATGATTCGACGCGGACGCACCGTGTTTCAACATTTTCAACAACGCGAGCGAGCTGATGTACACTTGCTCGGCGGTGTCCACTTGCGGAGCATCTCCTGCCGCGGCCGCCGGCCCGCCGGCGCCGAGACCGAAGCGAGACATCCCAGGCATGCCGTTCATCGTTCGCGATTGGACACCGGCGCACGCGAGGACGGTTGTGAGGACAAAGTGCGTCGGGCGCCGGGTCAACGCCAGAAAAGTAGTTGGGTTTGATATCACAAAGTGCGAAGAAAACTTGAATCGATGCGTCACGCCGGCGTAGATTTCACCGACGGCGCGAACGTGTCGGGGTGAACTTCGTAGGAATCAAATCGCCATCCCACGCGATGGGCGCTGGGGAGCGTGATGCGTTGTAAAATGTCTGTCGGCGTGATGACGCGGATCGGCGAGCCTTCCAAATCGACGACAAAGAGGTGGTGAATCGCCGAATTGCACAACGCAGCCAAGGCGTCGATGAAATCTGAGTCTTCGTGTACGACGATGGGTTGCTTGCGCTTGCGTCGGGCGCGAAATTCTTCGACGGTTCCCGTGAGATTTTTGAGATCAAAGACGCACTCGCGAATGTCGCTGATCGATAACACGTCTACGAGCCTCCCTCGAGGTTCGTCGATGATGCCGAGAACGGAACGGCCGGTAATGTGCCTGCGAGAACGGATGTCATTCGTCAGTGGCATGAGTTCGACGGAGATTCCGTACGTCGTTCGCGTGTCGTTGAGTACATCGCGCCACATCTATCAACGTACATGGTGATGAATGCGTCCAGAGTGCGCGTACTCGGCAGCGTACAGACGACGTCGCTGTCCGGGAAAACGCGATGCTCTTTCTGCGACCCGAGGCCGAGCGAAGAAAGATTGCGGCGCTTCAAGTTTTCGTCAAACTTGTCCGAGTTGTCGTACAAAAACTGAACGATGTCCGACATGCTGATTAAACTTTCAATCACCATTTTTTCCTTGCAATCGTCGTTTTCGTCGGGCTTCAATTCGTACACGCAGAGGCGATGACAAGCGTGTGCCTGGCGGCTCGAGATCGCGTTTCCAGCTGTGACGATGTGACGCAAAAATCCCGATCGAACGACCTCTAGCAAGTCCGTATCTTTCGCCGTCACGCGATTCACCCTGCGTTCGTTTCGTCGTCAGTCGTCGTCGATCGATCGATCAATCGATGCGTTCAGCGGCGCTCCGAGCGCTTCATCGCATCGATCTGTGCGCGTGCGCTCCACAAACGCACATTCGTCCATCCTCTTCTGAGTATGTCTTCTGTCGACTTGAGCGCAACGACTGTTCCAACGCCTTATTCACCGCGCTCGAGATGACTTCCGATGGAATCGACGCCAACCATTCGCGAATCTTGTTATCGAGGTCGATTTCGCGTTGCTCGAGACCTTCCCCGACGAGACGCTGCGACGAAGTCACCGTGCGCACGTGTTTTGCGAGCACTCCCCACGCGCTATGTACGTGTGGCATCCCGCTCAAGCACGCGGTCTCGCGGATGATTTCGTGATCCGGCGGCTGCGCTTCGAGCACCGAGGCGACGATGTCGTGCAACGCGTCGGAGAGCGAATGCCATCCGACGAATCGCGTCGTCGATCCTTTCATCTCGAGCACGGGCGCGGCGGAGATGTTGAACTCTCGCATGCGCACGAGCGCTTGTTCGACGGTCATCAAATCGTCAAACATGAGCGGTGGATTTGGCTCGGTCTCGTCGAACGCGCGCAAGTAGTCATTCAGCGTCGTCTCGCGCAGAGCCTTTCTGCAGCATTCAAACGTTCGAAAGACGTCGCGGCGAAAGGTTTCCTCCACGACGGCGATGTCACCCATTTTAGGTCGACCGATTTCGTCCTCGAGGAGCTTTTTTTGACGTTCGAGTTCAATTTCGCGACTCAACGCCATGTCGCCTAGTGCCGTCGCGACGCGCGTCGCTCGCGCCTTCGCGTCGCTCAAAGCCATGTCTCGTGATCGTTACTACAACGCGGTTAAAACCCACCGACTTGCGCGCACAGCCCACTCGCGAGCTTGGCCTCTTCGATCGCCCTGTCTCTCTCGCTCTTCACCAACTCATAGAGCTTATTCTTCACCTCGAGCTCTTGTTGCAGCACTTGCACCGTCTGGTCGCTCTTTTGCAACTCGCTCGCCGAGTTCTGTAGCTCGAACTCCATCTCCAGTAACTCCTCGCGCAAGCCTTGGAGCTCTTTCAACCGACCTTTACGATCGGATTTCTTCTCGCTCTCCAAGCGCGACGACGCTTGTGACGACGACGCCTGCGACGACGACGACGACGCCTCGCCCTCGCCCTCGCCCTCGCCCGCCCTCACGCGTTCGCTCGCCTCTACCGCGCGCGTCTCACCACTCCGCCCTCGCGCGTCTTCACCGACGTATTCCACGTCGAAATCACTCCGACCGCTCGTTTCCACGCTCGCGTAGGCGGAGACATTCACGCCAAAATGCGCGCAGGCGAGCGCGGCGAGCGTCGCGCGTCGCCCCGCTCCGCGCGCGTCGTCCACATCTTTTTCACCATTTCTTCCCTCCAACGCGTTCGACGCGTTCGCTCGAATCGCCCGAAACGCCTCTCTAAACGACGACGAATTCATCGCCGCGATGTCATCGCGATCGCGTCCGTCGCGCGCTCGTCGTCCTCGCTCGTCGTCCTCGTCCGGCGCCGACGACGCGCGCGCGCGCGTCCTCGCGCGCGCCGCGTCGCGTCCAATCGCACGTCCTCGATCGCATCGCCGCATTCGACGCGCGTTGGACGAACGCACTGTTGACGACGAACGCATCGTCGATGACGAACGCGTCGTCGTCGACGTCATGCGAGCGATGATGACGATGATGATGACGATGATTGATGATGATGATGATGACGCGGTCGAGGGATGTCACGCGTATGAGTAAACAGACTGCGACGACGACGACGTCGACGAGCCGTGGAGGTCGACACGCGTATGAGTAAACAGAGTGCGACGTCGACGACGTCGACGAGCCGTGGAGGTCGACACGCGTATGAGTAAACAGACTGCGACGTCGACGACGACGACGACGCGGGACGAGCCGTGGAGGTCGACACGCGTATGAGTAAACAGAGTGCGACGACGAGCTCGCGCGTCGACCCCATCGAACGCGTGGGGCGGCGCGAATGAAACGGAATCGACGACGACGACAGAGCGCGACGAAGGACGTCGTCTTTAGACGTGCGCGCGCGCTCGAACGACGATGCGTCGACGAAACGCGAACGACGGTGGGTGGTACGAGTCGTCGCCGAACGACGGCGCGCGCGCGTCGTCGGCGCGCGCGTCGAGCGTCCCGGCGCTCATGCCGTTCGGCGTCGACGCATCGTCGAGCGGGCGGCGACGAGGGAGATTCATGACGGACGTCACGAGACGCGCGCGCGGGATGAATCCATGGGCGCTCGCGTGCGCGCTCGCGGTGACGTGCGCGTACGCGCTGTACTGGGGACGAGGGCATATGGTGGGAAAGCGAGTCATTCGAGCGCAACGGGAGGCGCTGCGCGCGGATGCGCGGGCGTGCGCGATGCGTCTGACGACGATGGAGCATGATTTATTCGAGAGTAATAAAGCGAAGGAAGGAATGAGTCGGGAACTGGATTCGTTGAAGAGGGAACACGAGTTGCGCGTGCATCAGTTGTTCGAGGCGCAAGGGGAGCTCGAGGCGAGGAAGATGGAGGCGAGCGCGAAGCAGATGACGAACGATTCGAACGGCGATGAGGCGAATTTGTGCCGAAATGAGCTGAAGGAGGCTAAGTTTCAGATCGAGCGATTGCGACACGAAAAGGTGGGGTTAGAGTTGGACGTGCAGCGCGCCAAACACGAGGCGGCGTTTTCAAGAGAACACATCAAGGAGGAACTCATCAAGGAGGACGTCGAAGCGATCGAGAAGCTCATCGATGAGGACATAAAGAGAGATGTGGCGAGAGAAGCCGCTGGGGACATCGACATGGACTTTGATATGAGCGACGGCGACGAGAGCGAGAACGCCGCCGGCGCCGCTGATTCAAAGGAGTCGAAGGAGCACGTCTCGGAACACCAGCTTCAAATGGAAAAGACGCAGTACGGACGCTCTAAACGAGGCCGTGGGAAGGCGTGGCGTTACGTCAAACCTCCAGCGACGAGCAGGTAGGTGAAGAGCGCATTGTTGACAGCTAAAGCAACGATTATATTTTAACATCGGACGCGACTAAAGTCACGTCAAATCGATTTGATCTACGACGCCGCTGGGTTCGTTCGACGATTCGGTCTTCTTCTTCGCTTGCAGCGTCAGCAAGAGACCGAAATGATCGCTCGGTACGACCGGGAGCTCGATGACCTTAGCTTTCCCCCGTTCGCTCACCGTTTTGTGATACGTCACGCCCGGAATGGGCTCTTGACCCACCATTTCAATCGCGCGAATGTCGAAATCTCGCAGCTTCACGAACGCTCGATCGAGACGCTTCTGTAAATACCCGCGAAGCATAGCATTCGTCTTGGCGTCGTACGTAAATCCAGCGTCCTTTGGTCGCTTCTCGAGCCACGCGTCACGCCAATCGCTCGGCGCCGGCACGGCGCCGTCTTTATCATCCCAGTTTGTGTCCCCCATGAATACCGCGTTGGGGTGCTTATTCATCACCGAAAAGCACTCCGCAATTTGCACCTTGCGCTCGCTCGCGCTCGTATGCGTGCTGCTGATGTACGATTCCAAATGCGCCGTGCCGACCGCGAAGTGCGCCCCGCTCGCGGCGTCCCGCATGTAGCTCGTCACGTCCAAGTACCTCCCCATCCTCGAATTTCGAAAAACAAACTTCTCGCGCTTCACTAACTCACTGTCCACCCCCTTCTTGAACATCATCAAGCTGAAATACTCTTGCAAATGCGGCGCCGGTCCCGCGACGTAGTCGCCGAACCACGCGAACGCTCGCAACACGCTCAGCGACTGCGGCGTGACTTCTTGCAAGCACAGCACGTGCGGATCGCTCTCCGCGATCACGCGTCCGAGCGCTTCTAATCGTTCCATCACGGCCACGTTCCCAAACCACACGTTGTACGTCAGCAAGCGCAGGTCTCCGCTCGCGTTCGACGTCGCCGGTTTCGCGCTCGCTCGCGCCGCGACCTCGCTCGCGACCTGCGCGCGCGCGCTCGATGTCGACGCCACTGAGGACGGAATGAACGACCGAATCGCCAGTTCGTCGTCTTTCGCTCGCGCGCGTTGCGCATCGATCAAAGTTGGCGCTCGCGCGCCGCGGCGCTCGGCGCGCTCCGCGTGGAGCTGGGCGAGAAACGCGTTGGTGACCACAACGGGCGCCCCGTTCGCGTTCGCGTTCGCGTTCGATGTCGTCGCGCTTTCGTCATTCGTTTTCAAACGCTTCGCGTCAATGCGCGAGAAGCGCGCGTCGCGAGGGGAATCCGAAGGCATCGTCGTCGCGCGGACGCGCGCGCGAGCCGACGCGAACGCGCCGCGGACGGCGACGAACGCGAGCGAGGCGCGCGCGGCGAACGGCGCGCGCGCGCTCGAGCGATTCGATCGATGAATCGTTGTTCCAATGACGTTGGACGTTTGCCGAACGACGCGTCGCACGATGCGGGGACGTCGTGCGAAATGGAATCAATGTTACGTCGTACAACCGCCGCGAGCCGAGCCGAGCGTCGCGGCGAGCTAAAGGCGAACGCGAAGAGCGCGCACGCTCTCTCGCTCTCGCGCATCGCCCTCACTCTTCCGTTTCTGAATCGCTCCCTAAAATCGGTTCACGCACTCGCGATCGCGCCCGTCGTCGCGCTTCCTCGTACGCCTCTAAACATTCTTCGTCGCTCGCTCGCCAATACCTCGGAACGCACCAGCACCACACCTGTTCGCACGCCGCGCCTCGGCGCGACCAGCACGGCTCGGCGAACCCTTCGACCCACCCCGCGCGCAAGGCGTAGGCGTAGGAAAAACCAACAAAGGCGTAGCACAAAATCGCGCTCGCGAGGACGATGGCGACCGCTTTCGCGACGGTTCGTCGTCGCCGAACGTCGCTCGAAGCGCTCGACGGCGTCGGCGCGTCGGGCGTCGGCGTCGGCGCCGGCCCCGGCCCCGGCCCCGGCGGCGGTGCACCGACATCGTCCCCAGAAACGACGGCTAAAAAATCAATCTCCGCGACGACGGTCGCGAGGCACGGGAGAAACGTGTTCTCGCACCGCGCGCCGATCGCGATTTCGCTCCACGTCGCGTCTCGCGCGATCCCTTTCACCACGCCTTCGCACCGTCGCCCGACGTCGCGAATTTCGCACCACGGCGTTTCGAACGTCTCGGTTAACGCCGCGTTTTGAAACGTCCCTCTGATCGCGTAGGCGTCGCACCCGAGGGCGGTGCACCGCGCGTCGCCCCCCAGGACGACCGCGCCGAGCTCGTTCGCGTCGCTCGACGCCGTGTACTCCCTCATCCCACGCTCCGTCGACGCACTACCTTTGGCGAACGAAAACGTCTTCACGCACGTCGCGTGCGGGGCGCACATCAGCGCGCACGTCACCGCGAAGCGGCACCGCGCGAGGGCGTTCGCGTTCGCGCTCGCGTTCGCGCACGACACGCGCGCGTCGTCGCGCGTCGCATTCGCGAACAGAGACGATGACGCGAATGCGACGACGACGATGACGTCGATGAACGCGCGACGTCGCGAGCGCGAGCGCGTTTCGAAGCGCATCGCCGCGGGGTGACGCGCGCGATTCGTCGAGCGTGGAAAAAAGCTCATGAAAAGCGCACCACGTGTGGTGCATCGATGATGATTGATCGATCGATTGAACGAACGAACGACGCGTTCATCGATCGATCTCGGTCGTCATTCGAGCGTGAAAAACGCTCATGAACAGCGCACCACGTCGTGCGTCGATGATGCGCGAATAATGCTTCATCGATCGACTCGAGGTCATCGGTCGAGCGTGAAAAAAAGCTCAAAAAAGCTCAAAAAAGCGCCCCATGACTGGTG
>Ga0222712_10006845_pt1 | contig 11175 bp, 12 predicted proteins | sample C33_657DmetaG_FD_165043 | JGI IMG/M metagenome (GOLD analysis project Ga0222712, IMG submission 165043) | Estuarine water microbial communities from San Francisco Bay, California, United States - C33_657D | ecosystem: Environmental > Aquatic > Marine > Unclassified | place: USA: California... | reverse complement strand
ATAGTTACCAATATTCTGAAACACTTTTAATTCAGCACCTTCCACATCAATATGAATAAAATCTGGTACAAGATTTAGTTTCTCACAAAAAGTTTCCAATCTAATTGATCTGACATCGTGTGGTTGTGCATAAATTTTACCTTGTTCATCTAAAGGATTCAAACCAAAAATGCTACCTGAATCTAAGTGCGGATTTCCATATTGAGTTATTGATTGTCTAAACTGAGTTATACCATCAATATGACACACCGCTGTATGAAAGTAATGTATGCCAAAATCAATTGCTCTGTTTAGATTGATTGACAGTAATTCGTTGGAGCATTCAAAAGCATATACTTTTGCTTTTGGCATCATCATTTTTAACTGAGCGGAGTCCCGCATATCCATACAACCCACATCAAAAAAAACGAAATCTTCATCAAAGTTTTCTTTAACCCAATTTAAATTTAAACTACTCACCATTTTCTCCTTAATTAACCATCTAAATCTTCGTCAATAAATTGTTCTAAGCCTTCCGCTTTCTTCTTTTTCTTGTTCTTTTTGTTCTCTTCAAAGTTGTAAATAAATTCAGAAATGTTATCATACAACTCAAATTGCTTCATGTTACCATTTTCATCTTCATACATTTCGCCTTCATCTAACAATCCAAACTGTTGTGTTGCTTTATACTTTACATACAGTTGCTTCTTTTCACGCATAATTCTACGCAGAAAAGCATAATAAATTATCTGTGTAAAGTAAGCAAATGGATTTTTAGACTTTGCTGGATCAAAATTACGAAAATACATGATACAGTTTTCTATGCCATCAGATATCATCTCATCACGATATGTGTAAGAAATAAAGTTTGGCTTACGTGAAAGGTGCTCTGCAATTTTTAGAAAACATTCGCCGATATAATTAGGTATCTTTGGCTCTGGTTTATTATTTGTCTTTGCATCTTCACAATCGCTTCGATATTTTATAAGTGCTGCCAAAAAATCAGCATTGTTTACATAATGTTTTTCTGTGGACATTATACGTTACCGTGAATATTATTTTTCAAGTATGTATAACCCTTGATGAGTTCTTCTACACCATCGTCTAATGTATAATATGGTGTCCAACCTGTCGCTTCTAATTTTTCATTTGATACGATGTAGTTTCTTTGATCAGGATCTTTTTTAATATCTCCTTCAACGACAGTAAAATTTGGTACATGATTTTTAATAATTTCACATAGGTCTAGTTTAGAAACGTTAGCTGATGACAAGCCTACATTGTAGATGTTGCCTTTCATTTCTTCAAACTGATAGATTGCATGTAAAAATGCTTCACAAACATCACGCACATGAATGTAATTGCGTTTGAAATGTCCTTCAAAGATTACAACATAACCATCGTTGACTGCACGATAAGTCAAATCATTAACGAGCAAGTCTGTACGCATACGTGGTGACATGCCAAACACAGTAGCAAGACGATAGCTAATTGCGTTTTCATGTTCCATCAAACGTTGTTCTACTGCAACTTTGTCTACCGCATATTTTGAAATTGGTCGCAGAGGCGATTCTTCTGTACAAAAATTGTTCTCATCTCCTGTACCATATGCTGAATTTGTTGTTGGCATAATAACGCGCTGATCTTTTGATAGACTGTTCAATAGCCAAAACATTGCATCTTTATTTGTCGTATCGGCACCAACAATATCTTTATTACACAAAGGTGCACCCACAAGTGCTGCAAGTGGAATTACAATATCTACTTGATCTAACAAAGGACGAACATGAGATGGATTACGAATATCACCATTTACAATCGTCAAATTTTTATTTTCGCAAAGATGATTTAAACCATTCTGTCTGAACATAAAATTATCGAGCACAGTAACTTTACATCCCATTTGCAACAAGTATTCGACTAGAATACATCCAATGTAACCAGCACCACCAGTTACTAATACGCGCCATTGTCCCATATCAAATCCTATTCAGTATAGTGGTTATTTCATCAATTTTAAGTTTACTCAGTGTTGGATAGTTACCAATGTAGAACGAATAAAAATGCATGTGTTCAGTATTTGGATAATTTTTGTAGTGATCTTGAGGCACAATGCCCTTTAAATAAGGCTGTCTCAATTGATTACCACCACCCGCTGAGCCACGACGGAATTCTATTTCTTCATCGCGCATCTTGCCCATTAGTCTATTTACAAAAATCTCTGTGCAATAATCATGTTGTAATACAATGTTGAATGCATAATTGCTACAACCAATCAATCGAAAATCTACTTTATACTTTCTCTGATCCAGCTTAGACAAGAAATAAAATAAATTCTCATTTCTCATTCTAACATTTTCATCCAAATGTTTCAACTGATTTTGACCAAGTATGCCACCAATTTCATTGTTACGCATATTATATGCAGGGTAAGCAAAGATGAAATCTGGATTTAATTCTGGATTTTCTGCTTTGTATTTTTCAGACATTATCCAATCACCACACTCACGAACCATGCCATGTGACCGAAGCATACGAACTGTATGATAAACTTCAGGATCATCTGTACATACCATGCCACCTTCAATAGTAGACATATGATGTGCAAAATAAAAAGAGAAGTTAGACATCCAACCATAACTGCCTAACAGTTTGCCATTGTGTGTTGCACCATGTGATTCACAGACATCTTCAATCAAAGGTATATTACGATGACGCAGAGCATCTAATACTCTATCAGTCAAACAATCAAATCCTTGTGCATATGTAATAAACACCGCACGTGTTTTATCAGTGATTGCATTGAGTATGCCATACTCATTCATACCAAGCGTATCCAAATCGATGTCAACGAACACTGGCGTAAATCCACATTGAAGAATGGATGCAATATCAGACACCCATGTAAATGGCGGCACAATCACTTCACCACCTTCTGGATGTTTGATCTTCAACATCGTCATGGATAATAGATTTGCTGATGCACCTGAGTTTACAAACACAGAGTATTTTACACCAAGCCATTTACTCCATGCTTCTTCAAAGGCACGGCACTCAGGACCATTCGTAAGTTTAGGATTATCTTTTTTTAGATGTTCTATTACCAAATCCAAATCTTCTCTAGTAATATTGTCTGACATTAAAGGATACTTCATTCTCACTCCATAATAATTTGACTGCCACTATAATCAAACTTAAACGGTACCCATATGTTAATTTCAGGTAATGTTTGTCTAATTCTTTCATGTGTATCTGGTGCAGCAAGAAACATAAAGAATCCACCACCACCAGCACCCATTAATTTGCCGCCATAAGCACCAGCATTTATGGCTTTTTTGTATATGTTATCTATGTAATCAGTTGTTACGCCATCTGTGAGAGTTCGTTTTCGTTCCCATTGATATTTTAATAGATTGCCAATTTCTACTATTTTACCATAACTCTCAAAAATATTCAATGCTGTTTCAGTTATTGTTGAGATTTCTTCCAGTGTGATTTTAGATTTGCCCTGTTTGATGTTATTGACTTGTTGACGGGCATGAATGTCTGATAATCTATCAATACCAGAAAATCCTAACATGATGTGTTGTTCGAACTCGTTTAAGTATTCTTGAGATACTTTGAGATGACGAACATTTATTTTTGATTCGGATAACTCAATTACACGAACGCCACCGTATGCTGCTATAATTTGATCTTGAACACCAACAGATTCTCCTATTCTATTTTGCTCAATATCAATCGCATCCATTGCCATCGCATATGGATGTACATAAGGACTTCCTAAGTGAGTAGTTATTGCGTTGATCAGTCCAACAGTAAATGAAGAACTTGATCCAATGCCACTCCTAGCAGGAAGATCACCATCGTGAGAAATAGAAACACCATTTGACACTCCGTAATATTTCAAACACTCTCTTACTGACGGGTGTTCTATTTGAGCAATGTCCGATACACTTTCTATTTTAGAGTAAATAACTCTATTTGCATGATCAAAATACGGCGGTAACATCTTGTAACTTATATAGCAATAATGCGCCATAGCAGCAGATATTACCTTTGAAGGTCTGTTTTTATACCATGCGGGGTAGTCTGTGCCACCTCCAAACAATGATAGTCTATATGGTGTTTTAGAAATTATCATTCAATGTTTTTAAAATATTTTCTTTACTCAATCCATGCTTGTTCAATAGATACTCACGACCACCATTTTCAAACAAATACTCTTCTGGCAATGTAAGTATTTTCACTTTTTTACAGATATCTTTTTCTGCCATTGCTTCAAGCACAGCAGCACCTAATGAACCACAAGGTGTTTGTTCATCTACAACAATCACTCCATGACACTCATTCAATAAATCTTTTAGCTCGTTAGGAAATGGTTTAGCACGAATTAAATCTACACCAACAACTTTATATGCTTGTTTACACGCATCATTGATTGTGTGTGCCATTTTACCCGAGCCGATGATTAATACGGTAGTATCATCAACAATATCACCCATTAAACGATAATCAAGATTATCTTTGAGATGTGTTACTGGTAATTCTGGTTGTTCATGACGATCAAATCGAATATAGCAAAGCTCAGGATTATCTAGCAGTTTATTAGCAAGACGTTTTGCTGAACTTGCGTCCGCTAAAGTATACATGTTCAAGTTCAAAATTGAACGCATACACGCAAAGTCTTCTGTAATATAATGTGTAGGACCTGCATCTGCGTAACCAATGCCAATGCCAACAGAAAGAATAGCGATTGGTAAATTCATCATTGATGGACCACATTTGATTTGTTCAATCGCACGAAGTGAAATGAATGGTGCCATCGCATAACAAAAAACTTTTTTGCCTTGTAATGCAAGACCCGTAGCAACGTCAATCATTGCTTGTTCTGAAATACCACAATGAATAAAATTATCTGGATATTCTTCGCGCAAACTATCTAATGCAGCAGCACCAAAGTCGGCAGAAAGAAAATATATGTTTTTATCTGTTTCTAATCGATTCTTTACTTCTTCAATGAATGCATCACGCTGTAACATCATTTATCTCCTTACGGCATTGTTCAATTTGTTCTGGTGTAATTGCTTGCATATAGTGCCACTCTGGTTTGTTTTCCATCAAACTAAAGCCTTTGCCCTTGACAGTATTCGCAATAATTATTTTTGGTCTGTTAGTAACTTCATCAAGCGCATTTTGTATAGCATCTGTGTTATGACCATCGATCACAGCCGAATCAAACTCAAACCCAGATAACTTGTCTTTGATAGAATTAAGACGCAAACAATCATCAGTTTTTCCTAAAATAATTAAATTATTTACGTCGATGAATATTGTCATATTTTTGATTTGATGATGGGCAGCAAACAACAATGCTTCCCATGTTGAACCTTCATAAAGCTCACCCTCTGAAATAACAACATAAACATGACTATTTGGATTTGCAATTGCCATGCCTGCACCAACACCGATGCCGTGACCAAGAGAACCCGAAGTCATATCAATGCCTGGTATTGATATGTTACCAAACACACGAAGACAAGTCTTTTTATTTTTACCCCAATTGTTCCAATCTTCTTCCGAAATAATACCAAAGTTTTTCAGTATAGGATATAATGCTACTGTCGCATGACCTTTGCTGATAATTACTTTGTCTTCAAAGTCAATATAACCACCATGATAGAGTGTAGTCACAATCTCTAACATTGAAAATGTTGAACCAGGATGTCCCTGTTTTACTTCTACAAACTTTTCAAATAATTCTTTACGATATAAGTTTGCTTGTTTTTGCAAATCCATAATCAATCTCCAAGTATTTTTCGTTTCAATTTTATTTTTGACATCTCTTCAATGTTTGTTCGTGAGTCTGTACCAAACTTTGTTTCAACAAGATTCAAGAATGGCTCATGTGAAAAGTATTTGTGCCATGCTTCATCACGAAACTTTAATACTTCAGCACCAGTCATTGTCTTTGTACGAAGTGGTTTACAATCATATGACAGAAAAGCAAACTCTTCAAATTTTTCTGGTAATTCCCAATCATTGTTTTTCGCATACATGTAAAGTGGACTGCCAGGTAAAGCCATTGCAGCATAAAAGTTTGCGTGTTCGGTATTCAATTCAAGCGAAAGATCAAGTGTTTCTTGCATCGTTTCTATCGTATCTTCTGGAAATCCAAACATGTAGTTTCCAAGGATATTAATGTCTGCTGCTTTAACATCCGCAACAACACGCCGAATATCTACATCTTCAAACTTACCTTTTTCAATCTCAAGACGAACGTTTTGATTTGCTGCCTCAATGCCAAGACACAACCAATTGACACCAGCTTCTTTGAAAAGTTCAAGTTGATCTTTACGAACAGAATCAATTCGTGCATATGCCCAAAAGTTGAAATCCATACCACGTTGTTTGATGCCCTCAAGAATAGGAATGTAATACTTTCTATTCAGAAAAAACATTTCATCAGTCAAACGAACTGTGCGTACACCATTCTCATACAAATATTCAAACTCTTTAAGCATTAATTCTGGAGACCAGAAACGCATACCCCGTGAATCCGAAGAAACTGTTTCTTGTTCATATGATGTTCTATTCACAATATTGATCATACAAAAATTACATCCAAAGGAACAACCTAACGATGTAGAGATTGCAGCAAAGGGTGTGCGACCATCATCTTTAAAATAATTATGCCAGTAATGTGCGCGGTATTTGTCAAGCAATTTTGTTTTCTTTGGCAATAAATCCCATGCGTAACCAGGCATTACGCGATCCATGTCCTCTGTCTTTACTAGTTCTCCTGGTGCACCTGTTGCAGCAAAACCATGTTTCTTATACACAAGGCCTCGAACTTTATCTAAATGATCAACATAGTTTGTTTGTAGTAAATCAAGCAAACCATATACGCCCTCATTGATGAATACGAAATCAACATAGGGTAAACCAATTACATCATAAGGCAATGCAGATGCATGTGATCCAATGAAAACAATTTTGATTGATGGTCGTATGAGTTTGAGTTGTGCTGCTAGTATTGATGCACCAATCATCATCGTGGTGCCTGAATTTGGATTTTGTCCATAAAGAACAAAGACTGCTATGTCTGTATTAGTGCTAAAAATACGATGAGCAGCATGTTCAAGGTCTGGAGATGGATCTGCATCAAAATCAAGAATGCATGGATCATAACCTTCTTTGCGTACAGCATTCGCCAATAGCAATGCCCACGTCGGAGGTTCAATAGCAGAATATTTATTGGCAAGTGCTTGATATGCTTGTGCAGCACTGCTTGGTATAACAAATGTCACCACTTTTGACATAACGAAAAATTCCTTTAGTGTAGTTTTTTATTTCTCACTTCTTGTACAGAAGTTGCTAATTCTTCCATTATTTTTTCTTGAGCAACTTCACTCTCTTCTTCATAATCTGCTTCTTGTTCTTCTAGAAGCTGTTCAATCATTTTGTCAGATTCTAACATTTCAGTTATCGTTCGTTCAACAAGTTTATCATAGTAGCGAATCATAGATTCTTTCGGCTCAACTACCGTAATGATATCTGTTGAATATATCATCGCTGTGTTTTCTTTGATCAGTTCAACAGGTAACCATGGCATCATTAACATAACTGTTTGTCCTGTTGGCAATCGACGAAAAACAATACGCATTGGATCATTGATTTGGATTTGATCAGAATCTTCTTGCTCAAACATAGAAGCCATAATATCTTCACCAGTCTGCATTCTTATAAGTTTTACTTTATGCATTTTTGACCTCTATATTGTAGAACTTGTATTTGAACTTTTCTTCATCGTATATTCTAACACGATCTTGTAGATGTTGCAAGGTATAATTAACATGTTTACCTATACGAAAATCGTCTGCTATGTCATAAAGACATGCTTCAGTTTTATTATCTCCAATTCGTAAACCTCTACCAATTGATTGGAGATTTCGTACTCTAGACTTTGATGGCGATGCAAAAACAACATTGTGAAGATTGCGAATGTTAATCCCTGTACTAAAAGTACCATAAGATGCAACGATAATTGCATCGTTTTGTTTTTCGGTAATAGACCGAACTTGTTCACGGATTTGCACCTCTGTTTCACCATACACAAAGAAAACATGCCTATTATCTGCTTTCTCTTTAATAAGTTTGTAAAGTTGTTTACCGTGTTTTTCAACAAGATTAAATAATACTAGTGAATTACCCTTCAATGATAAGACAAGATTTCGTATGAACTCATTTCTTGCTCTACTGCTGACTATGTAGTCTATCTCCGCTTGATAGTCCCAACCGCGTGATAGTTTACAAATCTCTTCAGAATACTTTAACACCAAACACTTGATACGAAAATCTGCTAGTTGTTTGTTCTCAATCAACTTTGCTGTAGTTGTAGATTGGTAAACTGGACCAAACAATCCTTCTAGTACCAACTTATGCGTTTGTGTGCCATCAATTGTACCTGTGCAGCCAATCCGATATGACGCATTTCTCAAACCAGTCATAATGGTAGTTAATGACTTTGCTTTAAATTGATGTGCTTCGTCACCTAGTACGAAATCAAACTGTTCAAAGTATTCAACAGGATTTTTGTAGATAGATTGCCATGTGGTAATTGTCAGAAACTTGTCTGTGTGTTTTTCTTTACCAGAATACTGGCGATGACAATTTGCATCTGAATCATAACCATATGATTTAAAATCTGAATACATTTGTTCAACGAGAGATGTAGTAGGAACAATCAATAGACCTTTTTTGTAGTCTTTATGCTGTAGATATCTTAATATAAGATACTGAATCAACGACTTACCAGAACCAGTCGGTGATAATAACAACATTCTCTTGTTTCTTACGGCAAATATGAAGGACTTGTATTGATATTCCCTTATGCCCTCTGTTATAATGCTCTTGTCTAATTGAAGTTGTTCTATAAACTCATTTGCTTCTATTGCTGAAAAGCTTTCTGCGTTGTTTACAGCAGCATCAATCTCAAGCTTATAATCTCTTTCTTCACAAAACTTCTCGATGTAAGGTACTAATCCATGGTAAATAGTATGTGTACGTAAATCAGCAAGTCTTATTTTACCATCCCAAAGTCGATTCTTGTACGTAGGCATAAATTGATAACCTGGTACAAAAAAAGTAAAGTAGTCAGCAAGTTCTTGTGCAATACTTTTCTCACACTCAAACTTGATAAACGCTTCATCTTGCTTATATAAAATTAAATCAGACACCTTGAATAAACTTTTCCCAATCAATGAACGAACGAAGTTCCCATGTTCTATTGTTCAACTCTTTTATAATTGCTTGACAGACATCAACAATCTCTTCATGCAATAACTTTCGTGCAAGATACTTGTTGACATCTTCATCAGCTTCTAGATATGTATTGATCTCTGATTTGAGAGTGTATGGAAACACTTCCCAACCACGTGATTTCAATTCATCTTCATCAAGTCTACCTGTATAATATTCCCATTTGAGTTTACGCCATTTATTATAATTGAACTCAGCTTCTTTAGCCAACAATCGATGTGACGAAAGAATATTCAAATATTTTGAATGGAGTTTAGGAATGTCAATCAATGCTTTACCTGGTTCTGTACGATCTATGACAGAATCGGATGCCCACATTTGTAATACTTCATCAAGTTTGCTCATATTATACCTCCTATTAGGAGTATATCACAATTAAAAAAGTTTTTCTATATTATAATAGGAATATCTGAATGTTACGTCTGCGGTAATAATTGATTCGGGCGAATCAGTAGCAGACAAAATGAATCCAGAAAGAGAGATTGGAAATAAATCTACAAATTTAAAACGGTAATAAGGTTTATTTGAACCAGAGAGAAGTGTAATTGAACCCTCTGAATATTGTGGTTGTTTAGTTCTTTGCGTTGTTGTGAAAGGATTCAGTTTTGCTAAGTTGGCGTATTCACTAAAGTCGGTTGGAAAAGTCAATGCTCTGAGCCAATCGTGTATTTCTAGCCAACCTAATAATTCTGCATCAACAATAAAAGTTATATTTAAAGGTTCATAAATCGCTTTTTCTCCAGGAATTGGTAAATCAACCAAAGGTGTAGGAGAAATAATTTCTGAGGTAGATATGCCAGGAAAAGCAATAGTTTGGCAAAAATATTGCAAATTCGGAGCCCTACCAAAATTAAAGGTAAATTTATTAGGCTGTAACGGATTTGGATTAACCGGATTTCTGTTTTCTACTGTCATAAATTATTTTTCAATCTTCCCAATTTTTACCGCTTTTATGTAATTTTGTTATTATAGACATGGCAGTTTGTAGATGTGAATTTGTTGGTTTACTGTAATCACCTTTCTTACTGTACTTCAGTTCAGGTCCATGATGAATTTCCATTCTATCATCATGAAAAGTAATATTCATTTTGTTTTTCACATGATGTTTACCAACAGGAGTATCTCTCCATTGCTGACTTTCTTCTAATGAGTATTGAATGAATGTTTTCATACGTTTATTTATGCTCCATAAAAAAGAGACACCCGAAGGTGTCTCTCTAAATCCCACTCTATGGTGGTTATTTAATTACATCAAGTTCGCAATGCGGAATCCGCGATAGTAGTTGTTGCTCTGTGTTGTCAGAGCGCCAAGACCTTGATCAGTACCTTCTGCGAATGGATTTGCTACCAGACCGTAACGAGTCTTGAAGCCAATCTTTGGCTGGAATGTACCAGTATCAACTGCACGAACCATTTGCAGCGGCACGTATGGGCAGTAGAACATACCAGCATCGTATGCGTTTGTGCCTTTGTAACCAACTACAGCAAACTCAGATGTTGAGCCTGTTGGGAAGTATGGATCGATGTAGACTTTGATGCGACCGAAAATTGTACCAGCAAATGTATTACCAGTATCATCGACAGTCAAGTTAACTTGTCCAGCAAGTGCTGAATTATAGTCAAGAAGACCGGACATTGCAAGAGCAGAAGCGACATCTGAAGAACAGATGACGATGTTGCCTTTGCCACGACGAGTCAACTTAGCGATTTGGTTAGCTTCACGTTCGATTTGGAATGCAAGACCTTTAATCTTTTCAACCATCCAACGACCGTTTGAGTCTGTATCAAGGTTGAATGCACCCTTAGTTGTTGTACCTGCTTGGCAACCTGGCTTAGCAATCTTGTAGATTGTGCGAATAACTTCACGGTTAATTT